>ENA-UEQQ01000158-UEQQ01000158.1-human-gut-metagenome-genome-assembly--contig:-NODE-158-length-22706-cov-9.537717_pt1 | contig 22706 bp, 22 predicted proteins | sample MGYA00242956_ERZ507956 | MGnify/ENA primary metagenome ERZ507956 (study PRJEB26167, sample SAMN06115407) | human gut metagenome | host: Homo sapiens | place: China:Hubei | collected 2016-07-12 | study... | reverse complement strand
ATGATGCCGTGTGCTTCTCCTATGGCTACACGAAGCGCCAGATGCTTTGGGAATGCAAGGGCATCACGATCGGCAAAGGCCGCCCAGAATGGGGCGCACCCGATCACGAAACATTCATTATCAAACTTGGAAACCGACTGAACGATGAGAGATCACAGTAAAGATTTCGCCGAATGGCGAAAATGGCGCGACGAAAAAGGGTTGCCGCCTATCTACGACGACCCGGCCGACGCGGGTATCGAAACGGATTTCCGGGTCGGACAGCAGGTGTCGTTCACGAACGAATACGGTGTGCGGTTCGAACCGCACGTGATAATGGGATTCTGCAAACCGGAGCTTTCGGGCCGGTGCGTCTACCTCGACTACGACTGCTACTGGTTCCCGACGAAACTCAAATCGTTAAAACCCTATCGGAAATGATGTCCCAGCCGACTTACATAGCCTCGTGTTCGTTTGGCAAGGATAGTATCGCAACAATTCTCCTTGCTCTCGAACATGACGAACCACTCGACCGGGTGGTATTCTCGGAAGTGATGTTTGATCACGCACGCAACATCAGCGGCGAGATTCCGGAGCACATAGGGTGGATATACGACACAGCTATCCCGAAGCTGCACGACATGGGCATCCACGTCGACGTGGTACGCGCCGAACGAGACTACTGCTATTTTTTCGCAAATGCCGTCGGGGGGGGGCGTCACGCGGGGAGGATTTACGGGTTCCCGCTCGGCGGCAAATGCTTCATCAATCGGGATTGCAAAGTCGCGCCCATACGAAAATACCTCGCCGAAATTGCTGGCGGTCCCCTGCGTGCAAAAACGAATATCGTGCAATACGTCGGCATTGCTGCGGACGAACCGCGACGACTTGCCAAACTCACGGAGAACCGAATGTCGCTCTTGGCGAAATACGGCTACACCGAGCAGATGGCGAAACGGCTTTGCGCCGCTCACGGGTTACTGTCGCCGATCTACACAACCGGGACACGCGGCGGATGCTGGTTCTGCCCGAACTGCAAAATACAACATTTCGTCAACCTGCGACGCAATCATCCCGAACTATGGGCAGAATTGGTCGAGTTGAGCCATACGCCGAACTTGTGCAGCTACGGATTCAAATACGGCCTTACCGTGCAGGAGGTCGAAAAACGGATGAATGCAGAAGAACAACAGCTAAAACTTTTTTAATCACAACTTTCCATGAAAGACATTCATCATACCTGCCGATGCACCGGGCAACAGTTTACGTTCAAAGAGTGGTGCGCGTGGCTTGATAACCACAAAAAAGCCGGACAGGATAGCGGTAAATTCGTGGCGTTATCGTACAACGGTTTCGATTTCAACATTCACGACGTATGCCTAACGCCTAACAGACCTGTCCGATTATTCAACCACCATTGTATCGTGGAGGTTAAAACGGCGCAGTCGCCGACAGGACGCTGGGATTACGGGCTGGATGTCAACTTGCACAATTCGGGCCATTACGTCGGGGCCGGATTCGTCGACGATGTGCAAAAGGGATACCCAACGGAAGCCGCCGCGATTCTTGCCGCCCTGCTCGATGCCCGCAAATCAGCCGAACGTGAACTGGCGAACTGTTCCGGTCGCTCCCGGTCGAATCTCGACAACGAGGACGACGAAGACGGATTCATCAAAGACAGCACGCTGGCCCCGTATATTCGGAATATCATCAAGCAAATCGACGATCAGCGCCGTGCAACGGCGTTCAAACAACTAACCCTATTTTGATTATGACACGACACGTTGAATCGCACATGCAACGAATGTGCGTCGGTTGGTTCCGGCTCCAATACCCCGCCGTCGGCAAACTCCTGTTCGCCGTTCCGAACGGTGGCGCACGGAGCCGCACGGAAGCCGCGATAATGAAAGCAGAGGGCGTAACCGCAGGCGTTACCGACCTTATCCTGCTGCTCGGACGCGGAGGCTTCAACGCCCTATGTATCGAAATGAAGACTACCGACCGACGTTCCGCCCTATCGGACGCACAAATCGAATGGCGCTCGCTCACAATCGCGAACGGAAACAGACACGTCGTCTGCCGGACGTTAGAGGAATTCCAGTCGGAAATACGCTGGTACATGGCGCGCCCGGCAAATAACGAACCACGGGACGAAATCACCTGTGTCCGCCCGATAGTTCCGCCGTCCGTCGAAGAGATCGAGCGAGCATTTGGGAAAATCAGGCGACGCAAAATCAATCATCAACCAACAAAAACCGAGAAACAATGACAACACACAACCCGAAATTCAGAGGGACGCCCGGCCCGTGGCGGGTCGACGGACACGAACACAAAAACGGCGTCGTAGAATATACCATCGTTTCGATTTCCGGCGACGCTGTCGGCTGCGGTAGTTGCGCCCTTTTCGCTGACAAAGACGACGAGGGGCAGGGTTGGTGCGAACTGCATCAGGAATCCGTGTGCTTCATTGATAAATGCAGCGACCGAATTTCGAAAGTCTGATCGCTGATAAAATCTTACCCGAAAGCGTGTATTATTTACACGCTTTTTGCATATCTTTGTGCTGGTAACCAATACAGAGTAAACGCATACCGGGCCTATGAAAATTCCGCAAACTATCGAAATGCAGGTCGGCGCGCTCAATACCAGCGAGCACAACCCGCGACAAATCACCGAAGACGATTTCGCCGAACTGGTCAAATCCCTGCTACTGCTGCCGAAAGGCTTGTATTACCGCCCCGTCGTCGTGGACGACCGGAATATCGCCCTTGCCGGAAATATGCGCTTGCGGGCGCTGAAATACATTCACGAACTCGGATTCGACGACCTCGCAGAAATCTTGCGGGCGTCGTATCGGTTCCGGCATTTCGACGAGGCGAAACAATCCGCGCTGCTGAACTACTGGCGCGAATGGCAGATGCACCCGACCGTGCCGACGCTTTACGCCTCGGAACTCGACGAAGACGAGCAACAGCAGTTCATCATCAAAGACAACCTATCGTTCGGCACGTTCGATATTGACATGTTGGCAAACGAGTACGACATCGCGGCGATCATCGACGATGGTTTCGACATCGACCTGCTCCCAAAATCGGCCATCGAGGCGTTGGCCGCGGCAAATGGTATCGACCCTAACGATATAACAGGGCGACGCTGTGGCGGCGACGGGGAAGCCGACGAGCACTACACGCACAAAATCACGTCGCCCGTCTACGAGCCGAAGAACGAAAAACCGGACTTATCGACGCTGACCGACAGCGGCCGAACCGACGAACTGCTGGCAAAGATCGAAGCGTCGAACGTATCGCCCGACGAAAAAGAGTTTCTGCGGCAGGCTGCCGCACGACATACGGTGTTCGATTACGCCAAGATCGCCGACTACTACGCACACGCCTCGAAAGAAATGCAGGAGCTTATGGAAGATTCGGCGCTGGTCATTATCGACTTCGGCAAAGCCATCGAAAAGGGCTACATCCGATTGTCGGACGAAATACGAAACGAATACACACGGGAGTATGGCAATGAGGCATAACGGGTTCGTTGCGTTCATTCTGACGCACGGACGCCCCGACCGGGTGCTGACCTACGAGAAACTGCGCAAACACGGGTACACGGGGAAAATATACATCGTCTGCGACGACGAAGACAAGACGCTGCCGGAGTATCGCAAACGCTTCGGCGACGTGCTCGTCTTTTCCAAATCGGAGATCGCAAAGACATTCGACGAGGGCGACAATTTCGGCGACCGCCGGGCAATCATCTACGCCCGTAACGCCTGTTTCGAGCTGGCCCAGCAGATCGGGGCGACACATTTCATCGAACTGGACGACGACTACACGTATTTCAAATTCCGGTTCGACGACCAGCTACGCTGGCACGGCGCAGACGTCCAAGACCTCGACGCGGTATTCGACATGCTGCTCGACTATTTCAATTCCGCCCCAATGCTGACCCTTGCAATCGGACAAGGCGGCGATTATATCGGCGGCGAAAAGGCGACGAGATTCAACGACGGAATACAGCCGATGCGCAAGGCCATGAATTCGTTTATCTGCTCCGTCGACCGACCGTTTCAATTCGTCGGCCGTATCAACGAAGACGTCAATACCTACGTCCTGCTGGGGTCGCGGGGGGGGGTATTTCTGTCCATCCTACAAATCGGCCTCGACCAACTCGAAACGCAGAGCAACAGCGGCGGCATGACGGAATTGTACTTGGACGCGGGCACGTATGTAAAGAGTTTCTACACGGTCATGTATTGCCCGTCATGCGTGGTTGTTTCGGCAATGGGAACCGCCCATCGGCGGCTGCATCATCACATCAAATGGCGGTACGCCGTGCCGAAGATACTGCGCGAATCGGTTAAAAAGTAACGACCAATGGCATCACACCCAAGCAACAACAAATCGGCGAAAGACCGCCGGAATGCCCGTCTGCCGCTCGTGTCGCATCTGCGCCTCGAACGGCGGATGCCGTTTCGTCAGATCGCCGCAGAGGTCGAACGGCAGTTAGGGTATTCGGTAACGCCGAAGACGATCAAGACCGATTGGGATTTGCTCGTCAGCGAATGGCGGGCCGAAGCCGCGAGCAACACACAGCAGGCGTGCGACGAGGCGCTGATGGAATGCGACCGCGCCATCGCGGAACTGTGGCGGCTGTACGAAGCAAGCAAGCAGAAACGAGTTGTCAAGCGGGCAAAGGTTCGCACGGCACTCGTCGATATAAACACGTTCGGAAATCCCGTCGTCAGCAAGCCTCTCGACGCCCCCGTTCCACTCGAATCGGAAACGTCGAGCGTCACGGAGGAACCCGTCGGCGACGTGCGAATCCTCGCCGAAATCCGTAAATGGGAGGAACGCCGCGACAAACTGCTCGGCCTCGACAAGGTACAAGTCGACATCACATCGGGCGGAAAGGAATTCAAGGGCTTTTCGTCGGTGCTGCCCGTCGTGCCGGGCATCGACGAAATCGTCCGCCGTATCGACGAGGAGCGCGAACGGAAACTATCGGAAGAAGACGAATAACACATGTTTACCGACGGACTACAACAGCGCGAAGAACAGCAGCGCGTCAACTACAAACAGTTGCTTGCCTACCGCCACTTGGCCGACCCGCGAATCCGATACGTCGTCTATGGCGGCGCAGCAGGCGGCGGCAAATCGTGGTTGGGGTGCGACTGGCTTATGCGTTGCTGCTGGGCGTTCCCGAAAACGCGCTGGTTCGTCGGCCGAAACAACATCAAGGATAGCCGCGAATCCGTGCTGGTCACGTTCGGCAAGGTCGCCGATTCCTACGGATTCACAGACTACCGGATAACGGACGACGGCATCAAGTTTACGAACGGGTCGGAAATCGTACTGCTCGACTTGACATTCTATCCGCAGAAAGACCCGATGTTCGAGCGGCTGGGGTCGAAAGAGTTTACAGGTGGTTGGATAGAGGAGGCCGGAGAGGTTCATTATATGGCCTACGAGGTGCTGAAATCCCGAATCGGGCGGCATCTCAACGAGGAATACGGACTGGAAGCGAAGATGCTCATAACCTGCAATCCGAAAAAGAATTGGCTGTATAAGCATTTCTACAAACCGCATATCGACGGAACGTTACCGAAAGACTGCGCATTCGTTCAGGCGTTGGTCTACGACAACCCGTTTATCACGCCCGATTACATTCGAACGCTCGAATCAATCGGCGTCAAGTCGATTCGGCTACGTCTACTGCTCGGCAAATGGGAATACGAGAGCAACGCAAACCAACTCGCCGACTACGACGCCATCCTCGACTGCTTCACGAACGAGCGGCAGACGGGCGACGGCGTGCGGCGTATCAGTGCCGACCTTGCCATGAAAGGCCGTGACCGCTTCGTCGCGTTCAACTGGACGGGAATGGCCGCTAAACTCGCTATCGACAAACCATACAGCACGGGCAAGGAGATCGAAACCGACCTGCGCGACGAATCGAGGCGGCACGGCGTCCGGCGCTCCAACATCATCGCCGATTCTGACGGACTGGGGCAGTACCTCGATTCGTATTTGGAGGGCATCAAGACGTTCCACGGAGGAGCGCCCGCGCCAGATAACACGTATTTCAACCTCAAATCGCAATGCGCGTTCAAACTGGCGGAGGTTATCAATGCAGGGCTGCTCTGCATCGACTGCCCGGAAGAACTGCAATCGACCATTGCCGAAGAGCTGGAAGCCTGCCTTGTCGCCCGCGACGTCGACGCCGACACGAGCAAGAAACGGATCATCGACAAACGAGAGATGAAAGCCGTACTCGGTCGGTCGCCCGACTATTTCGACCCGCTGATGATGCGCATGTACTACGAAATCGTCCCGCAGCCGAAAGGTATGCGCGCCCGCGTCGGGCGGCTTTCGTGAAAAGCTGTTTTCGGGCTGTTTCTGCTGGTAAAATTTGAAAGACAAATAAACTACCGCCCCGGCGGCAAAAGTGGATTAAACAGGAAAACTGATGAAAATAACAATCAAGAAACGGACGACCCGGCAGGTGCTCGCTATCGAACGAGTACTGACGCCCGAATCGCGTGCAGCATTGCAAACCCTGCCGAAGCCAGACAAAGTATGCGGCGTGCGCACGCCGCGAAACCTCAACGATCTAACTATCGGCGATCTGTTCAGCTTGCAGGCAGACGGGACGCACGCCCTTATAGAGCGAATCGCGTCCGTCATTCTCAAAGTACATCCCCGGCGCTGCTACAACGAACGGGCAGACAAAATGCTCGGTTTTGTCTTTTGGGTCGGGCGAGAATTGGAGCGCATCGCAGCGTTGTTCGCAAGCACAAGCAACCAGCCGACGCCCGAAGAGATCAAAGCCGGAATAAACGACCTTGATTTCGGGCCGTTCGGCATCATCGACTGGTACGCCCACCGACAGGGCTACCAAGACCAAGACGACGCCGCAAAGGTGGCATGGGTGCGCGTCTGCGAGTGTATGCGAATCGACAACGAGCGGATTGCCTTTGAACGGCGCTTGCGCGAAATAATGGCCAACAAAAACAAATAGACCTATGGAAAAACAGACAGTCGAAAACAAAGTCAAGGAGATCGCCGAGGCGATGGGCCTTACCTATCTGTGCGAATCGTGGTTCCGCGCCAATCAAGCGTTCGACCGATTCCGGCGTCAAGGAGAGAGCCGCGAGGTTACGCACCCCGACGGCCTCACGCTGCCCGCCTGCCTCTACGTGCAACCCGTGGCGGGTTTTCTGAATTTCACGTCGCAGGGCTTCGTGCGCGACGCTCCGTCCTGCCTTATCTCCTTTGCCGACGCTATGCCGCTCGACTACAAAGGAGCCGATGCGCAGGAGATCGCCGAGCGGCTGAAAGGTCTTGCCGTGCGATTCATCGTCGCCGTAAACGAAAGCGGCTTTTTCGTTCCGGTCGCCGGGCAAATCAATTACCGCGTCGCGTTCGACAAGATGGACGCAAACCTATGTATCGTAACGCTGTCGCTGACACTCCAAGAACAGGCGGGCGTCTGCTTCGATTACGGCTTGTAGCTATGGACGTACAAAGAATAGAACTCGAAGCCGACCGAATCGTCGCCGAAGAACTCGACCGGGCACGGCAGAAAATTATCGAGAACCACGTCGCCGCGGGACAACGGACGACGGGCACAACCGCCGACAGCATCACAATAGCCGTAACGACCAATGGCGGCGTAACCACGGGGACGATGGACGCCCGCCCATATTTTGCAGCACTCGAAACCGGCACGCAACCGTGGCAGTCGCAACATTTTCGCCGACGCCGCGACGGGTCGGTCTATCCGTCCGCCCCGAAATGGTTTATCGACATCATCGCGGACTGGGCCGCAACAAAGGGTGTAGATATTTCAGCGTGGGGAGCAGCGACCAAAATAATGACGGAGGGGTCGGCCCTATTCCGTAACGGCGGCCGCGAAGACATCTTCACGCCCGAAATAGCGGCCCTATCCGACCGCATCGCCGATAGGCTGGCGGGGCTTTTCGATGCACAGATCGTCGAATCAATTTTAAGACAATAGACCATGAGCAGAACATTTACACACAGCAGCACGGGAACAGTAGTCGAATATCCCAATGCAACGCATTTCGCATTCGTCCCGGCGATTTTCAAAATCACGAAAATTCCCACAACGTATGACAAATTAGAAATGGTCTTAACCGACCGCCAAGCGCAGCAATCGTACAGCGAAGAGCGCGAGCCGCTCAATGGGGCCGCATATTTCGATGTACGGCGGTATCTGCAACTGTTGTTCAATAACGTTGCGCAGGGAGTGATTGATTACAGCAAGGCGTTCGTCGATTCCCCGCTGAAAAAGAATATCTACGCTACGATATACTGGTATCGCAACGGCAGTCAATTCTATCTCGGCACGTTTGGGATAGACGCTATTTGGGGCACAATATCCGCCCGCGAATCATCCGGCGGCATCATGCGTCGCAAATGGTTCGTCCGCTATCCGTTTACGGTTGATGTCTTCGCCAAGAACGGAACATCGTTCGACGTGCTGATCGACGGTAAACAGTCCGACATCATGTTTTACAACCACAACGAGGACGCGGAAGGTGCGACCCCATACCACCGCTACCTGCTGAATCCGGCAAGAGTGATCGACCCCTCGACCGTCGCCCGTTCGGTGCATATCGCCGTACCGCATAGCCTCGTGCTGAAAAACGACGAGGAGGCTGTCGGCATGGTTGGCTATACACTCGACATAGACCGGAGCGCAAACGGTGTCTATCTGCGCTGGATAGACCAACAGGGGCGCTATTGTTACTACCTGTTCAAGGAGATCGGCAGCGCGTCGACCGTTTCGACATCCTCGACATGGGAGCGTAACGATATGAATGTCCCGACCGCTTACATAGACGGCGTGAATATCGAAACGTCAGTCCGGCAAAGCCTATCCCGGAAAAAGACCCGTTCGCTGGGAGCAAAGTTGGTCGATTCCGAAACGTATGATTTCCTGCTCACACTCGCGCAGTCGGTCGTCGTGGATGTTTTCGACGGATACGACGCCAACGACGCGCCGCTGTGGCACCGCGTCAATATCGTTGCTGGCAGCTACGAGAAGACGACGAAGCATTACCAAGATTTTATTTTCTCAATCGAGGAACCTGCGCAGAGCGCACAAATGCTGTAACCATGACGGAGGGATTATATATCAACGGCGAGGCCGTCGACCTTAAACCGGATGCGGCGACGACCCTCAACTACAAGTCTAACCTGCTCGGCGACATATCGAAAATTACGTCGTCGAATTCGCAGACGATTCAATGCCCGAAGACAACACGCAACCGAAAGATATTCGACAATCCGGGGGCGCCCGCCTATGTGTCCGATAAGCGATACAACCGATATTCGGCCCGCCTTGTTCGGAATGGAATCGAGGTCGTCCGCGTCGGATATGCCGTGCTACTATCTTCGTCTGAAACCTACGAAATCGCGCTTTATTGGGGCGTGATGGCAAACTTTCAAACGTGGGTCGACAAAGCGGCCAAGTTGAACGAGTTGACCGGAACCGAAGCGCTGGCGTGGAATGCAAATACCACACCGACGACCCTGTCGCAAATGAAATCCACCGGATACGGATTTGCAAAATACAACTGCGGCGTGTCGAATGCCAACCTTGCCAATTTCCACCCCAGCGCTACCGCATGGTGGATTCTCGACAAGATAACCAAGCAGGCCGGATTCACGTTCGAAATGCCGAGCAAGTACGCCAGCGCATTGCGAACGATAGCGATTCCATGCTTGAGCCGAAACGCATCAGACGCAAGCAATGAGGCGGAGGCCACGGTATCTATATATCCATTCATAACGTACAGCAACGGCTTTTGGGGATATTCTATCGCGGGCAATAACGGGACAGATGGACACGGTGTTTTCGACCCGGATGATAATACCAAAATCCGTAAGGTCGACAACGCAACAAAGGTGATTATATCCATTGTAAACCGATCGGGGGCACAGTTGGGAATGGTTCTATATTCCAATAGCTCCAACGGATTCCCCAGCCGCGTATATATCCGAGCGACACGATACAGCGACCGCGACGAAACAACGACGCAAATAGCCGCCAGTATCGGATCATCGTCGGTATCGTCGTCAACAGGAACGTATGCGTATCAAAAAACGTATTATTTCGCCGACATTGAAGAGAAAATCACGTGGGGAGAATATGACTACCTGCGCCTGTTTCCACATAACGGGACATCGGTAATTTCCGGTTCGAGATTGGGAAATACCAAACTTACGATTACGGAAGACTTCGAAAATATCATCTATCCGAGTTTATTTCCGATACCTCAAAACCTGCCCGAAATCTCGCAAATCGACTTCATCAAGGCGATCTGCGGAATGTTCGGCATCTTTGCCGTACCCGACCCTACAAACGTCAATAATCTGAAATTCGTATCGCTCGACACCTTACAGGAGAACAAAGCGCAGGCGTGCGATTGGTCGGATAAATTCGTCCGAAGCAATGACGACGAGCCGAAAACCACGGAATACAAAATCAACGACTACTGCCGCAACAACTATTTCAAGTACAAAGAAGACGATACGGTTTTCACGAATGCCGACGGCAATCTGAAAATCGACAGCGAGATTTTAGACGCCGAAAAGACCGTTATAACATTGCCTTTCGCTCCATCGGACGGCTCGACGATACGGCACTACGAACTGAACGATGACGGAACAGCCGTCGACACCGTACAAGTCAAAGACCGGATTATGCGCCTTATCAGCGACGGTTCCGGGCTGGCTATGCTTGTATTCGACGACCTCGATTTCACGACCTTGCTATCGAAATACTATTCCACCCTATCGCGTCTGCTCAACAGCGCAATAACCATTACGGAGCAGATCATGTTGGACGAATGCGATTTGAAATCGCTGGACTATTCAATCCCGTTCTACCTGCGCCAATATGGGAAATTCTACGGCATCGTCAGCATCCAGTCGACAGCGAATAAAGCCTGCGAGGTCAAAGCCGTGCAGTTGCCGGAAACGGTTGTCCAAGAACCGGAACGCCCATCGCAAACGGTTGCTATTGGCTGGCAATGGGAAGATGCCGCCATTTACATAACGGCCAGCGCTGCGCCTGCGTCAGACCTCGATGTCGTAATAACCCTTTACACGTATGACGGCGTTTCCCTCGGGCCGAAAACAATTATCTTTCCTGCCGGGCAAGTGAAAGTGATAGGCCCGACGATTACGCGAATAGTCGGCGGAATCGAAATAAACTCCATTACCCCGGAATATGACGACACGTATAGCTACATCATCGCAGAACAAACCACGAAAAACGCATAACAAATGGCAGAAAACACAACAACCCGCGTCGTCGAGGTGCAAGTCGACAACGCGGAAGCTATCAAGCTGATAGCCGACTACAACGCCAAGATCGAGGAATCGACGGCAAAGGAAAAAGCCCTGCGCGAGGCGATCAAGAAAAAGGGAGAAGCCACCGCCGCCGACCGCGAGGAACTGGCGAAGCTACGCGCCGAACAGACCGCCTACAAGCGCGAGTTGCGCGAGGTTGAAAAGGAGGTGCAGAACAACATCAAGGCGGCCCGCGAGGAAGAGGGGTCGAACCGAAAACTGCGCGCCGAACTGTCGAACCTCACAAAACAGTACGATTCAATGAGTGCAGCCATGCAGAAAAGCGCAGAGGGCGAGGCACTCAAAAAACAGATCAACGAAATAACCGATGCGCTGCTCGAATCGGAAGAGGGTACGCAAAGGTTTTACCGGAACGTGGGTAACTATCCCGACATCAAGCCGCTCGAAACGCAATTAGGTGTAATTCGTCAGCAACTCGCGCAGATGAAATACGAGGGCAAAGAAACGACGCAAGAGTATCAAGACCTGCTGGGCGTCGCCGCAAATATGAAAGACGCCCTTGCTGACGTCGAGGCTGGCATCAATGCCGGGGCATCCGACACAGCGCAACTCGACGTGCTCATCAAGGGGACGCAAAATCTTTTGCAGCTATGGGCACAATGGTCGATACTTTCAAAGCAGTTAGGGGTCGAAAATAAAGACCTCGACAAAGCTATCGGCATTATAACGCAGACGCTCGGCGCACTCGTGGCCATCCAATCCGTGCAGAACATGTTGCAGAAACAGTCTATCGTCATGCAAAAAGCACAAGCGGTTGCAACATGGGCACAGACGAAAGCGGAAACCGCCCGGACGTCGGCGATGGCCGCCGGGACGGTTGCCACAAACGCCGGAACCGCCGCAGTATGGAAATTCACGGCGGCGCTTTTTGCAAATCCAATCGGGGTTATCGTCGCGGCAATTATCGCGGCAATCGCGGCCGTTTATGCCCTCGTCAAGGCGTTTAGTTGGTTCAATTCGTCGACCGAAAAAGCGAAAGAGAATCTGAAAAAACAAGGCGAAGAACTCGATAAGCTCAATAAGAAATACGACGAGCACATCGAGAAAATGAAAGCCCTCGGCAAAACCGACGAGGAAATAACGCTGACGCGCCTTGCCCTGCTGAAAGACCTTGCCAACAAGCGCGCCGAACATTTCAAAGCGGCACAGCGGCTCTACAAAAAGGACAGCGAGGAATACAAGGCATCACAAGACGCCAAGAAAAAAGCGGACGAAGACTACCGATCAGCGCTGAACGATACAGCGAACCACCTGCGCAGCCTCGCGTCCGCCTATAACGACGCGGCGTTAAAAAAGAAACTGGGTACGGTCAAATACGCGACGCAACAAGCCAATGAGGAATTCAAGAATCAGCGCAAACTACTCGTCGAATTGGTGTATGCAGGTAAGGTAGCCAGCAGCGAAGCGAAAGATATTCTTGCGAGCCTCGAAGCCGCACGCGACAAGACAATAAAGGAAGCCTACAAAGAAGCCGCAGAAAAGCAGAAACAAGCCCTTGCGACCGAACTTGCCGCCGTGCGCGCAGCGACCGACGCCAAAGTCGCCTTGATGAAAGAGGGCATCAGCAAGCAGTTGACGCAGGAAGAGGTCGCATACCGCCGTCGGGTCGCCGATCTGAAAAAACGCCTCGAAACCGAAAAGGGGTTGACGAAAAAGGCAAAGGCAGCAATTCAGCAGCAAATCGAGCTGGCCGAACAGCAGCACGTCTTGAACGTCGAGAAGATCAACCGCGCGGGCCTCGACAAGAAAATCCGGCAAGAGCAGCAGAATATCGCCCTGCGGCTGGCCGCCGTCAAACAAGGAACCGACGCTGAATATACGCTGAAAGTCGAACAGTTACGGAAACAGCAGGAAGCCGAACTTGCCAACATCGAACTGACCGAGCAGCAAAAGGTTCTCATCCGGGAGAAATACAACAAGCAACTGGACGACCTTTCGAACCAATGGATAAACGCCAACCTGCAAAAACAGAACGACGCTCTACGGCTCGAATGGGAGAACCGAATCAACGCCGCCGCCGTACAGGGGCAAAACACCCTGCAATTACAGTTGCAGATGCGGCAAGCGGAACTCGACGCCTTGCAACAGATGGAGGGCGAAAGCGACGCCGCATTCAAGGCCCGACAGCTCGCCGCGCAACAGGCATACGTCGACGCAAAACGAGCCGTCAACGACTACGAGATACAAATCGAACAAGCAAAGTTGGAAGCACTCGCCGCAGTTACGAACGGTTTGTCTGGTTTACTCGAAGAACTGGGTGAAGATAATAAGGCTTTTGCCGTTTTGAGCAAAACACTTGCATTGGCCGAGATCGCCATCAACACCGGAAAGGCTATCGCAGCGGGTACGGCGCAGGCTCAAAGCGTCCCATTCCCCGGCAACCTTATCGCAATCGCTACGACTGTTGCAACGATCATGGCGAATATCACGTCGGCGATTAAGACTGTCAAATCGGCAAAATTCTCGACTGGAGGTTATGTGTCCGGGCCGGGAACGTCGACAAGCGACAGTATACCCGCCATGCTGTCGGACGGCGAATCGGTAAACGCAGCCTTGCCGACGTCTATGTTTGCCCCGATCTACTCGGCGCTGAACCAGCTCGGAGGCGGTGCGCCGATAGTCGCCGCACAGTCGAGCAATCAGATAGCAGGCGAAGATATGCTTGCCCGCGCATTCGCAAAGGGAGTTTCGCAACTCGACATGCGCGTCGGAGTGGATGAAATAACCCGCGTATCTGACCGGGTGAAAGTAGTCGAATCATTAGGCGATTTGTAGTTATGAAAGTACACGAAATTTTGCAACAGAACACCGATCTGCTCCGGGCGCTCGCTCGCGCAGGCGCGGCTATTGAAGATGTCCGCTACATCCCTCTGTGGAGCGACTACGAACGGCTTCGCCGCGACGGGTTCAAAGTAGCGTATATCGTCGCCTACTTGTGCGATACCTACGAGGTCAGCGAACGCACCGTCTATCGCATTATCCGACGATTCGGCCGCGACGTCAATACGAGCCGCTGACACGGCGTGTCAGTTGATTGTGCCTCAAAGCGTGTATTTATTACACGCTTTTTATTTAGCTTTGTTTCGTAAAATCAAATCTATGGCAACTCTCAAACTCTACAATCCGATTCTTTCCGAAGCGACAAAAGAATGCTACTGGTTCTGCGACGAGGCCGGAACGAGTTTCAAGGACGTGGACGAATTCATCAACGGCATCCCGGCAGGCGACGATAATATCGAATTACTATTGCACTGCGACGGCGGCGAGGTAAGCGAGGGCTGGGCCATCGTCGACAAGCTGCGGAGCACGGGCAAGAAGATAACCGCGACCATCGAGGGGAATTGCGCGTCGATGGCTACCGTCGTTTTGCTGGCCGCTTCCGAACGCCGAGCATACCCGCACGCCTCGTTGCTCATTCACAAGCCCTACTATCCCGAATACACGCTGGCCGACGCGTACCGTGCCGATGATCTCGAATCGCTGGCCGCCTCGTTACGGGACGACGAACAGAAAATGCTCGATTTCTACGTCGAGCGAACCGGAGCAGATCGCGCGGAACTCGAAGCGCTTATGAACGAAGACAAGTTTATCGGGATGGAGCGAGCAAAGGAACTCGGATTCATCCAGACGATCATTCCCGCAGCGTCGGCATCGGCAGGCGGCCCGAACAGCGCGAAATCGGCTGCGTGGAAGCAGCAAAATTCAATAACCAACAATCAAAATTCTATGGCAACAAAAACCACGAAAAGCGAAGACAAAAGCGTGCTTCGCAAAGCCCTCGCAGCGCTGGCCGTTGCGCTGGGACTGGAAGCCCCGCAGCCCGTCAATTACGAGCTGAACACCGAATCGGGCGACACGATCACGATTGACAAGCCGGACGGCGAAGATCCCGCCGTCGGCGACAGCGCATCGCCGGACGGAGAGCACAAGATGCCCGACGGCAAGACAATCGTCATCGAAGACGGTAAAATCACGGAAATCCGCGACGCCGAAGACGAGGGCGACGGAGGGGGCGATGGTGGCGACGGCAGCGGAAACGACCCCGATTCCGATGCGCTGGCGGCGGCTAACGCACGTATCGCCGAACTCGAAACCGAACTTGCGGACGCCCGCAAGAACGCAAAAACGACCGACGAGAAACGCATCTTGAATCTCGTCGCCATTGCGGGCGGCGAAGCATGGCTTGTCAAGGCCAAGTCCGACTACAAGCCCGCCGCACGTCAAACCACGACCACAGCCGCAGGAGAAGGCAAGAAGAACGCCGCGAAACCGCAGTCGCGCGTTCAGCAACGCATCGCCGAACTCGAAGCAGCACATCAGAAAACGGAGTAAATCACAAACAACACCAATCAATTATGGCAAGTACAGGACTTAATTTTTCGAATCTGACCCCCGATAACGGGGCGATTAAAGACCTCAAACGTCTGATCTTCCTTGCGGTCACCGACCCCGAATCGCTCGGAAAGATTTTCAATTTCCTGCCGAAACAGAAGCACGGCGAAAAGGTCGGTTTCATCGGCGAATTCGGCATGGTCGGCAAAGCCTCACAGGGCTGTAATCCGACGTTCGGAACCAGCGTCCTTGCGACGAGCGAAAAAGAGTGGGACATCCGCGAATGGGAGGTTGCCGAAAAAATCTGCTACAAGGATTTGGAGGGCACAGTCGCACAGGTCGCCATGCGTACCAAGACGAACATCGCCGACCTCACGGGTACGGAATATACCGACTATATCCTCGCGCCCCGGCTCGAACTCGCCATCCGCAAGATGCTGATGCGTTACGCATGGTTCGGCGACAAGGCAGCCGATACGGTCACAGACGGCGGCAACCTGCTCGATTCCATCGACCCGGCGTATTTTACCCTCGTCGACGGTTTCTGGAAGCGTCTGTTTACGCTGGCCGCCGCAACGCCCGACCGTCGCACCACATGCGCAGCCAACGCCGCCGCGACGTTCGCCGAGCAGAAAGCCGCCATGCGTCAGAATTATGCTGCCGTCGATTTCCTCGACGCACTTATCTCCGACGCCTCGACGGTTCTGCGGCAGGCCAACGGCCAGCTCATCTACATCACGCAAGCGCTGAAAGACGCGCTGGACGCTGACCTCAAACGAAACAACAAAGGTTCGGAATTGCAGTGGACGGCGCTGTTCGACGGCATCACGGAAACGAACTACAACGGTGTGCAAATGCTCGCCATCCCGTTCCTCGACGAGATCATCAAAGGCTGCGAAACCGTCAGCGGCGGCAAGGCGTGGAACAAGCCTTATCGCGCGCTCTACACGATCAAAGACGACCTGCTCGTCGGTATGGAGAGCGAAAGCGAAGTCGCCGACATTCAGGTATGGTTCAACAAGGACGAGCAGATGAACAAAATTCTGTCGAAAGACAAGATCGGAACGCTGATCGCCGACGATAACCTCGTGCAGGTAGGTTTCTAACCCTCAAAACTCGATTACACTATGAATTGCGATAGCTTCATCAAGGCGAAAATCGAAAAGAACTGCGCGGAACCGATCGCGCGAGGCGTCGAGCGTACCGCGTGGATCGGAAACCGGGCGCAGCTCGACATCGCCAATCTTGAATTTGTCGAGGGTTCGACGAATCAAGTGCTGAATCTGCCGCTTATCAAAGGCGCGCAGTTGTACCCGATCATCCAGTACGGGACAAAGCCGTTCGAGGGGCTGAAAACCGATCTCGACGGCAGCGGCAAGCTGGGCGGCACGGCTTCGACCGAATTTCCGTTCATCGTGCCCGACAACAGCCCGGCGGTTTGCGAGAATATCATCGACCCGCTGCTCGACGGAGAGTTTTTCGTCATTTGGCAGAACCGACACAAGAACCTGCGGGCCACGAACGAAGCGGAGCGCGGAGCGTCTGCATACCAAATCGCCGGACTTTTCAACGGCCTCACGCTGTCGGCCGGGTCGTGCGAGAAATACAGCGACGACACCCTGTCGGGCTGGGCTATTACGCTCAAAGAGGAGAAAGCGCCCCGCTCGGCGATGTTCCTCAACGCGGGTTCGCTCGCAGCCACCGAGGCGCTCATCAAAACGATGCTCACCCCCTCGGAGACGGAGTAATGCACTATGACCGTCGACGAGGTAAAAATCCTGCTTTCGGACTTGAATAGGGGTTACAATACCCCCTATTCGAGCGCCGAACAGGCAACTATCGAAAGACTTTATTACGAGGTCTTGGGAAAGCGCTTGAGCGGCTGCCGATGTCCCGACAGGTGGCACGACGCCGTGCTCGAAATCAACTCGTACATCAAAAAACACGGAAAAATGAAAGAGAAATCGAATTACAAACTGCGTGCAGGGGTTATTCTGCAAATCGCAGGGTCTTCGGAAATTTACACGAACGACAATCTGACCGACGAGGTGGCCGCGGCGTTCCTCAAAGAGCACCCGAACGCCGCCGGGCGTTTCGAGGTTATCCCTACGGCGGAAAAGGATGCCGAAGCACCGAAAGCTGGCGGGGAATCATCGGAACTCGAAGCGGCACACAACCGTATCGCCATCCTCGAATCCGAGAAAGTGGAACTTGAAAGCCGTTGCGCCGCATTGCAGGCCCGAATCGACGCCGCGGCGGCCACCGAAACGGCGGCCACTGACGACGAGAAGCCCGGCAGCGATGACACCGGAGCCGAAAGCGCTGACGAAGCCGACGAGCGGCCCGCCGGGAACAACGGCAATACTGCCGATGACGCTATCCGACAGGCTATCGCCGCCGAACTCGTGGCCGGGAAGTCGAAAACGGCCATCAAGCAGGAGTTGGCGGGCAAGGAGATCGGCGGCGTGAAGCTCACACACCGCCTTATTTCCGACTACATCGAGAAGATCACCGCAGAGGAGTAACCACCCATGAACGTAAAGCACACAAAGAAGCCCGAAACGCGTGTAGACGTTAAATACCTGTCGTCGTTGGGTATCAAAACCTACGGCGACAATAACCTATACCCGCAAACGGTGCGCGATATTGTCGATTCGTCGCCCACAGGTCGCACCTGTGTCGAGCGGCGTTCGACATATATCGAGGGAAACGGCCTCGCATCGCAAGCGTTGGCCGAAACCGTGTGCGACACGCGAGGGAATACGGTAGACGACGTTCATCACTTGTGCGCCGACGATGTAGCCTACCAAGACGGCCTTGCCCTACACGTCAATTACAATATTCTCGGACAGATCGTGTCGATGGCGCACGTTCCGTTCGAGAATTGCCGCCTTGAAGAGGAGGACGACGACGGCGTTATAAGCCATATCGTCGTACACCCCGATTGGCGGGGTAAAAAGACGCGCGGCGGCAAAGCCGTAAAGGTAACCATCGAAACAATCGAGGTGTTCCCGGTCTTCAATCCGTCGCCCGATGTCGTGCAGTTGCAGATACAGGCCGCAGGCGGTATCGAATTCTACAAGGGTCAGATTCTCTACATTTCACGTGCCGGGCGAAATGCCTATCCCCTGCCGTTGGTCGACGTCGTATTGACCGACATGTCGACGGACGAGGGGCTTTCGAACGTCAACAACCGAAACGTCCGAAACAATTTCCTAACGGCGGGTATGCTCATTACGAAGCGCGGACAAGGTAGCAGCACGGTCGACGGCGACAAAGACGGCGCATCGTCCGACGACGGATTTACGGAAGAATTCGAAAAGCTGCAAGGCGATACGAATTCGCTTAAAATCATGCAGGTTGAGATTGAAACCGACGAGGATAAGCCCGAATTCGTACCGTTCAAGACGAACAACTACGACAAGGAGTTTACAGCCACAACGAAAGCCGTAACCGATAACATCTATGCGGCGCTCAACCAAGAAACATTCGGAAGATTACGCAGCGGCAGTATCGGGTTCACAGGCGACCTTGCGAACGACGTGAAGCGCGAATACTGCGAGCAGGTAGCGAAGCAGCAACGGATGTTATCGCGTGCGTATCGGGCTATTTTCAGCCATTGGGAACCGAACACGATTCCGTACACCGGAGCGGGCGATGCTGCCATCGAACCGCTCGTAAAATCTATTGCCAACGATGCGACATCTGATTGAACCGTGCGACGTCGATAAATACGCCCGCCCCTGCGACATGGACGACGAGATTATCGCCCGCGCCATCGAAGAGGCCGAATTGCTCGACATCAAACCGAAGCTGGGCGACGAACTGTTCATGCGGCTACTTACGCACGTGCAATTCGCCGTACTCCTTAATGGCGGCGAGTACACCGACGAATGCAGGAACCAGCGGCATTTCGTCGGTCTGCGGCGGACGCTGGCATACTACGTTTGGGCGCGCCTCGTCAAAACGAGTGTAAACCATTTGACACGCTTCGGCTTCGTGCAGAAGCGCGACGAGTATTCACAGGCGACCGAATATCGCGAGCGGCAAACGGCGTACAACGACGCTTTCGCCATCGCTGACGGTTATATGAAAGAGTGCCTTGCCTACATCCAAGCAAAGCCCGAAATTTTCGCTGATTATACGCTCAAGGGGAAAGTCAAGGCCAATCGAACGAAATTCAAAATTTTAGGCAATTAACTATGTATGACATCAAATTAGGGCAGGGATGCGGCATCAAAGCCACGATGTTGACCCCGGCAGGCGGCGTCTGCGATCTGCGCCGAGCACGGTATATCGCAGCGTCGCTCGTACTGGTATCCGGCGCAACGATGAATTGCGAAGACGTCACGTTCAATGAGGTGACGAACGCTGTTTATGTGCGCCTGCTCGGAACCCGCGAACTGACCGCCACCGGGCGCTATGGCATCATCTTCAACGTCAAACTGGAAGACAAGACGATGTATTCGACGCCCGTTGTGTGGTTCGCGGAAGTCAAAGAGAACGCCCCGACAGGCTATCACGAACTGACGCTATCGCTGTCGCTCACCGTCGTAAATTTCCCGGACAATGTTTCCTATACAGGAGCGTCGCCAAAAATCAGCGACAAAAATACGTGGCTGGTCTACGACGATGATCTCAACGCGTATGTCGACACGGGTATCGAGGTCGGATATGCGAACCTGCTGTCACGCTACGACGGTAAGTTTGCCGAAATCGTTGTCCCGTGTACCGAGGCAACCAACGCGGCCGCAGCGGCTACGGTCGCTGCAAACAACGCAGCCGCAGCAGCCAATAGTGCAGCAGGAAGCGCATCGGCGGCGACAGCCGCAGCGAATACAGCCGCAGACAAGGCCAACGCCGCAACGACGGCGGCAAATAACGCAGCAACGGCGGCCAACGCGGCCACGGGCAAAGCAAACGAGGCGGCGACAGCAGCAAATAATGCAGCGGAATCCGCACAGCGCGTCGTCGACACCTACGACGACGTTATCAATACGCTCGCGCACTCCGACTGCACCCTCGACGAGCGGGTCGAGGCACTCGAAAAGGCGCTTATAGCCGTCTTGTCGGGTGCTGTCGTGATTCCCAAATTGCAGATCAAGGAATTGAACGTATGGGGCAATAACAGCCTTGCCCTCGTCGGCGACAGCGCACCGACGAAAGCCCCGGACAGAGCCGGGCAGTTCTACATCGACAAGACCGCCCGCGCGCTCTATTTCTCAACGGGTAACGCGGCCGTGTCAGACTGGAAAATTCAATAATGCAAACGGAATATGGCACAGGTTAACAAATACGCAGATCGGGCTGCTTATACGGCCGACGCGAAACGTCTTTCAACGAAATCGGCCGTTTCGTTCATCGAAAATGAAACGACAACGATTTACGACGGTGTGAATACCGTCGTCGGAAAATCGGCTGCCGCCATCGGCGATCTCGCCGTTTTCGATAAAACGGACGGGGTTATCAAATACATCAAAAGCGCAACGATTGCCAAGGCGCAGATTCCAGCAAACCTTGTACCGCTGGCCGTCGTCTATGCGCGACAAGGTGAACAGCTATTGATCGTATCGCTCGACCATGTTTCGGGCGGCATCCGCTGGGCACATACCTACGAGGTTGCATTGTCGGGTTTCGATCTCGCTGCGGGCGGCACAATCGTGTTGAAGCTCGGTTCCGACCCTGCCGCCGCAGAGGTGTCGATAGCGTATACCGCAGGCGCAACGCTCGCGGATGTTGCATCGGCTATCAACGCGAAACTCAAAGGTGGGACACCCAATTACTCCTCGACGGATTATGGGGGATGGGCGGCGACTGCGGCGGACAATTTCGTCGTGATGGGTTCGAACACGTATAACGCCTCCCGTGCGGCGATTGCCGTTGTTGGCGGTTGTCAGATCGCAAGGACACCGGAAGACATTAACTACCAAACAACGTTGACGGGGGTGTTGATCGAGGGGTCAACCGAATATGTCCGCCGCAACAACGGCGTTAATTCGTCGTTTGCGGGCTGTAATCCCGAAAAATTCCTGCAATACTATTCGGCCAACGGAACCGATACCACAGGAATCAAACCCGGAAGTAGCACCATAATTCGGGAAAGCGCTTTTACGGAAGAGGCCAACCCGGAACTGGTCGCCGCCTATCCAACCTACCGGGATTATCTGTTCGGAGAACATTTGCTGCAATATCCCGCAGCCTACGGCGCGCTGCTTCGTGATGGCAAGGCCAACACGCACCTGATCGGCGGTCTGCGGTTCGTCGACATCCACGGCGAAAGCGTTCCCCGTTATCCGGCCGCTGCGGCCGCTCTCGACTACGGCGTCACGGTCGAGGGCGCAACTACCGGACTGGAGGCGGGCGCATGGTGGCTGCCGTCCGTCGATGAAGTCTACCTGCTTATGCACGACCGCGTGCTAACGTCCGCCGACCGGGAAAGCGACCCTGTAAACCGCACGCTGTCGCGCCTCGGTAAGACGACCTGCTACGGATCGGGTTATTATCCGTGGACATCGTGCGAGTACAATTCCTACAGCGCGTTCTTCTACTACGGCTTCACGGGCAACGTGTTCAACTACTACAAGTATTACACGTTCGCCGTGCGTCCGGTTTCCGCTTTGTAAAAACAGTTTTCAGTTTTTAATTCCCGCGCCGCATCGCGTCGGCGTGCGGCGCGGGTTCGCAAGTTAGACCTATGGCAAAGAAATTATCTATCCTCGACAAAACGTTCCAACTGGCGTTGCTCCTGCATCGCCGGACAGCGGAATTCAATCGCAAATACAAATTCACTATCGGCGACCGCATCGACGTTGTGGCAGAGGAAGCGCAGGAAATGATACTGCGGGCGAATCATCAAACCGACCCGAAACGGGCCGCACAAATCATCTACGATTTCGTCCTGCGTATTGACACCCTGTCGCTAAAACTGCGGATGGCCGTTGCGCTGGGTCTGATGAGTGACGACGCAAAAGCACAATGCGATATGCT
>ENA-UEQQ01000141-UEQQ01000141.1-human-gut-metagenome-genome-assembly--contig:-NODE-141-length-23721-cov-11.236001_pt1 | contig 23721 bp, 17 predicted proteins | sample MGYA00242956_ERZ507956 | MGnify/ENA primary metagenome ERZ507956 (study PRJEB26167, sample SAMN06115407) | human gut metagenome | host: Homo sapiens | place: China:Hubei | collected 2016-07-12... | reverse complement strand
GATGTTTTTGCTGAGAAAAGTTAACAATATGATTCCTCCGATGGGGACAAACAATGCACCGCGGGTGCCGGAAATGAACAAGGCATATATGGCACACATGGCAATAATCGCATAATAGATTCTGATGGAGCGTTTTTTCATGAAGATGGCGGAAATACCGAACAGAATGGTGGCAAACCCCATGTTGGAGCCGAAATTTCCGGCATCTGTGAAAAAGGAAAAATAGCGGGTGACATCGGATAGAAGGTGTGTCTTGTACATTTCCGTTTCAATCAGCATGGTTGTTTCTGTCTCATCAAAACCTGCATATTTCTGGTAAATGGCTTTTGCCACGGCTGTCAGTGTGAATATGGACAAAAGAAGCATAATGACTCGCAACCGCTTGTAGGAGGTCATTGTTAAAACACTAATCAATGATACGACAAGAGTATTGTATATGGTTCCACGGGAGTAAACCCAAGCTTCAGTGAGTGCTGTTGGATTCAATATTTCTGCCGCAGTATATATGGCCCATATACAACCTCCGAACGTCAGAATGTTTTTGGCGTATTTCCATGCAATCTTACCTTGTTGGTGATAGGAATATATCAGGAGCGTCACAAGCAGGGTGACGGTTGCGACATCATACCAGACACTCAACCCACTGCCCTGCGTGTATCTGTACCAGGGAATGAAAAAGTAATTGAATGTGAATAGGAGACATACACCGACAAAAGGATTTTTTAATGCTTGTATTGCCATTATCAGTAAGAAAGGGAAAAAGCAAATGGAGGCAAAGATATACCATGCACCGGAGAGTAGGCTGTAGGTGATTACAGCCAACCCTATGATGAACACTGACAGTGTTGCTACGAAGGGAGATATACTATGTCCTTTAATACCCATTTGCATTTACTTTACAGCAGCAGATTTGGATGTTAACCCTAATTGTGCCAACCGGCTGAAGAAACTGTGGACCGGAGTATGAGGAGGCAATTCTCCGGTGAAGCTTTCAACCACTTCGCGGTCTGCATTGTTGAGATACATAAATAGAGGAGTTCCTTCCAATTCTTCCTTTAACGGTTTCAATCGGGTGTCGTCATCTCTGCCCCACAATCGGGCGGCGTTGGCTATCAGCAAATTGAAATCTGCCTTTTTCAATACCGGCATAGGTAGAGTTGCGGTACTGACAGCAGGATATTCCACTAAAATGATGTCCGGTATTTCTTCTGCTTCATTCAGAACCCAGAAGTCAGACAATTCTTGAGCTTGTACATATCCCTTGTTTTGGGTATCGAAATCGTGGTCGTATTTTACAAGGCGCACTTTCATACCCTCAGTTTCCCAATAATCAATGAAATATTTGGCAAGGAATGATTTTCCTTCACGTTTCTCCATGCTGAGCAGGTTTATGACAGTAGGACGGTCCGGATGCAGGTAGTTGTTCAATTGCCGGCAACTGTAGGCAGCGGCAAGCCGGTTGCAAGCCTTGAGGAATCCACGATACTTCAAGTTGCTTATACCATTGAATGCTGCAATGACAGAGAGTCCGGACAGACGTTTGCTGCGGTCCGGATCGCGGAGAGTGCGGTCTAACAATTCAATCAGCAGGAAGTAGCCGCTTATGAATATTAAACTGCCGAAGAATGCGGCAAGGATGTAGATAAGCCTTTTTCTGCCATTGTCTGTCAGCGGATACTCGGGTGATGCTATGACTTGCAGGTTGGCTGTCGTCATCTTGATGTTCTGTAAGCGGAGGTGTGCTTCGGCAAGGCCTGCTATCTGTCGGCGGTAATTGTCTTCGGCAATGCCCACGGCACGCTCTTTCCGCTTGATTTGGGTGCCTACGGGTGAAAAATCCCGGTATTGGTCGACAATTTCACGCTGGCGGTCAACCAATACTTTCACTTCAGCTTTGGCTTTTGCCTCATTGATGCATGCCGTCAGCCATTCTGTCACCATATCCTGAATGCCTACACCTTCTTTGGAAAAACTGTACTCATTCAAATTATCGGAGAGATGGCTTATCTTTTCTTCTGCCTTTTGCAGGGCTTCTTTTTCTTTTTGAAGTTTACTACTGTTCTGCTGACTTTGTTCTGTGGTGAAAATTTCCTGTTCGAGAATGCTTTGATTCAGGGTACTGACTTTTTCCAGCTCTTGCAACAAATTAGTATTTGTGCGTATAATCTTGGCACGTATATCCATTTTATTCTCTAACATCTGGCGCAAGGCGACCGCACTTCCATAGATTCGCTGGACTTCTTCCATGCGATCATCAGTACCATATTTAGTCAGAGCCAATGCTTTGGATTGTTCATTGTAGTTGATGACTTGTTTCTGAACACTATAGTCTGTCAAATCATCTTCTTCTGCAGTAAGTGCTTTTTTGGCTATGCGCACTTGCTCTTCAAAATAGGCGATAGCACTGTTCGTGGCACTGAACCGGAGTTGCTCATAAGCCTTTAACAGTTCATCTTCCAATATCTTGAGGGTGTTTTGCGTAATACCGGGATCGGAGGAGGTATATACCAATTCTATCAGGTCGCTGGTACCCAGTCGTTTAATGGTGATTGTGTTTAATGCGCTATAACTGTAATAAGGGTAGGGACGGTTGAATATGGAATAGACAAAATTACTGCTGTTCTCTTTCCGGTAATTCATCAGATTATTTGTAGTTTTATCCAAAGAGGAACGGTCTACCAAAGCCAGCACTTCTTTAGGAAGGATTTGGACGAGCTGCCTATAATGTTTGGCTTGAATGTACATGTTGTCTTTCCACTCATCACCGTATACGAGGCTGGTTGCAAGCAGACGTACCGAAACCTTTGCCAAAGTGTTCTTGGACTTGCCTATATTGATGATATTGTCGAAGGTACTGTTGATATTGATAAGCTGGCTTCCGTCCAGATTGGTGCTGTTGGTTACACCTGCATATAGACTGCTGTTTACCGTATAACTGTATGGCAGAAACTGTGTAAAGTATATGACCAATGCCGTAACAAGGAGGCTTCCCCACAATAACCAATAACGGATGCGGTAAAAGAAGCTTGCCAAAAATTGTACTATATTCATAATCGGTTTATTTGTCTGATATAACTTTTACATTAGTCAGCATCTCCAGTAATACGATAGAATTGTGTAAAGCTACACGACTCTGTTCATACGTGGTCACGGCACCAGTGCGGCGCGCACGTTCCAAAGAGAGTGAAATGATGTCAACGGTTCCTTGTATGAAGTTGTTTTCTGAGATTTTCATCTGTGCGTTATACAAGGCGGCCGTTTCTGCTTTGGCTTTTATAGTGGCTAATTGTTCGGTAACTGCATTGTAGGCTTCCAATACCTTTAGTCTCCGTTCTTCCATGACATCTTCTTGCATATATTGCAATTGTTCTATCTGATAGCGGTAGTCTTTCAGTTTCAGCGGTCGGTTGAACAAGTCTCCTAAAGTGATACCGACGCTGGCCCCGACATTGAAGTTGTGCTGGGCACTTGACATCGTTGTCTGGTACATAGGGGTGAACTCGTCACTGGCATTGCCTATAATATTATAGCGTCCGTAGGAATAGTTACCGTTCAGTCTGAAGTAGTTCCACCAGTTCCGCTTTTCTAATCTATATTGGTTCTTGACTTGCTCTACTTGGGATTGCGCTTTTTTTACTAATGCATTTTCTGTCACTGCATCAAGAAAGACAGATAGAGGGGGCAACTCTAACTTCTCAATATCTATTGATGTCTTCGGACTGATTAAACCCAATGTGTTGACTTCTATTTTCTTGTCCTCCATCTTGAGTTGCTCCAATATCTTGATGCGCTCCTCCCGTGTCAACTCCTGCTGCGCAGCCACAGACAAAGGTACCCCCAACAATCCTAAGAGGATTACACTGTAAATGATGGACGTGATATATCTTTTTATCATCTCTAAAGCCATATAATTCCTGTTATCTTTATTTTTATACATTCTCTTTCTGCACAAACGCCGTCAGCGTCTTGCACAGTATCTTCATGTCCAGCCAGAATGAAAATTCTTTGGCGTACTTAATGTCCAGTTGCTTGCGCTCTTCGGCCGACATCTTCCCGGCACCGCCTCGTTTCTCCACTTGCCACAGTCCCGTCAGTCCGGCGGGGGCCATGAAGCGCTCGATATATGCGTCGCTGGTCAGCAGCTCGGCCTCGTAGAGGGGGAGCGGGCGGTTGCCCACGATGCTCATGTCTCCTTTGAGGACGTTGAACAGCTGCGGCAGTTCGTCAATGCTGTACTTGCGGATGAAACGGCCTACGCGGGTGACGCGGGGATCGTTCTCTATCTTGACGAACGTATTCTGTTTTTCTTGGGCCTTCTTTTTAAGGAAATCTTCTTCGGAGATGACAAAATCGTCCGAAATCAGCAGGGTAGCCTCCTCTTCGGAAGTGCCGGTCAGGTCGTCGAAGCGGATATCGGGCTGCTCGTCCGTAAGCTCTTCTTCTATCTTATATTGGTTGAGGGCGTTCAGCTCTTTCAGGCGCTTGTCGGCATTGGTGTACATGGAGCGGAACTTCAGGAAGTTGAATATCTGGTAGTTGCTGCCCACACGCTGGGACTTGTAAATCACTCTTCCCTTGCTTTCCACGCGGATGGCTATGGCTGTCGCGATGAGTATGGGAGACAGCACAATCAGTACGGCAACGGCAAAAAGGATGTCGAAGATACGCTTCCACATAGGCAGGTGGAAGGTGTTGAATATCTTACGGTGTGACTGGCTGAATTCCTGCAACTTATGCTCCTTGCGCAACTGGAGGAATTTCGTCATTTGCTGGAGGCTCTCTTCGCTGGCCATGGGGGAAAGGGTGTTGTTGACACCTGCCTGCAGATAGAGCTTGCGGTGTTCCTTCTGCAGTCCTTCGGTGATGAGGATGATGTAGACACGGGGGAAGCGCTTGTGCAGGAAAGTGATGTTCTGGCTGTCCTTTTGAGGGGTGCTTTCTTCGTAAAGAATGGATGTGTTGTACCGTTCGCGGATACCGTCGATGACTTTCGCCGCTTTGTTGCAGGATGAAACAGCCATGAACATGCCTCCCGTAATTTTGCTCAAGTGGTCGATGGTGACGCGGTTGCTACCTATGTAGATATAATATAACATATCCATTGATTTTGTTGTTTAGAGAAATTTCTTGATGCGGGCCTTCAGTTCCATAGGATTGAAAGGTTTCAGTATGAAATCCTCGGCTCCGGCTTCGAGCAGGTTGATGCGCTCGGTGGTACTTTCTTCACTGGAAAGCATCACAACCGGAATGTCCTTGAAAAGTGAATTGCTTTTCAGATATGCCAGGAATTCACTGCCGGTCATCTTGGGCATGCGTATGTCCGAAATGATGAGAGCGGGTTCGTTCCCCTCATTCAGCCATTCTATGGCCCTGACGGGATCTTCGAAATAAACCAGCTCATTCTCTTTCCCTAAATAGACCGAGAGTACCTTGCCTATGGCAGGTTTGTCATCTACAAATAATATTTGTTTCATTGTTTATGATAATTGTTTGCTATATTTATCTATATACATTTTCTTCTACCGGGTGTTCGTACCATTCCGTATACTGGGTTCTGTCTTGGGCCCAATAGATGAATTCCGGATATGCGCTTGCTTCGGGGATGTCAGTACGTGAAACATTGATGGTTTCCTTGGGATAGCGGAAGCCATACGGCACGCAGATTGCCCACGTGTTGTTGCCTGCTAAGTCAAGATTCTCTTGCTGTATGGTTCCGGCGGCAGTGGCGCCATATCCCCAAAATTCGTAAAGATGAACTTCCATGCGTTGTTCCATGCTTTTATATTGATAACAGATGAAGAAGTCCAGATTGTCTTTTGAGAATAGGGGCTCTGTCCGAGTTTGGTCTGTCAGTTCAATAATGACTTCATAAGTATACTCTTTGGCGGTTACTCCAATGCCGGTGTTTACCATCTCACCCGGTTCGACTCCAAATACATTGTGTACTTCGCCTGCAATGGGGATTACGACACTCGGATCGGAATCTTCCATATAAGTAACGTTATTGTACCTGAATTTGTTGTACGAGCTGTTGAATGACTCCTGGAAACGCGAATCGTCGCCTCCGGTCTTGACTTCCCGGATATCGGATTTATTGATTCCGGTAATCCGGAGCCCTACGCCCAACGGCTTGCTTGCTCCTGCTGCAGCAAGGGTCACGTCGAGCTGTATGCGCTTGATGTGGTTCGTATTTTTCTCGCGGTGATAGTAGGTCTCCACGTCCAAGACCACATCGTTGAAGTCGTAGTCGCCTACCAACGGGAAGTTGTCTTCGAATACGTACGTATAGGAGACCGGGTCTGTAGGGGTTTCTGAGCCGGACTCGTCCGGGGTGTTGCCTTCGCCCGTACAGTCTCCGGCAGGAATGGTGATGGGGGATTCTCCCCATTTGGATATGGTTCCTTCGGTGTTCTTGATGGCATCAAGGAATTTGGCTTCCCACCAGATATCCTCGGTGATATCATCGTCAATTTCTTTCACTTCATAATGAATGTTTCCCTGGCTGGAGAAATTTCCTATATCTTCAATTTTATTGATTTTTACCAGTGCATATTCATTGTTTGGACCCATAAATTGTGCTTGTGACAATTCTGCTTCATCAAGTACGGTTATCATGGAGTTGTCACCCATCGTGATTTGGGTGTTGTAATTGTTGCTATGGTCCCCGAAATCCTCTATCTCTGCAGAAGAGGTGTCTCCCATGTTCAGTGTGCCTACAAATTCTTCCGCATATAGATAGCATCCGTTGTCTATAGTGATGTTGCTGTCGGTTTTCCCGATATAGGCTTTACCCTGGTTGATGAATTTGCATCCGCTGTCGAAATTCATTTCATCGACACGCACGGTACCGCAATTATAGAATGCTCCTCCCTGGCTGACATGGAAATCGTCTATTTCCATAGTGCCGGCATTGTAGTTGTAGCTGCCTCCGGATGCATTGGTCAATTCGATGTCGTTCCCTTTGATGGTTCCACCCGCGTAGACGATAAACCGGCTGGATTGCACTAAAGTGAAGGTGTGCTCGTCCGGTATCACGATTTCCCCTCCGTCAATCACATAGAATTCGAAGCCTCGTTCAACGGTCATGTTGTTTCCATTGGGTTCCCAGCTGCCTTCAATGATGATGATGGCCGGATTGTCACTTCCCATGCCGTCCTTGCTGATTTTATTCCTATATATATTGTCTTTGGAGATTTTGTAGGCTTTTCCGTTTTGAAAATCGGTATTCGGCCTTATTTCTTCGGCACTTGATAGCATTGCGGTGATTTCTGCCTCAGACTTTTCCGGTGAATAGGTCTCGATGCTGACACTGCGTGTCCATGCGGCACGTGTAGTTGTGGGGGAACTGCCGAAAGCGGCATGGAGCTGACCGTTTTGGATGGATACGTATTTTACTATGTTGCGGCTGTGTGCATCGGTGCGGCACACAAAAGCGCTCGTCAGCACAGAAGGGCAGTCCATGACGGTAGTAAATACTGTTGTATTATTGGCGGTGCCTTCTGCCAGCAGTTTGGCAGATGACCGGCTGATTAAGGGGTTCTTGTCGTAAATACGTATGGTGTAGTCGATGCCGGTATCTTCGGATACAGAAACATTGACCCGGACCTGCTGAGTCATTTTCCAATCCATAGCCGGGTCTATGTTCTTGACCGGAAACCTATCCTGATAGGCTGCTTTCACTTTCTCGGGGTTAAAAACATCGTCTTTACAACCCTGCAGCAGTATACTCATTGCAAGAATAACAAGCGGCAGAAAGCGTTTGTATTGGATATTCTCTCCCATATTTTACATTTGTTTTGCTTGATTGTAAGCAAAAGTACGTTTATTTAAACTAATAAGCTTTATTAATGGGGGATAAAAGCGTGTTGGTTAACGCTTTTTAACGATTTTGTATGGATAGATAATGCAAGTTTGTCTTGAAATTTATCAATATTACTAAATGCCCTCTGTATTGCCGCTTTACTAAATCTTGGTGATTTCTCCTGCCAGGTCGGAATTCATGCGGTGGCGGATTTCGGCTTGGTCCAGTCCATGCCCCAGGAGGAACATGAGTTTGGTGACGGCACATTCGGGGGTACTGTCATAGCCGCTGATGACACCTGCCTGGAGAAGTTGCAGACCGGTTTCGTAACGTCCCATCTCGACGGCGCCACTTTGGCATTGGGTGATGTTGACGATGACAATGCCACGTTCGCTGGCTTCTTTCAGCTGGCGGATGAACCATTCTTTCTGGGGGGCATTGCCGGAACCGAAGGTCTTGAGGACAACAGCTTTCAGGCCGGGAACATGAAGCACGGAGTTGATGATGCTTTCCTGGATGCCGGGAAAGAGGGTGAGCACTACGACATTGGTGTCGAAAAGGTAGTGCGGCTTCATGGGGCGTGACGGGTCGGGACGGTGGATGAGGTGCTCGTTATAACGGATATGGATGCCTGCCTTTGCCAGTGCGGGATAGTTGAAGGAGCGGAAAGCATTGAAATTCTCGGCATTGATTTTGGTGGTACGGTTGCCCCGCATCAGCTCGTTCTCGAAGAAGATGCACACTTCGGGGACGATAGGAGTACCGTCCGGATGCTTGGCGGCGGCTATTTCAATGGCGGTGATGAGGTTCTCTTTCCCGTCAGTGCGCAGGGTGCCGATGGGAAGCTGGGAACCGGTGAGGATGACCGGCTTGGAAAGGTTCTCGAGCATGAAGCTGAGGGCGGAGGCTGTATAGGCCATGGTGTCGGTACCGTGCAGGATGACGAAGCCGTCGAAATTGTCGTAGTTGTAGTTGATGATTTTTACAATCTTTGCCCAGAGGGAAGGCTCCATGTCGGAAGAGTCGATCGGTGGGTCGAACTGATAGGAAGAGATGCGGTAGTTGAAGCGCTTCAGTTCGGGAACATGCTGTAGCAGTTGGTCGAAGTTGAAGTTCTCAAGCGCACCGGTCTCGGGATTTTCTATCATTCCGATAGTTCCGCCAGTGTAAATCAATAGTACGGAAGGGCAATCGACTTTCATAAATTTCGTATTTGGGTTCTTTTTGGGGTACAAAGATAGCGAAAAAAGTTATGAGTGATATCACTCATAACTTTCTTACCTCTTCTTTCAACTGCCTGATAGCTTTTTCCGCATCTCCTTCCTTCTCGTTGAGCAGCGTGACGAAGCGGCTGCCGATGATGGCACCGGATGAATGGGCGCAGGCGGCATCGAATGTCTGCTTGTTGCTGATGCCGAAGCCTACCATGCGTGGATTGCGCAGGTTCATATCCTCTATCTTCTTGAAGTAGGCTTGCTTCCGGGTGTCGAAGTCTTTCTGGGCACCGGTGGTAGCGGCACTGGACACCAGATAGATGAAGCCGTCGGTGTGGGCGTCTATTTCGCGGACGCGGGCTTCGCTGGTTTCGGGGGTGATGAGCATGATGACACGGATGTCATACTTCGAGGCGATGGCTTTGTAACTCTCTTCGTAATCGCGGAAAGGGAGGTCGGGAATGATGACGCCATCGATGCCGCATTCCACGCACTTCTGGCAGAAGGCTTCGAAGCCGAACTGCATGATGGGATTGAGGTATCCCATAAGGACAAGCGGGATGCGGACATCGCGACGGATGTCGCGCAATTGTTCGAAAAGCAGACGGAGGGACATGCCGTTGTGCAGGGCGTGGGTGGCGGCGTTCTGAATGACAATGCCGTCGGCCATGGGGTCACTGAACGGAATTCCGATTTCAATCATGCTGACTCCGTTTCTTTCGAGGGCACGGATAACGTCGGCAGTACCGTCGAGGTTGGGACAGCCTGCACAAAAGTAAATGGACAGCAGATTCTTGGGGCTGTCCTGGAAAAGTTGGTTAATGCGGTTCAACATACTATTTCTATTTACAATTTTACAATTTACAATTTACTATTTGGCTGCGCAATATATGCTGCATGTTACGATTTACAATTTTACAATTTACTATTTACTATTTACCATGTACAATGTACAATTTGCCATGTGGCGTATATTGCGCAGCCAAATAGTAAATAGTAAATCGTCAAATCGTACCTCCCTTGAGTTCTTTCAGGAAGTTTGAGATGCGTTCCACATCCTTTATTCCCGGTGCCGTCTCGAAACGGCTGTTGATGTCGATACCTGCGAAATAGGGATGGCGGAACTCCCGGAGGGCTTTTACGCTGTAGGGGTTGATGCCACCGCTGAGCAGGAACGGGGTGGGACCGTTGTAGCGGTGCAGGAGGTTCCAGTCGAACTGGTTGCCGGAACCGCCGTACTGCGGGGTCTTGGTGTCGAAGAGGTAGTAGTCGCACAGACCGTTGTAGGCAGATACGGAAAGCAGGTCCTTGGGCAGCAAGATGGAGAAAGCCTTGATGAGGTGCAGGCCTGCATTGCGCAGGGAACGGCAGTACTCGGGAGCTTCATTGCCATGCAGCTGGATGTAGTCCAGGCCGAAACGGTCGGTATACATCAGGATGTTTTCCTTACTTTCGTTGACAAAGACGCCGACGCGCTTGGCGCAGGCTGGCAGATACCCGGACATCTGGCACAGACAACGGGGAGATTTTGGGTAGAAGATGAAACCAATCATATCTACACCTTGCAGTTCTACATTGCGGATGTTTTCTGCTTCAGTCATTCCGCATACTTTGATGAGAGGAGACATTTTATTTACGATTTACAATTTACGATTTACGATTTACAATTTGGCTGCGCGATGTAACGCTGTATGAGAGACTTTTGTATTTACAATTATCAACTTTCAATTATCAACTTTCAGCTTTCAATTATTAATTAAGAGACTGTCTTGGATGAACTTTTTCAGGGTTTCGCCCGGGGTGGCTGTTTTCATGAAGGTTTCGCCGATGAGGAAACCGCGGAAGCCGGCGGCACGCAGGCGGCAGATGGTTTCGGGGTCGGAGATGCCGCTTTCGGAAACAAGGAGCGGGGATGCCGGTCCGTGGGTGGCTTCGCGCAGTTGCCGGGCTATCCGGAAGGAGTTTTCTACATCGGTGACGAAAGAGCCGAGGTTGCGGTTGTTGACACCGACCATGTCGACCTCCTTATTTATATAGGAGAGTTCCGAAGGGCTGTGGATTTCGAGCAATACCTCCAGCCCGAGTTCGTGGGCTTGGGTGGTGAGGGTGCTGCACTGCTCCGGACTGAGGCAGGAGGCAATGAGCAGTACGGCGTCGGCACCTACGATGCAGGCTTGCAGAAGCTGGTACTCGTCGATGATGAAGTCCTTGCGCAGAATGGGGATGCGGACGAGCGGACGGGCCGTGCGGATGTCGCGCAGCGTACCGCCGAAGAACTTCTCATCCGTCAGGATGGAGAGGGCGGCGGCGCCGGCGGCTTCGTAGGCGGCGGGTATTTCCTCTGCCCGGGCAGCCTCGTTTATCCAGCCTTTGGAGGGTGAACGGCGTTTGAACTCGGAGATGATTCCTGTAGAAGAAGCGGCAAGGGCCTGCTTCATGCTGCGGCGGTGTGCCGCATTCTCCCGGATGATGATTCCGGCCTGCTCCTGCAACTGTTCCGGAGAGACGGTCTGCTTCTGCAGTTCAATCTCTGTTTGCTTATGGGCGATGATTTCGGACAGTATATCTTTCATTGCTTCATTTATTAATCTCGATAAATTTTTTCAGTGTCGCCAGCGCCCGTCCGCTATCCAGTGATTCGCGTGCGATGGCGATGCACTCTTCAATCTCTTTCTGCGGCTCCATCACCTGGATGGCAAAGGCGGCGTTGACAATGACGCATTGCGTTTGTGCAGGTGTGGCATGCCCCGTAAGGATATTGTCGAAGATGCGGGCGGCATCTTCCTTGCATGCGCCGCCGAAGAGTTCTTCGGGACGGGCATCCTTGAAGCCGAGAGCCTGCGGACGGTAGATGCGCTCATAGTTGCGGGTCATCACCTTGAACTCGTCCGTCAGGGAGATTTCGTCGTAGCTGTCGAGGCTGTTGACCACGGCAAAGTCAATGCCGAGTTTATAGAATACGTTGGTGTATAGGCGCATCTGCGAGAGGTCTGCCACACCGAGCAGCTGATATGCCGGGCAGCATGGATTCACCAGCGGGCCGAGCAGATTGAACAAGGTGCGCACTCCCAGCGTCTTGCGTACGGGACCGACAAACTTCATCGCCGGATTGAAAAGCTGGGCATGAAGGTAGGCGATGTTGCACTCCTCCATGCTGCGTTTCAGCGTGTCGGGGTTGTTGGTGAAGCGTACGCCGTGCTGCTCGATGACATTGCTGGCTCCGCTCACGGAAGTGGCTCCGTAGTTGCCGTGCTTGGCAACCTTGTAGCCGGCTCCCGCCACCACGAAGCAAGCGCAGGTGGAGATGTTGAAGGTGTTCTTTCCGTCGCCGCCCGTACCCACAATGTCGATGGGGCGATAGGGAGCGAAGTCGATGGGGAGGCGTGTCTCCATCAGTGCTTCGCGGAAACCGATAAGCTCGTCCACAGTGATGCTTCGCATCTGGAAGGCAGTGAGCAGGGCTGCTATCTGCGCCTCAGGATACATTTCCTTGGTGATGTTGAGGAGGATTTGTTTGGTCTCCTCCGACGTAAGCTCTTCGTGGTTGAAGAGACGGGTGAGTATTGCTTTCATCTTTTTAGTTACGATTTGACGATTGAATTTACTCTTTTTCTGAAGTGCCTCATTTGAAAAGCCAGTTTTTTACGATTGTTTTTCCGTCGGGTGTCAGTACCGATTCAGGATGGAACTGGATGCCGTGTATGTCATACTCCCGATGTTTCAGCGCCATGATTTGTCCTTCGGGGCTGATGGCGGTAATGGCAAGTTCGTCGGGAAACTCCTTCGTATCCACTACCCAGGAATGGTATCGTCCGACGGGAATCCTATTGGGTAAACCGCAGAAGATATAGTCTTCTTCGAGAGAAATACCTTCATAATCCTTTCCCCCTAATCCTTCATCCCTAATCCCTAGTCTTTCCTCCTTCCTCCTTATCTCCGTCTGTACCCCATGGAACACCTCTTCCAGATTGACCAGCTTTCCACCGAACGCTTGTCCGATGGCTTGTTCGCCCAGACAGACACCGAGTATGGGTTTCCGTCCGGCATAGGTGCGGATGACATCCAGCAACAGTCCGGCTTCCTCGGGGACACCGGGGCCGGGTGAGAGGATGATTTTATCGTATGGCTCCAATTCTTCGAGCCGGAATTTATCGTTGCGCAGCACATCCACTTCTGCGCCAAGCTCTTTCACCAGATGGGCAAGGTTGTAGGTGAAGGAGTCGTAATTGTCTATGATAACTGTTTTCATCTTTTGTATTTACAATCTATTTTATTTACTATTTGACGATTTACGATGTACGATTGAAGTTACTTTATTTACGATGTACGATTTGGCTGCGCAATGTACGCCGCATGGCAAATCGTACATCGTAAATCGTCAAATAGTACATAAACTCACATTTTTTCTGCCATCTCAATCGCCTTTTTCAGTGCGCCGAGCTTGTTGTTCACCTCTTGCAGTTCGTACTCGTCGTTGCTCTTGGCCACGATGCCGCCGCCTGCCTGGAACCAGAGGACACCGTTGCGGCTGACAAAAGTACGAATCGTAATCGCCTGGTTCAGCGAGCCGTTCAGTCCGATGAAACCGATGCAGCCTCCGTAGGCTCCACGGTTGTGCGGTTCCAGCTGGCTGATGAGTTGCATGGCGCGTACCTTGGGGGCGCCGCTCAGGGTACCGGCAGGGAAGGTGTCGATGAAGGCCTTGACGGGGTCGGCCTCTTCGCGGAGCGTTCCACTGACACGGCTGACGAGGTGGATGACATGGCTGTAATACTGCATCTCCTTATAGAAATCCACCTTTACATCGCGGCAGTTGCGGGAGAGGTCGTTGCGGGCAAGGTCCACCAGCATCACGTGTTCAGCGTTCTCTTTGGGGTCGTCGTGCAGGTACCGGGCATTGAGGGCGTCCTGCTCTGCATCGCCGGTGCGCTTCGTGGTTCCGGCAATGGGGTCGATGTAGGCATGGCGGCCTTCGATGCGGCAATGGGTTTCGGGGGACGAGCCGAAAATGCGGAAGCCCCCGAAGTCGAAATAGAACAGATAGGGAGAAGGGTTGATGCTGCGCAGGGCACGGTAGAGCTTGAAGTCATCGCCTGTGAAACGCTGCTCGAATCGGCGGGAGAGGACTATCTGGAAAACGTCGCCGCGCAGACAGTGGGCGATGCCCCGGCGGATATTCGCCTTGTGCTCCTCGTCCGTAAGCGGAGAGGTGGTGGGGCCGATGGCGCGGAAATCGTAGGCGGTGTAGTTGCGGTTATGGATGGCCTTCTGCACCTGGTCCAGTTCGCTGGTCTCGCCGGGCGCCAGCATCTCGAGGAGCAGCATCTCATTCTTGAAGTCGTTGAAGACGATGAGGTACTTATATAATATGTACAGCATGTCCGGCGCATCGTTGGTAGCTTCGCGGCTGTCCTTCACGGGGATATTCTCGAAGTAGCGGACAGCATTGAAGGAGGTGTATCCGTAGAGTCCGCAGTAATTGCTGTATTCGCCCTCCACGCGGAAGCGGCAGAGGAAATCGTTCAGTGCGTTTTCCACCCGGTATTCTTCGGTTATGGGATGCTCTTCGCGGCTGTCGTCCGGCAGGCGGAAGATAGCCGTGCCGTGGTCTATGCTGACACTTGCCAGCGGACACAGAGCGATGAACGAGCGGTTGTTCTCACTGCCATGATAGTCGGAACTCTCCATAAGTGCGCTCTGCGGAAAGATGTCGCGCACCTTCAGATACGTGCTCACCGGCGTATGCAAGTCACCGAGCATGGTGCGGCTGATTGTTTTATAATCATATTGTTTCATTGTATCTTGTATTTTATTTCATTGTATCTCGTATTTTCAAATAGCTCATCACTTATAACTCATCACTCATCACTCAAATACGTCTCTATATCCTTATCCCCCCGTCCCGACACCGTCAGCACCACCACGTCCGTCGGCTTGAACCTCATCTTCTCCAGCGCACCCAGTGCGTGGGCGCTTTCCAATGCGGGGATGATGCCTTCGAGCCGGGTCAGTTCGTAGGCGGCGCGGATGGCTTCATCGTCGTTGACGGCGAGGACGATGGCACGTTTCTGCTTGGCAAGGTTGGCGTGCATGGGGCCGATGCCCGGATAGTCCAGTCCGGCAGAGATGGAATAGGGCTCTTCTATCTGTCCGTCCTCGTTCTGGATGACGTAGGTGCGCGAGCCGTGGATGATGCCCATCTTGCCGAGGGCGATAGTGGCGGCTGTCATTCCCGTTTCAATGCCTTTTCCGCCGGCTTCGGCGAGGACGATTTGCACGTTCGGGTCGTTGACGTAGTGATAGATGGTGCCGGCTGCATTGCTTCCTCCGCCTACGCAGGCGATGAGGTAATCGGGGCATTCGCGTCCCTCGTGTTCAAGGAGCTGTTTCCTTATTTCTTCGCTGATGACGGACTGCAGGCGTGCCACCATGTCGGGGTACGGATGCGGGCCGACGGTGGAACCTATCACGTAGTAGGTGTCTGAGGGATGGCAGCACCAGTCGCGGATGGCTTCGTTGGTGGCGTCCTTCAACGTCATATTACCACTGGTGACGGGAACGACGGTGGCGCCGAGCATCTTCATCTTCTCCACATTGACGCGCTGGCGCTCTACGTCGGTCTTACCCATGTAGACGATGCATTCCATGTTCATCAAGGCGCAGACGGTGGCTGTGGCCACACCGTGCTGTCCGGCTCCGGTTTCGGCGATGATGCGGCGCTTGCCCATGCGGCGTGCCAGCAACACCTGCCCGATGCTGTTGTTGATTTTGTGGGCACCGGTGTGGTTCAGGTCTTCACGCTTGAGGTAAATCCGGCAACCGTACTTCTCGGACAAGCGGTGTGCCAAGTAGAGTGGGGAAGGGCGTCCCACGTAGTCGCGCAGCAACTGGTCGTATTCACGCTTGAAGTCCTCACTTTGCAGCACCTTGAGGTAGGTGTTCTGCAACTCTTCTACACATTTGTGGAGGATTTCGGGAACGTATGCCCCGCCGAACTCTCCGTAATAACCTTCTTTGTCAACTAAGAAATTCATCATGTTATTTACTATTTGACGATTTACTATTTACTATTTCAGAAATCAAAACGCATTATTGCTTAAACGAAAAAAGCCCCGTCGCTTGGTGCGACAGGGCTCTTTTTGTTTTTTACTATATATTACATATATACATACGAGCGCTGCTCCCTTACGACTGTCGGAGTTGTAACGGGTGCCACCACCAATATGTATTTACTAACATTGTTCTCATTGTCTTTTGTAATTTTATGAGGGCAAATATAGACACTTTGTTTGAAACAGCAAACAAAAAATGACTTTTTTTCTCTTTTGCCTTCATTTTTCCATGAAGATATTCTACATTAACGGACTCAGAAAGCGCCTTTGCCGCAGGATAATCCAGATCATTTTCATAGATGATTCCTGTCGCAAACGGGATACCCTTTCGCTGTAAGCTCCTGAAGCTTTTTCTGCCCAAGCCCCCTCCTGCTATGACAAATACCCTCGCCCTTCCATCTGGTTTTTCCAGCTCTAAATCCTCCCCTGTTTCATCAAAGCTTCCTGCCGTAATTCCAAAAAGACCTGAAACATATTGGTCAGTAAATACCTCCTCGGGAGTTCCGTATCTGTCCACATATCTGCCATCTATACACATGATATGGTCTGACACACGCTTTGCCATATCAAGCTCGTGAAGCGACATGATAACCGTAAGATTTTTCTGTCTTTTAAGCCTTTGGAGTATTGATAAAAACTCAAGCTTGTACTTTATATCAAGATACGAGGTAGGCTCGTCTAACACTATAATCTCCGGCTGCTGGCATATAGCCCGTGACAGCATAACCCGCTGCCTTTGACCATCGCTTATCTTTGTAAAATCCTTATCTTTTATCTGTGATACATTGACCAGCTCCATCGCCTCATCCACAGCCTTTTTGTCCTCATCCGAAAGTACTCCGAACCGGCCTGTGTATGGATATCTGCCGGTCGCAACCACATCATAGCAGGTCATAAGCTCCGTCTTTAGCTTATCGGTGAGCACAACAGCCATTTTCTTTGCAAATTCATTGCCATTCATCGTCACTACATCACTTTTATCAAGATATATCGTACCGCTCACAAGCGAAAGCTGTCTTGCAATACTTTTTAGAATAGTCGATTTACCGGCACCGTTTGGCCCGATTAATGTGAGAATCTCTCCCCTTTTCAGGGAAAAATCAATATTTTCAATAAGCGGCCTGTTATCATATCCAACAGCCAGCTTTTGTGCGGTAAAATAATATTCCATCAGACATTTTTCTCCTTGCTGCGTCTTATCATGATAAACAGCACTACCGGTGCACCAAATACTGCCGTAACCGTGCTGATACTAAGCTCCGTAGGCGCAAACATCATCCTCGCAAGCAAATCACAAAACAGGCAGAACACCGCTCCCCCAAGGAAGCAGGCCGGTATCATATATATAGGCTTTGTGCTTTTTAGCATGCTTTTTACTATGTGTGGCACGGCTATTCCGACAAACGATATAGGTCCCGCAAACGCCACTATACATGCGGAAAGCAGGCTTGAAAGCAATACCAGAAGCAAGCGGATGCGCTTTATGTTTACACCCAGATTTACGGCATATGACTCTCCGAGCTGATATGCCATAAGTGGCTTTGACATTAGAAAAACAAAAATAAATGTGATTCCCACCACAATGCTCATCACACCAACGCTGTCCCAGGTCATGCCCGAAAAGCTTCCCCTTGACCAGTTATGCAGATTTACTATGTCGGAATCATTTGCAAATGTCACCACAAACTCAGTCACCGCAGAGCATATGTAGCCAATCATGACACCGCTCACCACAAGCATTGACATGCTGCTTACCTTTCTTGAAATGATAAGCACAAACCCCATTGAAAGCATTGCTCCCAAAAACGCTGCTGCAATCATGGCCAGTGAGCTCACACGTATGGCATTTCCAAGTAAAAATACCATAACAAGTGCCACGACCATCTTGGCTCCCGATGATATACCGAGCACAAAAGGTCCCGCGATTGGATTATGAAAAAACGTCTGCAAAAGATAGCCTGCAAGCGCTAACGCCCCGCCCAGTATCATCGCTGCAATAGCTCTTGGCATGCGGATATCCCACACAATACGTCCTACCCTGTCTGAGTGGTCATAAAGTGTTGCAAATGCAGCCTTAAATGATATGTGTACAGTTCCTATACACACATTCATGATAAGCAATATAATAATTAAGATTATAAGAATAATAAATGTTGTAAAACACCTTATTTTTCTGGTTTTTTCCATGTTGTAGCTCCGCTTTTTATCTTTTTGTGCTATTGATTTCCTGCACTCTGTCATATCCGGTAACAATTCAGCCCACCACATACATTCCACAAATCACAGTTATTTGAGCTTAAACAGATATTTCATGCCGCTGTCGGGTGCACCTGTAATCATCGAATGCATATCATCAATCATATATCCGATGGACATAGACTGCTGATACATATCGTTCGTGGTGCAAAATACATTACCGTCTTTGACTGCCCTAAAATCAGCAAGCACCGGGCACTTGTCCAAAAGCTCATTCAGATTCTTCACACCGCCGTCTATCGCACTGTTATATATCAGATAGTCAGCATCTATTGCTCCATTGTAGAAATCCTCTAGCTGCATATTCATGGTTGACCTGCCTGTATCGTCGTCATTTGATGCATCAAAAATATATTTTCCGCCGGCAAGCGAAATCATCTTTGGCACATAATCTGTGCTTTTGCGCACCTGAACCTGTCCATTGGATGTGATATAGAAAAATGCAACTGTATCACTTTTTGTGGCATCATCCGTATCGGTACCATCTGTCTTTGCGATGCGATTTACGATATCCACCTGCTCGTTAAAGAGTTCATCGGCCTTTTCATCCCGGTCTGTGAGTGCTCCGAAAAACTTCACCCACTCCACTCTGCCGAGCGGCTCCTCCTCATAGCTTGAGTACTCGATTATTGAAGGGATATCAAAGCTTTTAAGCTTTTCCGTTACCTGCGGCGAATGGGTAATCATAGTATTTTCTATGGCAAGAGAACAATTTTCTGACACCAAAAGCTCATAATCGGGCTTTGAATATTTGCCGGCATAAAGCATTCTGCCACTTTCAAGAGCCTTTCTTGCACTGTCAATGTACCAGCCATCACTGTCAAGCCCCGAAAATTTAATAGTGTCCACTGCATCAAGCTTGTCAAACATATCCATCACACCTGATGCGACCAGATACAAATCACTTACAGGCTCCTTCAATACAATGATATCCTTGTCAATATCCTTTGGAGTCTTTCTGCCCTTTGGCACGGTAAGTATTTTGGTACCGTCCTTTGTCGTAAGTATCTTGTATCCACCCTCATAATAGTCAACAGAAAAATTCTTTGCATATAAAAGCTTCATACTGCTCTTATATATAAGACCGTTTTGTGCCTCTGCCTCAGCCTTCGATTCGGTATTCCCTGAATCGGAAGAAGGACTGTCGCAGCCTGACAGCCAGAACAGTCCTATAATTGATATCAATATATATATAATTATCTTTTTTCTTCCATGCATAGCTTAATTATTCTCCATCCTCACCAAGCACCTCTGTAGCAGAATCTGAATGGAAGGTAAGTGTGTACTCAACCTCGTGCGGCTTGCTCATAGCAACTGTATCTCCGATAACCTGCATAGGTGTATCAAGCTTAACCGGAATTTCAAATACAGAATTGCCGTCTGTATTTACAGGCATATATTTCTGTCCGTCAACTATCATATAATCATAGTTTGGACTGCTCCACTGCACTGTTGCAGTAGCGGCTCCACCGCTTATAGTCACCTCAGCCGGTGATGCAATGCTCGCCTTACCGCTTCCGCCCTCGAAATCAAGATTGATATTGTATGTTCCGTCAGGAAGCTCTTTTCCTGCACTCTCAGATACGCTTGCATCTGCGTCCGCAGGTGTGGCATTTGAAACCTTTACCTTGTGGTCATACCATTTGCCCTTTGTACCGATAAGTGCAAGGTCAAATTCCTCATCCAAAACAGGAACCGGTATATCAAACGCATTGACCTCCTCAGTTGTGCCATCGCCATAATCGACAGTCTCGACAGTTGGCTCCAAAAGCTCAGCCTTGTCCTTTGAGGCATCCTTTGCTGTTCCCAAAAAGAGATTTACAATGTGTGTGGATGTAAGAGCAACATGTATTGTTGCCTTGCCATCCTTCACTGTGAGTGTACCCTTGTTGTCATATGCATCATTCACATGAAACATTGAACTGTCTGTAGTAAACTCTGCTGTATATGTACCATCTGAAAGTGCTATCTTTTCTGTTTTTTCAGCCTTTTTTGTGCTCTCTGTCGCGTCCTGCACAGCTTTTTTGCTTTCTGTTTCAGCTTTTGCATTCTTATTACCACATGCTGCCAGGCTCATGGCACAAACCAGTGCCAGTGCAATGATGTAAGTAAACTTGTTTCTGAATAATTTTCTCATGTCCGATATACTGCTCCTGTTATTTTATAGCTTCCCCACTATACATTTAAGTAACTGCTACTTGCTCATAGCAGCCGCTGTATGCTCAACATAAAGCTTCTGGATACCCTCAATCTCACCAAGTCCGTTAATCTGTGTATCGATTTTATCGAACTTTCCTGATGCCTTAAACTGTGAAAACCATGAATCATCATCACTTCCCGCCATATCATTGTTGGCATGGTCTCCTGCAACAACCATAAGCGGACGAAGAATGACATTCTTGTAGCCAGCGGCTGACACCTTCTCAATGACAGACTCACATGATGTATCCTCCGGCTCACCCTCTACAGTTCCGATAAATACGTTCTCATAACCCAAATCTGTCATCTGGCTCTGCATCTGGCTGTATGAAATCTTTGCTGTATGGCTTGTTCCATGTCCCATAAATACAAACGCTGTGCCCTCTTCCTTTGCAGCATCAAGGCTGTCATAGCCTGCCTTTTCTACAGCTTCCTCTGTAAGAATTTCTGCAACGGCCTTTTTATCCTCATTTACAACTGTGGCATCACTTCCAACCTCACCGAGGAGTGGCTCTGCAATCTTTACAGACTCAAATTTATCCTTATACTTCTCTACAGCCTCTGAAAGCTCATCATATTCTGCGCCATGCATCAGGTGTGTAGGCTGTACCACAAGATTCTTTACACCATTTTTGACTGCACGCTCAAGTGCCTGATCCATATTGTCAATCTTCTCGTCATCTCTTGCCTGTACATGATTAATGATAATCTGTGCAGTGAAAGCTCTTCTGACTGACCAATCAGGATTTGCGGCTGCTATTGCATCCTCCACACCCTTGATATCAGCCACACGGCTGTCGTTGAAGGATGTACCAAAGCTTACTACAAGAATCTCATTCTCGCCGATATCATCCTGGTTTCTCGGATCATCCTTTGAGGCATCACCTGTATCTCTGCCGAAATAGTCAGGATCAGCATTTTCTCCCTCTACAAGCTCCTTCTGTGCGTCTGTGAGCTTGTCCCAGGCCTCCTTAGCCTCCTTGCACTGCTTATCTGTATCATCTGTTCTCTCCTGCACGTAGATTGCATCGATTAAATCTGCCACATGCATTGCTGCCTCCTGATCTGCTTTTGCGCTTGTCTCACTCTCTGAAGCCTTAGATACCTGTGTATCATTCTTTGCATCATCTGCCTTGCTGCCACAGCCGGTCACTGCTGTCATAGCCATAACTGCTGCCATCAGTACTACTACTAATTTCTTTTTCATGTTTTCTCCTTTTCATTAGCCCTGCAGCTGTTAAGCTGCACATCATTTAAATATGTAATACAAAAACATTTAAAGCGTCAAAAATAAAAGCTCTTTGTACTATTGCGTCAAAGAGCTATACATGCCAAAATCCTTCTAACTCAGACTATACGGCTATCATAGCCTTATCTGTAATTATAATTATTTCATCACGTACAGCCAGTTACTCGTGGCTTGAAACACTATTGTTTCCGTACAACACAAAGGCAGGTCTCCCGGCTTATATATCATTGCTTCGGCCGTCTTCCCGGTTGCCCAGTGACTTATTGGCCGTCACTCCTTAATTACGGTGACGAGTTCGTACAGGATTTGCACCTGTTTCCCTTTTCACCGGAGCCAGCTTAACATCGCCTGTCATAAATCAGATTCAAATGCTTGTCTGCTCCGACACCTTTATGCTACATATTCAGTTTCTTCGTGCGTTGCTTACGCAATCGCTTGGATTATTATATTACAACTTGTAACATTATTCAACAGATTTTTATCAGACGCTTTACAGACACATTTACAAAAGCGGTGCAAAAAGCTGCAAAATACTCTGCAGCAGCCTGCCTGCAAATGAGATATCATTTGTGCTTTCCTCATACACCTCCTCTGAAACCGCAAACGTCTCTATCGCATCCTCTTTTATTTTTCCGATGCACTGAGTCCTGTACATGTATACAAAATCCTCAAAATTCCAGTACATGCTCCTGAAATCCAGATTGCATGTACCAACTATCGCAGTATCATCATCTGCCACTATACACTTAGAGTGTATAAAGCCGGGTGTGTATAGATATATCCTTACCCCCGCCTCGATAAGAGGTCTGAAATTGGCTTTTGTCTGCAGATAAATAAGCTTTTTATCGGGAATCTTAGGTACAACAATACGCACATCAACACCTGACCTGGCTGCCGATATCATAGCATGTGACAGCTCTGTTCCAAGTATCAGATATGGTGTAAAAATATAAACATATTTTTTAGCTCTTGAGATGATACTCACATAAAGATTCTCTCCTACATCATCATGCTCAAGTGGAGAATCGCAAAACGGCTGGACAAAACCGCTTTTCTCTGACTGGCTGAAGGTATTGTGTGGATTCAGATATTCATCATGTACTGCATTGTCCTTATTGATATAATTCCACATCTCAAGGAACATCGTTGTGAAACTGTTTACACACTCTCCCTCTACACGGATACCGGCATCCTTCCAGTATCCAAACCTGATTTTTTTGTTGATATACTCATCTGCTATATTGTAACCACCGGTATGCGCCACACGTCCGTCTATCACCAGTATCTTCCTATGATCCCTGTCATTCATAATTACCGAAAGCATGGGCTTATATGGATTGAATCGTCTGGTCTGTATTCCGATGCTCTCCATCTCCTTTATAAAATGTGGCGGAATGGCATTTATGCTGCCAAAATCATCATATATGATTCTCACCACAACTCCATGCTTTACCTTTTCTTTGAGTATATCAAGTATCTGATCAAGCATAACGCCACTGCCTATTATGAAATACTCCATAAAGATAAACTTTTCAGCTGACCTTAAATCTTTTAAAATGCTCTCAAAAGCCTCCTCACCTGATTTAAAGTACTCTGTGCAGTCCTCCGCATACAGTGGATATTTCTGATTTTGAGTGATAAGCCTACTTTGTCTGTATGCATCCATATCTGTCTGTCTGAGTGTCTCATTTAGCAGCTCGTTTTCAGGCCGAAGCGGCGCATATGCTTCCACAATTCTTGCCATTCTTTTCTGTGTCTTTGACGTCAGCTCCGGTCTTCCGAAAAAGAAATAGCATGGAATACCCACGATTGGAACACTCAGTATCAAAAATATCCATGACATTTTTATATACATTTTCATCCGCCTGTTGACAATATAAAGCGAAAGTA
>ENA-UEQQ01000107-UEQQ01000107.1-human-gut-metagenome-genome-assembly--contig:-NODE-107-length-26815-cov-30.459010_pt1 | contig 26815 bp, 28 predicted proteins | sample MGYA00242956_ERZ507956 | MGnify/ENA primary metagenome ERZ507956 (study PRJEB26167, sample SAMN06115407) | human gut metagenome | host: Homo sapiens | place: China:Hubei | collected 2016-07-12... | reverse complement strand
TGCTACTTTTTCATCGGCTCTCAACTTCGTCCCAACTTGGGACGAAGTTAAATCTGACCTAGCACCTTGATTTTTTATTGCATCCAGCTTCATCTTGTACGCAAATGCCCGCTCGCTGGGCAGGATGTGTTCTCTCTGCAAATTGGAATCGACCATCAATATCGTGGCGGCATCATCCTCCATATTTCGCACAATGACAGGCACGGTGTCCAGATTTGCAAGCTCTGCGGCGTGTTTCCGACGGTGCCCGGAGATGATTTCATAGCCACCCTCCGGGCGTGGGCGGGCGATCAGCGGAGACAACACGCCGTACTGCTCTACGCTTTCTACGGTGCGCTGCATGGACTCGTCATCCAAGACCTTAAAGGGATGGTCTTTGAAGGGGAACAGTTCTCCAATGGGAATCTGCTGCACCTGCTCCCGCTGCTGTTCCTGTCGGGATTCTTCCGTGGAGAAAATGTCATCTGCCCCTTTCAGCGACACGCTTAAGCTGCTTTTCGGCATTCGCCAGCACCTCCTTCGTCAGAGATTGGTAGGCTTCTGCCACCTTACCTTTGGGGTCGTGCTGGAAAATGCTTTTGCCCACGGCACTGATCTCCGCAGCGCGGACAGACCGGGGAATGGTCTGGTCGAATACCTTGATTTTGCTGCCGTAGGCACCTCGAATCAGATTGTCGATCTGCTGTCCATAGTTGGTGCGGCTGTCAGTCATGGTCAGCAGGATGCCCTCGATTTTCAGCTTGGGGTTGATCTGCCGCCGGACTTTCTGCACAGTCTGCAAAAGCTGTTCCAGACCCTTTGCAGACAGATACTGCGCCTGCACGGGAATCAAGGTGGTGTCTGCTGCTGCCAGTGCATTGACGGTCAGCATCCCAAGGGAAGGAGTGCAGTCCAGCAGAATGAAATCGTATTCATGCTTTGCACCTTCAAGCACCTGTTTCAGCATCTTTTCCCGGTTCATGCAGTTCACAAGGGAAACTTCCAGCTCTGCCAGTTCAATGTTTGCCGGAATCAGGTCAACGCCCTCTGCATGGTGCAGAACGCCTTCACTGGGCGGAATGCTCTGATCGTTCATGGCTTTTGCCATCAAGGTGGAAAGGGTAGTGGGCAGTTCATCGGGCTGCTGCCAGCCCATGCTGATGGTCAAGCTGCCCTGCGGGTCAGCGTCCACCAACAGGACTTTCTTGCCTTCCATCGCCAGCCCAATGCCAAGATTTTCACAGGTGGTGGTCTTGCCGGTGCCGCCTTTCTGGTTGACGATGGCAATCGTAGTTGCTTTCTTTGAAATTTTCATCACCTCCGCATCGCTAAGTCGTGGTTGGTTTGGTTCTGATAGAAAAGCTGCATCGTGGTGGGTGCATTATACAGAGAAGCAAGCAGGTATTGTTTCATGTTTCGGATCGGGCTGCTGTTCTCTGCAAGGCACTTCAGCACAAAGTGGATATGGTCAGCGTTCAGCTTCATAAAGCGACTGCGTACCACCTCGGCGGGCTTATCGTCCCCGGCAATGCGCAGCGTCTTGCGGTTGGTGGCACAGGTGTCCACCAGCAAATCTACGATCTGATAGATGGTATCCTCATCGTCCGGGCAGAGCCGAAGCAGAAGGTCTACCTCCAAAGACTGCAAAAAATATTCTTCCAGTTGGGCGCGTTTGCTCATCCAGTCGTTTTCATCGGAATAGATAGGATCAGTATCGCTTACCTCTGTATTATTTCTCTCAGTCTTATTACATCGTAGTTTGGCCGGGTCTTGAAGCGTATTCTGGACGGCTCCAGAATCGTCATTATCACGATTCATGTAGGGCGTTTTTGATGATTCTGACGAAAAGTTCTTCACATAGATGAGGTCGGGCTTGCCCAGCCCCCTCCGTTTGCGTTCAATCAGGCCGTACTCTTCCAGTTCTCGCAGCAGCTTGGTGGCCTTTTTATCGGCACAGCCCAGTGAATCCTGCACCTCCTGCACAGTATAGATGATGAACACCCGCCCAGCTTTGTCCAACCAACCATTCCGGGCAGAAAGGCTCATGCGGTCCAGCAGGATACCGTACAGGGTTTTGGCATCTGTGGAAAGCGGTTGGAAGCGGCTATCCTGAAACAACAGTTTGGGAATCCGGTAGAAGGAGAACAGCTCGCTGGACTGCCCATAGAAGTAATCAAGGTCTGCGGTTCTTGTCGGCTTTTTTTCGGGCATAGAGAATATCCCATTTTTCAGGTATGGAACGGAATACATTGATCTGCTTCTTATAGGGGCAGTGGGCGTACAGGCAGGTGCGGAATTTGAAATCAGGCCGATAGTACGGACACAGCTTGCAGCTGTCCGGGGCACGGTCAGAACCTTCGCCAGCGGCGATCACATGGTGCATGGAGTGCTGAACATGGCGCAGAGCTTCGTTTCGCTTGTGGCTCACTTGGCATCACCTCGTTTCTCCAGCGGTGCCATCAGGTCTTTGTAGCAGGGAACCAGCACACAGGGCTTTGCCCGCTTGTAGGGGCACCCTTCGCACTTGCTGGGGCCTTTGGGCGGCTCGATCAGATAGTAGCAGTTCTCTTTGCCGAGAACGCAGCCCTTCTTTCGATTCTTCCAGAAGAAGCAGTGCCGGCAATCTGCCGGGCGGGAAGCGTGGTAGCGGATACCGTCCATCGTGACGGTCAGAACTTTTTTCATTGGTAAACCCTCCTTTGATGGATTCGGGAAGTTCAGCCCGAAAACAAAAAAGCGCGTTCCTCTTTCTGTTCCGAGAGAACAGCGAGTGAACGCGCTATGTATGGAGAAAAGTGTTTACACGGTTTTGGGCAGGAATGTGGAAAATAGATTTACACAAATTATCGTGTATTTACAGGAAAGCGGCTACCAATTTTAGCAGAGAGCCGGGAAACAGAGTTCAAAAGGTGCTTTATGGGGCTTCATTAGCTGGGAATCTGATTTTATTAGCTGAAACCGAAAATTCTGCTAATGGCATTAGCTGGCTAATTTTGGTGATAGGTTCAAAATGAAAAATGCGAAGATCGTCTTTCACATGGAAAAATGACCTTCGCATTTTCATAAAGGGATGTCCCAGACAGGATTCGAACCTGCGGCCTTCCCCTTAGGAGGGGGACGCTCTATCCAACTGAGCTACTGAGACGCATTACAGATATGATACCGCAAACAGCGCACAAAATCAAGTTGAATCGGAGAGAAAAAAGGTGTATCCTATAAAGAGAGGCTCCTGCGCCGGGAAACTTTGCGCAGGGGCGGCAGAACGACTCGCCCCTCTGGCTGCTGGCCGGGGGAGCCCCGGGAGGTTGCAATGGGAAAAAACAAAACCAAAAAGCGGACACGCCGGCCCAACAAGGGCTGGCTGGCGGGCAGCAGTGCGACGCAGACTATCTGCATCAGCTTTCTGCTGGTCATCGCGGTGGGTACGCTGTTGCTCACCCTGCCCATTTCCAGCAGGACGGGGCGGCTGGGCGTCATCGATGCCATGTTCACCGCCACCAGTGCCACCTGCGTGACGGGCCTCGTCGTGCGGGATACATGGAGTCAGTTTTCGCTGTTCGGGCAGATAATCATCCTGATGCTCATTCAGGTGGGAGGCCTCGGTCTTGTCACCCTCACCAGCTTCTTCGCGCTGGCGGCCCGGCGGCGGATGGGCTTCCGCGACCTGCGGCTGCTGGGCGAGAGCGTCTCGGCAGACGGCCTGTCCAAGGCCACTGAGGTGCTGAAGATCGTCATCAAGCTGGCAGCGGCTTTCGAGGCCGTGGGCATCGTGCTGCTGCTCTTCGCATTCGTGCCGCAGTTCGGCGCAGAAGGTGTGTGGGTCAGCGTGTTCACAGCCATCTCGGCTTTCTGCAACGCAGGCTTTGACCTCTTCGGACGGTTTGGCGCCTACTCCTCGCTGGTACCGTACGTCAACAATTACTATGTGCAGGCTGTCATCATGTTCATGATCATGGCCGGTGGTCTGGGCTTCATGGTCTGGGTGGAGCTGGCGGAGTACCGCAAAAAGCGGCGGCTCTCCCTCCACGCGAAAGTCGTGCTGCAGTTCTCGGCCATCTTCTGGGTGGGCGGCGCGGTGCTGCTGGCCCTGCTCGAGTGGTCGAACCCCAGGACGATGGGCGGCCTGTCCGTCCCGGGCAAGATCATGGCGGCGCTGTTCCAGTCGGTGTCCACCCGTACTGCGGGTATGAACACCATCGACCTCGCGGCCTGCAGCCCCATCAGCAAGCTGCTGATGAGCGTGCTGCAGTTCATCGGTGCGGCCCCCGGTTCGACGGGCGGCGGCGTCAAGGTGACGACCTTTGCGGTGCTCATCCTGACCATCCGCAGTGTGGCACAGGGCCGCGATGACTGCGTCATCGGTGGCCACCACATCGAGTCCAAGACGGTCTACCGCGCTCTGACCATCATCGTCATCGGCGCGGTGGCGGCGTTCGGCTCTGCCGTCGTGGTGTACTACAACACCGCAGAGACGGTGTCGGTCATCGACTGCATCTTCGAGTCCTGCTCGGCGTTCGGTACGGTGGGCCTGTCGGTGGGTGTCACTGGGCAGCTGAACACCGGCGCAAAGCTGCTGTATATGGCCTGTATGTTCATGGGCCGTGTCGGCCCGGTGTCGCTGGCGATCAGCCTGACGGCAAAGCCCGACGACAACAAGCGCAAAGTCCTTCCGGTGGGTCACATCAACGTAGGTTAAACAAAAAAAGCGGGCGCTCCACCTGTTCGGAGAGACAGAGGAGCGCCCGCTTTCACTCATTATAAATTGTCCAGTTCCGTCTGGAGCTTTGCAAGAGAGTCCCGAATCGGCAGATGCTGGGGGCAGACGGCCTCACACTTGCCGCAGCGGACGCAGTGAATGGCCTTTTCGGCATCCGGGAAGCGGGCTGTCCACTGCTGGCGGATGGCGTCCTTATTGCCGAACATCCCGAGCTTGTTCCAGATGCTGAAATTGTCCGGAATGTCCACGCCCATGGGGCAGGGCATACAGTAGCGGCAGCCGGTGCAGCCGATTTTGATGTGGCTGCGCAGGACGTCGGCAGTCTGCCGGATGGCGGCGTTCTCGGCGTCGGTCATGGGGCGGAAATCTCCGAAGGTGGCGAGATTGTCGTCCAGCTGGTCTTCTGCGCTCATGCCGGAGAGGACGACCTTCACGTTTTTGTGGCTGGCCACCCAGCGCAGCGCCCACGAGGCTGCACTGGCGTCGGCGTCCAGTGCATTCAGCGGCGCGGCAGCGTCCGGCGGCAGCTGTGCCAGCGTACCGCCCTTGATGGGCTCCATGATGATGAGGGGAACATTCAGCTCTTCGGTAAGGGCATAGCCCCGGTCGCCTGCGATCTCCTCGGCACGGTCGTCGGTGTCGAGGTAGTTGTACTGCAGCTGGCAGAAGTCCCACGGCTGGTCGCGCAGGATGTGCTCGAAGCCCGCCGCGTTGTCGTGGCAGGAGAAGCCAAAATTCCGGATGCGCCCGGCGGCCTTCTGCTTCCAGAGCCAGTCCACAATGCCCATCTCTTTGGCTGCATCGTAGCGGGCTTTGTGCAGGGAATGCAGCAGATAGAAGTCGATGTAGTCCACACCCAGCCGCTCGAACTGCTTCTCGAAGATGTCTTTGGCCTCGTCGAGGGTCTTGCAGCTCCACAGAGGCAGCTTGGTGGCGAGGTAGAAGCTCTCCCGAGGCCACTTGGCAATGACCCGGCCCACGAAAGGTTCGCTCTCACCGCCGTGGTAGGGGAAAGCGGTGTCAAAGTAGTTGACGCCCGCCTCCCGGGCAGTGTTCAGCAGCTTTTCGGCCCGCACTTCGTCGATGCGGCCATCCGGCAGGGTGGGAAAGCGCATACACCCGTAGCCCAGCAGCGAGGTGGAGATGTCCCGCCCGCTGCCGTCTTTTTTCGTCCAATCACGATACTCCATAGCCATTTCTCCGGCGGGGCTCCGCCCGCCGCTCCTTTGCCCTAAGTATAGCAGGAGAAATTGCGATAGACAAGACGAACACCCCGGCTTGCAGGCAGCCGGGGTGTTGTATTCGTGCGGGAAATATGATATTCTATAGGTGCTGCCGATGCAGCAAGGTACTGTCTGCAATGTAGGTGGTCACGCCCTTCCGGCCCTGCGCCGGGGAGGTGAACTTTTTGCTATCCCCTGACGCATGGTGCGAAAGGGGGGATGTTCCATGACGTTTGAACAGGTCGTATTGCTGCTCTCGCTTCTTGGCGGAGCGATCTACATCACGTTTCAGATCAGCTGGACCATTTTTAACAGCAAAAAGAAATGACCGCCACGCCCCCAAAGCTTGCGGTCATTTCTTTTGATCTAAAGCTGGAAGGACGCTGACCATTCGCAGGCAGTGCCTTTCTTGTTTATAGTATAGAGCTTTTGCAAGCCATTGTCAAGCAAAACGAGGGATAAGATGGATTCTCTGAAAATCGGAAATATCACCCTGCCCCACCGGGCAGTTTTTGGCCCGATGGCGGGCTTTACGGACGCGCCCTGCCGCCGGCTGATGGCCCAGCACGGCGCAGGCTTTACGGTCAGCGAGATGGTGTCCAGCCGGGCGCTGGTCTACCACGACCACAAAACGGTCAGCCTGCTCAAAGCCGAACCCAACGGCGCACCCTACGGCGTGCAGATCTTCGGCGAGGTGCCCCAGATCATGGGCGAGGCCGCAGCGGCCATAGAAGAATATCAGTTCGACTTTCTGGACATCAACATGGGCTGCCCGGCTCCGAAGATCGTCTCGGGCGGCGCAGGCAGCAAGCTGATGCTGGACCCCGACCTCTGCGGCCGCATCGTCGAGCAGGTCAAGGCCCACACCACCCGCCCGGTAACGGTCAAGATGCGGAAAGGCTGGGACGCCGACCACATCACGGCGGTGGAGTGCGCCAAAGCCTGCGAGCAGGCGGGGGCTGAACTCATCGCCGTCCACGCCCGCACCCGGGAGCAGATGTATACCCCGGGCATCGACCCGGACATCATCGCCAAGGTCAAGGCGGCGGTGAAGGTGCCTGTGCTGGGCAACGGCGACATCCACACGGCAGAAGATGCTGTGGAGATGATGCAGCGCACCGGCTGCGACGGCGTCATGATCGCCCGTGCCGCGCTGGGCGACCCGTGGCTCTTCGAGCGGGTGAACGCCGCCATCGAGGGCCTGCCGACGCCCAAGGAGCCGAATCTGCAGGCCCGGATGAACGCCCTCCGCCGTCAGGTGGAAGAGATGGTGGAGCAGAAGGGCGAGTACACCGCCATGCCTCAGGCCCGCGCCCAGACCATGCACTATATGAAGGGCCTCAAGGGCGCTGCCGCCCTCCGCCGCTACTGCTGCACCCTGTCCCGTCTGGAAGACCTGGACGAGCTTATCACGGCGGTGTTCGAAGAGCAGCGCAAGGCCGGGCTGGACCCGGACGACGTGCGGGAAGTCCCCTTCCCGTGATCATTCGCTGCGGGTCAGCTCGTCGAGGTTCTGAGTGAAGCAGGGGAGGCAGTGCGCCATGAACCAGTCGGCCTCGGGGCAGTGCATCCCTTCCAGTGCCTCCCGCTGCTGACGAAGCGCGGCGTCGAACTCGTGGTTTCCGCTGCGCTGCTCCTCCATGCACTTGACGAGGGCCGAGAGTCGGTCAGCGGCTTTCAGGAGCCGCTTTTCCTCGGCCGTCAGCAGGCTGCCGGTGATGAAGGGGCTGACCTCCTCGGCCAGCTCCGGCGGCAGCAGACGGGTCATGGAATCCACGCTCTCGGTCTCCAGCGCCTTGTAGGCGTCCCGCAGGCCGGGGCTGCTGTACTTGACCGGCGTGGGCATATCGCCGGTGATGATCTCGGGTGCATCGTGATAGAGCGCCGCCACCGCCACCGTCTTGGGGCGGCAGGGCGTGCCGGTGTACCGCCGCGCGATGAGGCAGAGGGTATGGGCCAGCAGGGCGGTGTCGCAGGTGTGCTCGCTGAGGGATTCCGGGCGGGTGGAGTGCATCAGACTCCACCGGGTGATGTACTTCATCCGCGCCAGAAGGGCGCTGAACGGGTATAGCTTCATGTCGGCCTCCTTGAAGTGTCTTTGAGAGAGTTATACCCGCCCGGCGGGCGAATGTCAAGCAAAACACAAAAATTCTTTTTTTCCACACAGCCGCGTGCTATACTGGAACGCGAGAACGATGCAGGCGATGGGCCTGTGCCGCCCCTCCGGGCGGGGAAAGAGGATAGACGATGGACGATTCAAAAAATCAGGCCGGAAATGCCCGGCTGCTCAATATGCCGGGGCGGCGGGACCAGATGCTCCGCACCATGCTGCTCTGTGCGCTCACGGCGGCGATATTCTTCCTGCCGTTCTATATCATCGACGGTGGATTTTTCCACTACGCGGGCGATTTCAACAGCCAGCAGATCAGTTTCTACCGCTACATGAACGGTTTTATCAAGGGAACAGGCTACCCGGACGGCATGGCCGGTGCGGCCCGCAGCACCTTCTCCTGGGCCACCGACCTGGGCAGCGGCGCGATGAACGCCTACTCGTTCTACCTGTACGGTTCGCCCTTCTTCTGGCTGTCCCTCATCTTCCCCCAGAACTGGCTGCCCTACCTCATGGTGCCGCTTCTGGTGCTGAAATTTGCCGTGGCGGGCGGCGGCGCTTACCGCTACCTCTGCCGCTATGTCCGCCGCTCCGACCACGCGGTGCTGGGCGCCTGCCTGTATGCCTTCTCGGGTTTCAGCATCTACAATGTCTTCTTCAACCACTTTATCGACGTGGTGGCCCTCTTCCCGTGGATGCTCTGGGCGCTGGACGAAACGCTCTACGAGCAGGAAGAGCACTACGGCCTCTTCACGTTCTGGGTGGGGGTCAACCTGCTCAACAACTACTTCTTCTTCATCGGACAGGTCCTCTTCCTCGTCATCTACTTCATCTGCAAGCTGACGACGAAAGATTTCCCGATGAATGTCCGCCTTTTCGTCCGGCTGGCCTTTGAAAGCCTGCTGGGCGCGGCTCTGGGCTTCGTCCTGCTCTGGCCGGCGGTACTCAGCATTTTGCAGAACCCCCGCACCATCGACCTGTCGTCGGGATGGGGTTTTCTGACCTACTCGAAAGTGCAGCAGTATCTGGCCATCCTGCTGAGCTGGATCTTACCGCCCGATTCGCCCTACATCACCTCCATCTGGTCGGAGGGCATCATCAAGTGGACAAGCATGTCGGCCTATCTGCCCCTGTGCAGTCTGGCCGGCGCGATGGCCTACTGGCGGGCGCGGAAGGGCGACAGCAAAAAGCGCATCGTCGCCACCTGCGCCATCTTTGCGCTGGTGCCGGTGCTCAACAGCGCCTTCTACGCCCTCAATTCCAGCTACTACGCCCGGTGGTACTATATGCCGGTGCTCATCCTCTGCGCCATGACGGCCAGTGCGCTGGAAAGCCCCGACATCTCTGCCGACGAGCTGGACGCCCCGGTCCGCGGCATCGGCTGGCTGATGGTCGCGACGCTGGCGTTTGCCCTGGTGCCGGTGCAGGACGGCGACACCAAAGAATGGTCGCTGGGTGTGCTGCAGAACCCCGGCCAGTATGCCGCCGTCCTGAGTTTCGGCATCGGCGGTCTGATCCTGTACCGCCTGCTCTGCCGCCGCTGGCGGGGGAGCCAGGCCTTTGCCCGTCGGATGACGGCAGTGGTGCTGGCCTTTGCCTGCGCGTTCAGCATGGTCCACATCGGCATCGGCAAGTTCGGCCAGTGGCACACCGACAGCGACCTTGTGGAGCAGTACACCTCCGCCATCAAGCTCAAGGATGACCTGCCCGAGGGCGACTGGCGCGTGGATACCTACAAGACCCACGACAACCTCGGCCTCTGGCTCGACAAGAGCAGCCTGCAATACTTCGGCAGCACGGCTGCACCCAGCATCCTCAGCTTCTACCCGGCACTGGGCGTCAAGCGGGATGTCCGCAGTGAGCCGGACATCTCCAACTACGCCCTGCGGGGTCTGCTGAGCGTCAAGTACCTCATCACCACGCCCGAAAAGCAGGAAGATTTCCTCGCCGCTGCGGACGACGGATGGAGCTGCTACGACACCAAAGACGGCTTCATGCTCTACGAGAACGAGAACTACGTTCCCATGGGCTTTACCTACGACTACTATATTACGGAGGAGTCCTACGAGACGACCGTTAAAAATACCCGCGCGAACCTCCTGATGCGGGCGCTGGTGCTCAGCGAAGAGGACGCCGAAACCTACGGCAAGTACCTCGAGAAGCTGCCTGACGCAAAGCTGGACGACCTGTGGTACGACACCTACGTCGCTGACTGCGCCGACCGCCGCGCCTCGGCGTGCAGCAGCTTCCGGATGACCAACTCCGGCTTCCATGCGGAGATCACGCTGAAGAAGGACAACCTCGTCTTCTTCTCCGTACCGTACGACGATGGATTCACGGCCTACGTCAACGGCAAAGAGGCTGAGGTCATCCGGGTGGACGAGGGGCTGATGGCCGTCCTGGCCCCGGCGGGGGAGAACACCATCGACTTCGTCTATCAGGCCGACGGTTATTCCCTGGCCAGCAAAGTCTCGCTGGCAGCGCTGGCGGCATTCGTCCTATACGCCGGGTATTTTGTCTGGAAGAAAAAGAAACGCTGTTGAATCGTGGTTTGTCAATGCGCATTCTCCCATAAAATGCAGAGCGCTTTTTGTGGAAAGAGCGAATAGCCCTCCCGGCCAAAACGTGATAAAATAAGCACGTTGTGCTGCCAGAGCAGCCGGAAAGGAAGCGCGAAAGCTATGGAACAAAGCTATTTGATGCCGGGACAGGAACGATGGGAATCATTCCGGGATGCAAATGGGGTGCCGAAAGTTCGCTATTCTTACTGCTCGCTGAAAGGGCGGCTGTTCCGCTGTGTGAGCTGCAGCCGGGAAGAGGCCGAGCGTCTGTGCGAGGACTGGCTGGTAGGCCAGGACCGCTGCTACCGTAACTGAAGATCCGATTTGACAAGACTGCCGTGCAGAAAGACGATGCACGGCAGTCTTTTTCATGCGTCAGAAACGGACGGGCTGCACCCTCTCCCAGCCTAAATTCTCCCCGGATATGAAAGCGAAGGAGCTGCTGGAGACCATCCAGTCCAACGCCATCAAGTGCTTTGACTACATGAAGGAGAACAACGCCATCCTCTAATATCGGCCGCTGCTACACGATGGCAAAGCCGGTGGATACGCTGCTGGGCGAATTCCACGCCCAGAGAGGCACCCGCTATGCGCCCGAGGTGGTGGCGCTGCCGGAATGAGGAGAGCTTTTTCTCTTCACATTTCCCCCTCCCTTCGCATACATCGGTGGGAAGGGGGAATGCAATGTGAACGTCTATCTGTTTGCGGCGGTCATCCTGCTGCTGCCGGCGCTCTGTACGGCGCTGGGGGCGGCGGGGGTCTTCTTAGTGCGTCGGGCCGACGAGCCCCGCACCCGGCGGATGCTCTGCGGCATGGCGGCGGGCATCATGCTGGCCGCCAGCGTGTGGAGCCTGCTGCTGCCTGCCATCGAGCGGGCGGAGGCCGGGATACTGCCGGTCTGGTTGGCCCCGGCGGCGGGGCTGGTGCTGGGTGCTGTGGGCCTGCTGCGGCTGGAAGAGGCTGCCGGGCGGCTGATGCACACCGGGTCAAAAGAGGATGGCCGGATGGGCCGGGTGGTGCTGGCCGTGACCCTCCACAATCTGCCCGAGGGCATGGTGGTGGGACTTGCGGCGGCGCTGGCCCTGCAGGGTGAGCCGGAGGCCGTCAGCGGGGCGCTGGCCCTTGCGCTGGGCATCGGCTTGCAGAATATCCCGGAAGGCGCGGCGGTGAGCCTGCCGCTGGCGCAGGCCGGGCAGGGGAGGCGGAAAGCCTTCTGCGCCGGTGCGGCGTCGGGCCTCGTGGAGCCGCTGGGGGCATTGCTGGCGCTGGCTCTCGCGGGCTGGGTGAGCGCGGCTCTGCCGTGGCTCATGAGCGCCGCCGCCGGGTGCATGGTCTGCGTGACGGCTCAGGAGATGATACCGGAAGCCGTGGAGCAGGACGAACCGGCGGGCGTCATCAGCGTGGTGCTGGGGTTCGCCCTCATGATGGCGCTGGATATTGCGCTGTAGCAAAAAAGCCGATGCAGCTGCATCGGCTTTTTTGCTGTCAGTTCTCTTTTGCGAGGTAGACCGTCGTGGAGGGAAATGCAAAATCCACGCCGTCGGCCTTCATCACGTCCATGATGTTGAGGTTCAGATCGTTCTGCATCCGCAAAAACACGCCGAGGTCGGCGGTGCGCAGATAGGCAGAGACCATCAGGTTGATGCTCGAGTCGCCGAAGCCGGTCATCCGGACAAAGGCGGTGTCCTCGTAGGTGTCGGGGCTGGCCTTGAGCATGGCGTCGAGGTCGGCCATCAGCTTTTCCAGCTGGGGTCGGGTGGTGTCGTAGGTGACGCCCAGCGTGAAGCGGTAGAGCCGCTTGTTGCGGAGGGTAGCGTTGTTGATGGTGGCGCTGCTGACGGTGCTGTTGGTGAGGATGTAGATGGAGTTATCCACGGCCCGGACTTTCGTGGAGCGGAAGTTGATGTCCACCACTTCGCCCTCCACGTCGCCGACGGTGATCCAGTCGCCGATGGAGAAGGGCTTGTCCAGCAGGATGACCACACCGCTGAAGAAATTCTTGGCCATATCCTGTGCGGCCAGAGAGATCGTAAGGCCGATAAGACCGGCACTAGCCACGACGCTGCCCACGGGCAGGCCGCTTTCCTGTGCGATGGTCGCGCCGCAGAGCACCACGACGGCTACTTTGTAGACTTTATCCAGCAGGGTGAGCAGGGTGCGGTTGGTGCGGACTTCTTCGCTGGACGAGGCCAGCAGCAGAGCCGCGATGCCGGAAGCGTGGTAGAAGCCGGTGCCGATGAGGAAGACCAGCATCATCCGGTAGGCTTTGAGCAGCAGGGCCGCAAGGCCGGGGATGGCCCAGGGCAGGCTGCGCAGGGCCAGATACATGCCGGTGTACCACGCGATGCGGGCCGTCGGGCGGGCAAAGCTTTCCAGCAGGGGGTGCGTAAAGGCAAAGTGCCAGCTGCGCTTCAGCAGGCGGGGGAAGAGGCTTTTTTGCATCCAGCGGCTGACGACCCAGCCGATGAACAGCAGGGCCAGCGCACAGACGCACCGGGCTGCAAAGGCCAGCCAGCCTTCCAGCAGCAGTCCGGCGATGGAAAAGCCGAGATCGTTGATGGTGAAAAGCATAGAAACAGATACCTTCCTGACGAATAATAAAATCAGTATACCATATTACAGCCGGCGGTGCAAATCGGGAGAGGCTTGTTAAGAAAATGCATAAAAGGGCTTGACAAGACAAACCCGCCGCGTTATACTCTGCGAAGAAAGTTCGTTTCAGGGCGGGGTGCGATCCCCCACTGGCGGTACAGCCCGCGACCACTCCCAAAGAGTGCTGACCCGGTGAGACTCCGGGGCCAACGGTATAGTCCGGATGCAAGAAACGGCAGGCAATTTGATTTGTTTGTGCGCGCCCTGTTATAGTGTAAGCTATGGCAGGGCGCGTTTTCATTTGTCTTCCCGGTTCCAGCGAGCGAGAAAAGGGCTTTCCAGTCTTTATTTGAATGGGGCCACCCGCCCCGGGAGGAAAATTATGAGAAAAGATACGACCCACAACCTGACCGTTGCCGCCATGCTCAGCGCAGTGGCGTTCATCCTGATGTTCATCGAGTTCCCCGTCCCGATGCTCATCCCGTCCTTCGTCAAGATGGACTTCTCCGACCTGCCCGCCCTGCTGGGCGCGTTCGCCCTCGGCCCGGTGTACGGCGTGGTCATCAGCTTCATGAAGAACCTGCTCCACATCGTCGTCAAGGGTACCAGCACTGCCTGTGTCGGCGAGCTGTGCAACTTTATGCTGGGCGCTGTCTTCTCCGCTGTGGCGGGCTTCATCTACAAGCATCATAAGAGCCGCAAGACCGCCATCCTCGGCGCAGCAGCGGGTGCCGCCGCCATGGCCCTGTTCAGCGTACCCTCCAACTACTTCATCACCTACCCGGCCTATGTGGAGTTCTACCACATGCCGCTGGAAGCCATCCTCGGCATGTATCAGGCCATCCTGCCCTCTGCCGACAGCCTCATGAAGTGCCTCGTCATCTTCAACCTGCCCTTCACGCTGGTCAAGGGTCTGCTGGACGCCGTGCTCTGCATGGTCATCTATAAGCCCCTGTCTCCCATCCTGCATGGCCGGAAGTAATTAAAAGAAAAACCTCTCAGTCAAAGCCTTTGGCTTTGACTGAGAGGTTTATTTTTTTATTGCAGTGCTCCTTTATCGAGCCACTTGCCTCTTGCGAGCCGAATGAGGAACAGCGCGCCCCGGATGCAGAGCTCGATGCACATGGCGGCCCAGACGCCCACGAGGCCCAGCCGGGGTGCCAGCAGGAAGGCGAGGGTGAGCCGGACGCCCCACATGCTGAACAGGTTCAGCACAAAGCAGCCTGTGCTGTCGCCTGCGCCCTGCATCGCGCCGCTTGCTACGATGCTGGCCCCGAACATCGGCTCTGCAAAAGCCTCGATGCGCAGCACCCGCGCACCCAGCGCGATGACGGCGGCATCTGCCGTGAAGATGCCCATGAGGGCCGGGGCAAAGAGCCAGAGCCCCGCGCCGGACAGCGCCATGATGCCGATGCCCATCATGGTGCAGAGCCAGGCGAACCGCTTGGCCATGTCCCGGCGGTGGGCGCCGACGGCCTGCCCGATGAGGGCGATGGAGGCGTCCTGAATGCCGTAGCCTGCCATGTAGCAGAGGCCCTCGGCGCTGACGCCGAGGCTGTTGGCCGCGATGGCCACCGTGCCGAGGCCCGAGACGATCCGGACGAGCAGCACCTGCGCCGACGAGAGGGCCGCACGCTCAGCGGCCAGCGGTGTACCCACCCGCCAGAGGTTGCGCAGGCAGGCGGAGGTGATGCGCCAGCTGCCGGGCTTTCGGATGCAAAGCGGGCCGTCCCGCAGCAGCAGGACGCCCAGCGCCAGCAGACCGCCGATGGCCGTGGAAAGCGCTGTGCCCAGCGCCGCACCCGGGACTTCGAGGCCGGCACCCCAGACTGTGACGCTCTGGCCGAAGAGCTGGATCTGCCGGGTGGGGTTGATGAGGAAGAAGTTGAACACCACATCCAGCGCGCAGACCAGCACGCTGATGAGGCTGGGCGTCAGGGCGTCGCCAGTGGCCCGGAGCATGGCTGTGTACATTCCCATGGCCATGGTGAAGGGGAGGGCCGCCGACCAGATGGCGAAGTAGGCGCTGGCATCGGCTTGGAGCGAGATGTCCGCCCCCAGCCACCCGGGCAGGAAACGGCTGATGCCGACGCCGAAAGCCGCAGCGCCCAGACCCAGGATGAGGTTGAAGAGCATGGACTGCCGCAGCACGCCCCGGGCGTCCTGCTGGCGGTCGGCCCCGAGGTACTGGGCGATCTGGATCGAAAACGCGGTGTACAGTCCCACAAGGATGCCGTGGAGCAGCCAGGTGCTCGAGCTGACGATGCCGATGGCGGCGGTGGCCTCTGCGCCGATGTGGCCCACCATGGCGGCGTCGATGTACTCCATCGCCGTGACCACCAGCTGCTCCAGAATGGAAGGGATGCTCAGCGCCAGCGCGATGCGGGCCGTGTCGGACAGCGGGATGTCCTCGCCCTGCCGCATCCGGGCCGAGAGCTGCTCCAAAGAAAGTGTCATGTCGTCTCCTGTTTTCTGTGTTGATAAGCTATCTTACTATTATAGGCACGGGGAGAAAAATTGTCAAACCGGGCGATTGATTTTTTGGCTCTGGCGTGATACACTCTCGGAGTAAGAAGAATATCATTGAAAGAGGTTCAAAATATGCTGCAGCTTATTTCAGCTACCGGCCAGCAGACCGTGGACGCGCTGGCGTTCCTGCTGGCGTTTGCCCTGACCGCCCTGATGGACTCGGTCTTTCACGACAAGCTCCCCCACGACCATGGCCGTGCCTTCGCCGTCAACGGCGAGCTTTCCAAGGGCAAGGCCCGGGGTTCCGGACTCATCTTCGTGCTCTGCATCGCGCTGGTGACGCTGGCGGTGGTGCCTTTTAAGGTAGAGTACCTTATTTATACCGTTCTGCTCATCGCCTCCATGCTGTCGGGCTACTTCGACGACGCCTCCGAGACGGCGTGGAACGAGTACAAGAAGGGCCTCATCGACTTCGTCATTGCCGTGGTGGCAGGTGTTACCTACCTGAACTTCAACGGCACGAGCGTCAACTTCCTGAGCACCACCTTCACCATTGCCTATCCGCTCTACCTGCTGCTCATCGTCATCCTCATCTGGGCCAGCATCAACGTGGTCAACTGCACCGACGGCGTGGACGGCCTGTCCGCCAGCCTCGCGGTGGTGAGCATCGGCACCTTCCTGCTGGCTTACGGCGAGGAGCTGGGGGACTACTCCACCGCTGCCATCGTCTTTATCGGCGCACTGCTGGCCTACCTGTGGTCCAACGCAAAGCCTTCCAGCCTCCTGATGGGCGACGCCGGCAGCCGCGCCATGGGCTTCTTCCTCGCCATCCTGGCCCTCAAGAGCGGCCACCCGTTCGCCTTCCTGCTGGCGGCGCTGGTGTTCATCGTGGACGGCAGCCTCGGCATCCTGAAGATCAGCTTCAAGCGCTTCCTCCACATCAGCATCCTCAAGAACACCCTCACCCCGCTGCACGACCATGTGCGCAAGCGCATGGGCTGGAGCGACGAGCAGGTGGTGGCCCGCTGGCTCATCCTGCAGGCCGTCGCATCGGCGCTGCTCCTGCTGATGACCCGCTGATTTACGGATTTTAAGTACGATGTTTGTGCAGCTTTCCAAAATGCAGATTGACCCGCTCTGATTTTTGTTGCACTTTATGGATTGAAAGTCAAGCGGAAAAAGACTATACTTTGACCAACGAAAGCAAAGGCGCTTAAGTGGATGGATCCACTTTGCGCCTTTTTTGTTTTTTCGTTTTTGTGTGCGGTTCGGGAAAGCCGCACAGGATGCGCTGTCCGCGGCGCTGGAGCACGGACGACAGAACAGGATAGGGAAAGGCGGGGATCACAGTGATCAAACTCGAACACGTTGACAAGTACTTCGGAGACCTGCACGTCCTCAAAGACGTGAACCTCGAGGTCGCCGAGGGCGAAAAGCTGGTCATTATCGGACCGTCCGGCAGCGGCAAATCTACCACCGTCCGCTGCATGAACTTTCTGGAAGAGCCGACCAGCGGCCACGTCTACATCGACGGTCAGGAGCTGACCAACAAGAACAAGACCAGGATCGTCCGCGACAACATGAGCATGGTCTTCCAGCAGTTCAACCTCTACCCCCACATGACGGTGCTCAAAAACCTGACGCTGGCACCCATGAAGCTCCATCACAAGACCAAGGCAGAGGCCGAAGAGCTGGCATATCATTATCTTGAGGTCGTCGGCCTCCGGGACAAAGCGGATGTCTACCCTCCGCAGCTGTCCGGCGGCCAGCAGCAGCGCATCGCCATTGCACGCGCCCTCTGCGCACAGACCAAGATCATCCTGTTCGACGAGCCGACTTCGGCCCTCGACCCTGAGACCATCCAGGAAGTGCTGGATGTCATGGTAAAGCTGGCACACGAGAAGAACATCACGATGGTGGTCGTCACCCACGAGATGGGCTTTGCACGAAACGTGGCCGACCGCATCGTCTTTATGGCGGACGGCCAGATCATTGAGGAAGGCACGCCGGAGCACTTCTTCACCAACCCCAAGAACGAGCGCGTCCGGCAGTTCCTGAGCAAGATCGTCCGCTGAGAGGACGAACAACAAAGGTTGACACGGCAGGGGCTCACAAGTTGTGGTGAGACGCCGTTGTTGATAACAGGCCGTTTTCGGAGCGGACAGGGAAAGCCGCTCGGGCCGAAAAAAACAAAGAGGAGTGGTTTATTATGAAAAAGATCTCGCGTCGTGATTTTCTGAAAGTCACTGGTTTGGTGGGCGCTGCTGCTGCCCTGACCGCCTGCGGCGGCTCTGCAAGCTCCACCGCAGCCTCCACGGCATCTTCTGCCGCCGGCAGCACGGCCTCTTCCGCTGCAGCACTGGGCGCTGACACCCAGGCCATCGTGGACCGCGGTGTCCTGAAGGTGGGCGTCAAGAACGCAGTTCAGGGCTTCAGCTTCCAGGATACCCTCACCGGCGAGTACAAGGGCCTCGAGGACAGCCTCGCCGAGATGATCGCAGAGCACCTCGGCGTGGACGTTGAGTTCACCACGGTCACCGCCGCCACCCGCGGCGAGCTGCTGGACTCCGGCGACATCGACGCCGTTCTGGCTACCTTCACCATCACCGAAGAGCGCAAGAAGACCTGGGACTTCTCCACCCCCTACTATACCGACTACGTTTCCGTTCTGGTGGAGGACTCCACCGGCATCAAGGGTCTGGCTGACCTGAAGGACAAGGTCGTGGGCGTCTCCTCCGGCTCCACCTCCGCTCGTGCTCTGGTCAAGGCCATGATCGACGAGGGCGTGCTGGACGGCGCAAACTTCGACGCCGACACCTTCAACGCCGACACTTGGAAGGACGGCGTCTCCTTCCGTCAGTACGACGACTATCCCGCCATCAGCACCGCACTGAGCGCAGGCGAAGTGCAGGGCTTCTGCGTCGATAAGTCCATCCTCGCCATCTACAAGACCGAGGGCCGCAGCTACATTGACGCTGAGTTCAGCCCGCAGGAGTATGGCGTCGCCACCAAGAAGGGCAGCGACTTCTCCACCCTGTGCGACGACCTCGTCAAGGGCTGGCTGGCAGATGGCACCATCGAGCAGCTCATCAAAGACAACGGTCTGGATTAAGCCCAGACTTTTCAGAACCAAGAGAGTGCAGGGAAAGGGGAGTTTGCCATGTCTGGCTTGTTTTCGTTAGAGTCCTGGTCCACCGTCTGGACGCATCGTGAGAGTTTTCTGCTGGGTCTGGGCAACACGCTGCAGACCGCCGTCTGCGCACTGGCGCTGGCCTTCATCATTGGCGCTGCGCTGGGCCTGATGTCCACCAGCGGCAGTAAGCTGTTGCGCATCATCGCCCGCATTTACGTCGAGTTCGTCCAGAACACCCCGCTGCTGCTGCAGCTGTGCTTCCTGTATTATGCGCTGGCATTTGCAGGCGTGAGCCTCGGCGTCATCCGCACCGGCATCATTGCACTGGGCGTTTACACCGGCGCTTACATGGGCGAGGTCGTCCGCGCCGCCATCGAATCTGTGCCGAAGGGCCAGTTCGAGGCCGCACAGGCGCAGGGCTTCAACTATCTGCAGCGGATGGGCTACATCATCCTGCCCCAGAGCATCCCCGTGATGCTCCCTCCGATGGTCAACCAGGTGGTCAACCTCTTCAAGAACACCTCCTGCCTCTACATCGTGGGCGGCGCTGACCTCATCAGCGTGACCTACAGCTTCGTCACCGGTGCTTCCACCGGCGGCGCATACGCCCCCGCTTATATCGTCTGCGGCCTCATCTTCTTCGTGGTCTGCTTCCCGCTGTCCACGCTGGCAGCCCGCTGGGAGGCTTCCCTCAAGGAGCGCAAGGGCCGCGTGAACACGAGTCTCAAGACCGCTGCCAGGAAAGTAGAGCTGAAGGAGGCTGCCTGATATGAAGACGCTTGCTGCAAGCCTTTCCATCCTGACAAGAGAAGGCGTCATGCTCTACCTGCTGCGCGGCGTGGCCTTCACCTGCATCATCTCGGTGCTGGGCGTCATCATGGGCCTCATCGTGGGCTCTCTGCTGGCGCTGGCCCGCACCTACTGCAAAAAGGGTCCGGCCCGCATCCTCGGCTGGTTCGCTGCCGCCTACATCGAGCTGTTCCGCAATACGCCCTACCTGCTCTGGATCTTCATCTGTGTGGTGTTCTGCCCCTGCCCGGGCTTCTTCGCCCGCAAGATGTTCGGCCTGACCAGCGTGGAGATGAAGCTGCTGTTCAAGGCCGCTCTGGCCCTCATCCTCTTCAACTCCTCCGTCATCGCGGAGATCGTCCGCGGCGGCCTGAACGGCGTGTCCAAGGGCCAGTTCGAGGCCGGCTATGCACAGGGCTTCAACACCGCTGAGGTGCTGCTCTACATCGTCCTGCCGCAGGCTTACCGCAACATCGTGCCGACCCTGCTCAGCCAGGTCATCACCACCATCAAGGACTCCTCCTATCTGGCAAACGTGGCCACCATCGAGCTGATGGCCCGCATCCGCCAGCTGCTGAGCGCCGCCGGTACTTACAACGGCCTCGGCACGGTGAACGTCTCCGACGTCATGGTGCTGTTCGGTACGGCCTGCGTCATCTACTTCATCATCAACTTTACCCTGAGCTGTGTGGTGCGCGCAATGCAGAACCGCCGCAAGAAGGCTCTGGTCTTTGCCCCGGCAAAGGCCGCATAAACTAAGACCTATTCCAATTTCCCAATTCCCAATTATTCCCCTGTCATTGTTCTGTCAATGCCAAAAGCGCCCGGCGGGTCATCCGCCGGGCGCTTTTGGTGTATAGGGGAATAAACCTCTCAGTCTCGCTTTGCTCGACAAGGCCGGGTTGCGGCTCCCAGCATCCGCAGCGCTTCGCTTGCGTCTTGCTGGCCGCTACCCCAACAACGACTCCCTGTTTCCGCCACTGGCGGCGGTCGTCGCTGTTGCCCCTACCGAGGGGAGCCTCTGGCGAAACCGTTTACTTCGAGGGGACTGCCAAAGCCTCCCCTATTAGGGGAGGTGGCACGCCGCAGGCGTGACGGAGAGGTTATTATGATGCAGCTTTCTCTGCCGCCTCCACCACATGGCTCACGAGTACGGAAGTCGTCACGGTGCCGACGCCGCCGGGGACGGGGGTGATGGCCTCCACCACCGGCTCTGCCTCGCCAAAGCGGACGTCACCGCAGAGTTTGCCTTCCTCGTTGACATGGATGCCCACATCCACGACGACCTGACCGGCCCGCAGATGCTCTGCGCCGATGAAGCCCATCCTGCCCATGGCCACCACCACAACATCGGCCTCGCGGCAGACATCGGGCAGGTTCTGGGTGCGGGAGTTGCAGAGGGTGACGGTGGCGTTTTCCCGGTCCAGCATCATGGCTGCGGGCTTGCCCACCACGAGGCTGCGGCCCACGACGACGGCCCGCCTGCCGGAGAGGGGAATGTTGTAGAATTTCAGGATCTCAAGACAGGCCTGCGCCGTGCAGGGCGGGTAGCCGACGGCAGTGTTGGTGAAGACACCGGCCAGCGAGCCGTCGGTGATGCCGTCAATGTCCTTTTCGGGCGAGAGTGCGGCGCGGATGGTCCTGTCATCAAATTGTTTGGGCAGGGGGCGGAAGAGCAGACAGCCGTGGATGGCGGCGTCTGCGTTGATGCCGGCAATGACGCGCAGCAGCTCTTCCTGCGAAGCGTCGGCGGGCAGAAGGAACTGCTTCACCTCGACGCCCACTTTTGCACAGCGGGCCATGACGCCTTTCTCGTAGGAGAGATCATCGGGGCGCGCACCCACCCGGACGACGGCCAGCGTGGGGACAACGCCCTTTTCACGCAGTGCGGCGCAGCGGGCGGCATTTGCTTCGTTCATGGCGGCCACGACGGGCGCACCCTTCAAAATGGTAGACATATACGTTCCCTTTCTCTGGATCAGGCCCGCAGGCGGCTTGCTACGGACTGGTAGACTTCGTCGGCCAGCGGCAGATATTCCGCCAGCATCCGGGCCGATCTTTCGTCCAGCGCGGCGGCATGGGCGCGGTCGGTCATGAGCTTTGTGTTGATGGCGACATTCAGCGCCGACGCCTGAAGCGCGGCCTTGCAGAACAGCGCCGCACAGCCTGCGTCTGAGACAGCCAGCACGCTGCCCTTTTCGGCGTAATCGGACGCAAGACGGATGCCCTCACAGCAGGCGTCCATGATGTCCAGCGGTACGGCGCAGGCCCCGTCCAGCGCCTCGGCCAGCACAGCGGCCTTGCGGGCCTGCTGTTCGGGCGTCTCTCTGGGCAGGCCGTAGGCCGCCGCCAGAGGCGTGAATGCGTCGGCGTCAGCCTGCACGAGGGCTTCCAGCCGTTTGCGCAGGGTTTCAGCACGGGCATTCAGCGCCAGGATCTCTTCTTCAACAGCGGCATATTTCTTTTTGCCGGTGGTGAGATCCCCCACCATATTGCCCAGCGCGACGCCTGCCGCGCCCACGAGGGCCGCTGCGCCGCCGCCGCCCGGGGCGGGGGCTTTGCTGGCAAGCCGACTCAGAAAATCCTCACAGCTCAGTTGTGTCAGATCCAAAGTAAAGTCCTCCCTCTGTCACGAATCCGTCCAGTTTTTCGTCATGGGCATCCACTGCCGCTTTATCCACCCGCTGGGCCTCAAAGGCCACGCCGATTTTCACAGCCCGGGTGCAGCAGGGGAGGTAGCGGTCATAATAGCCTTTCCCCATCCCCACCCGGCGGCAGGCGGTGTCAAAAGCCGTACAGGGGACCAGCACGAGGTCGAGCTGGTCTGGCCGTAAAACCTCCGACCGGCTCAAAATGGGAGTGCGGATGCCGTAGGCACCCACTTCCCAGCCGTCCGGCCCCGGTACGGCGGCTGTCAGCGAAAAGCCCTCGCCGCAGACGGGGTAGGCCAGCGTTTTGCCCTGCCGGGCCGCTTCCACAGCCAGCGCCGAGAGATCGGCTTCGCCGCCGAAGGCCGCGTAGAGCAGGATGTTTTCTGCCTTTTTGAAGCAGTCCAGAGCCATGATGCGGGCGCAGAGAGCGGCGTTGGAACGGGTGCGCTCGGTGGCTGACAACGCCCGGCGGGCCGCAATGCCCGCTTTGCGCTGTGCGGCTTTTTGCTCCGTGATGGTCATGGCAATGGGCTCCTTTCTGCACCCGGTGGGCAAATCTGCACAAAAACCGGAACGGATTTTTGTTATAATAATAAGCGCTGGGCGCAGAAAAAGCAAGGCTTTGGCAGGATGGGTGAAATATCTTCATCCAAACGAAAAGAAACGAATCAAACTGTATCGGTTTGTGCGAAATGCTGTTGAAGAAATCCACGATGTCTGGTATCATGGAAACAGGCGGGGCCGGAATGAGCGGATGCCCGTGCAAACTGATTTTTGCATCAGAGAGAGGGGTAAATAGTATGTACAACGATATGATGGATACCATCGGCCTCGTGGAAAAGGACGACCGGGTCTGGTTCCCCTATTGCCTGTCATTAAGCGAAAAACTGAAAGATTATCCATCTTCCGGGCAGGTCGAAGCATTGCACCTCGGAACGGAACAGCGATTGGAAGATCCGATAGAGGCCTTGTTGGCGGATCTGAAAAGCATCATGGTCAAGCATCTTTCCGGCGACTATAACGAGAACTTATGCTACGCCGTCATATTTGCCATCAGCAGTTTGGAAAAAGATATCAAACAACACAACCGCATCCGCTACCGGATATTGACACCGATGGTTTCGGCTATGGAAAAGTTGTGTATTTAACAAACAGCCGGATGCATCGCAACAAGCAAATAGCAATCATATTACCCGACACGCTACAAAGCATCGGCCTGCAAAGCATGCTGATCGACTATTTTCCACCGGTAGAGATCAGCCACTACCCTACGTTCGAGGCATTTTCGACTTCCGGCAACGATACGTTCGACTACTACTTTACAAATGCCGCTTTATTTGTCCTTTATGCAGACTTTTTCCTTCCCCGCCGGAGCAAGACGATGGTCCTGATCGACGGAACCGAAGGCGAAGGGGGACTATCGGCAACCAGCCATATCACGATCAAGGCCTCGCAGGAAGTCATCATCGAGCAGTTGGAACAACTTTTTACCGGAGAAAACAACAGTATTTCCAGCGACAACAACCCTCGCTTATTATATCGCTTCAACCACTCCACGAAATACTTTGCACGCTCAACACCCGTATTAGCTGTAACACCATCGGCATCATAAGAATTTAAATATTGACCGGAATAATCCTTATCAAAATAAAGATGTGCCTGAAATATGAGATTATCCGACGGATCTACCAATGTCCTGAGATTATCACTATACTCGACCCAAAAACGTGCAGAGCTGAACGAATCGCCACATACGATAATAGGAGTTTCCGTATCTACTTCTCGAATAGCATTGATAACTACCTGAGCTATATTCACCCAGGGAGCCGAAGGATGCATAGAATAAGGCTCGTTCATAATATCGTATCCCCAAATATTATTATAATCCTTGAACTCCCGCGCCAATTTTCTCCACACATCAGCCAAATGTTCGGCAGTAAGGTTGGACGACTCCCCTATTAACGTATAGGTTTTCCGACCATCGAACGAATAACGAGCAAAGTTATGTAAATCGAGAATTACAGGCATCCCTCTATCCTCGGCAGCCTGAACAAAAGTTTTCATTTTAGACAACTCCGCTGCATCCAAAGGTCCGTTCATTGCACGTTGGATACGTTCCCAACGAAATGGAAAACGGATAAGGTTTAATCCCTTCCCCTTAAAATAATCGAGGTCCTTATACGTTGGATACCCATAATGAGTACCATCTATCCCGGGATAAATACCGCCGAACTCTGCCCCCGATAAATTCACTCCAAAATAATTTTGAGTTCCGTCCCCTACATACTCTACCTTTTCAATCAGCTCGATATTGTCTATAATATAGATAAATTTCTGACGCCCTACTTTCATCAATAAACTCAACTCATCTGTATGTTCACCGGCAAGCCAAGCCGAAAGAATCGTTTCGTCCAACCAGAATTCAAGCGTTATCCATGTATTTAACTCACCGGTTTGCCAAGAAGCCGAACCCGGCCAGCATTTATTTCCCACATTATCTTGTACACCCAAATCACACCCTACCCAATGTATATTCTCGCCACACGCATCGATAACAGCCAATTGTAACCGCACACCCATATAGTCCGTCAAAACTTTACCATCAGGCAAGGTAAACGGAATCGAAGTCGCTGCAAATTCACTGCTACTTACCTTCAAAACCTTCGACGAAGAATTATTTACATCTTTCAAAGGATTATCAATCCATTCGCAAACCCCGCCCCATGCATTACCGGCTCCACCGAATCCCGATTCAAAATCATTGACTAAAAACTTATTTTACACTTCTTGCCGGACAAGCAATATCCTTTATTAGCAGCGGTATTTTGGGAAACGTAAAAGAAGTTATGGAAATAAGACTTAGAAGCAAACTTAAGAGTGTGTTGATAGTGCATTATCTTAAAATTTTGTATAATGGTATCGTAATTTAAGACACTTCAAGAGACATTTCTTAATGAATCTGATATACTGTAAACACTACAGAAAGAAGGATTATTATTATGTCTCGAACAAGAAGAAATTTCTCTGCCAAATTCAAATCAGAATTAGTGATTGAACTGCTCAAAGGAGAAAAAGACTTAAATACAATCGCAACCGAAAACAATATTCAGCCGAATCTTCTCCGCAACTGGAAGAAGGAGTTCCTCGATAAAGCATCCGTGGTTTTTAATGACACACGAGAGGATAATCTGAAAGAAAAACTCGCTTTAGAACGCAAGGAAAAAGCTGAATATGCGAAAAAAGTTGGCCAGCTCACCATGCAGGTGGATTGGTTGAAAAAAAAATCTGAAGAAACACTTGGACCTGACTACGAGAGTAAATTTAGTCCAAAACCTTTTGAAGACTAAAGAACTTCCAGTTAAAACAGGAGCTACACTTCTTGATATCAATCGTACCAGTGTTTATTACAAGGGCATGCCCATATCTCAGGAGGAGTTGGATTGCAAATCGATCATAGATCGATTACACACGGATAATCCGGCCTGGGGAGCACGACAACTGTCTGCTCAACTGAAGAAGCGTGGGCATCAGGTTGGTCGCCGGAAAACGCGCCGTTATATGAATGAAATGGGGATTGATCCAATTTATCCAAAAATGAACCTTTCTAAACGTATGCGACAGGCTAAAGTCTGCCCGTATCTGCTACGTAACGCCGTTATCGACCGTCCAAATCAGGCATGGTCAATCGACATTACATACATCCCCATTAAGCGTGGATTTCTGTATCTGACCGCTGTGATTGACTGGTACAGCCGCTGTATCGTTGGCTGGGAAGTCGATGATACTCTGGATACCAGAATGGTCATAACTGCGTTAAAAAAGGCGTTTATAGTGGCAAAACCTGTTATCCTGAATTCAGATCAGGGCTGTCAGTTTACAAGCAATGAGTACATGAATTTCCTCAAAGAGAACCAGATCCGTCAAAGCATGGATGGTAAAAGCCGGTGGGCTGACAATATCATGATTGAACGATGGTTCCGAAGCTTCAAGTACGAGGAAGCATATCTGACCCAATATAACAATATCAGAGAAGCACGGAAGGCAATCGGTAAATATGTGCACACTTACAACTTTGAACGTTGTCATTCTGCACTCAATAAGCAAACACCGGCATCCTGCTATTATCCGATTCTGTTACTGGATGATCATGCAGCCTAAGGGGGGATTTTCTCCCCTACCCAGTTACATATATCAGTTCATTATAAAAAGCTTAGATTTTTGTCTTGACAACTGAACCACTATATTGTATAATAGGAATTGAAGTTAAATTAGATGCTAAAAATTTGTAATTAAGAAGGAGGGATTCGTCATGTTGGTATTCCAAATGCGTAATGTAGATAAAACATCTACTGTTTTGAAACAGACTAAAAACAGTGATTACGCAGATAAATAAATACGTTAGATTAATTCCTACCAGTGACTAATCTTATGACTTTTTAAACAGATAACTAAAATTACAAACAAATCGTTTAACTTCTGTATTTGTTTATAGATGTAATCACTTCAGGAGAGATTACATGAACAAAAATATAAAATATTCTCAAAACTTTTTAACGAGTGAAAAAGTACTCAACCAAATAATAAAACAATT
>ENA-UEQQ01000098-UEQQ01000098.1-human-gut-metagenome-genome-assembly--contig:-NODE-98-length-27467-cov-11.866302_pt1 | contig 27467 bp, 26 predicted proteins | sample MGYA00242956_ERZ507956 | MGnify/ENA primary metagenome ERZ507956 (study PRJEB26167, sample SAMN06115407) | human gut metagenome | host: Homo sapiens | place: China:Hubei | collected 2016-07-12 | study... | reverse complement strand
ACCTATGTTGCATGCGTCGCCGCATTCGTGACGGCCGTAGCAACCGAGATCTGGGGCGCATTCAAATAACCGAGTAAGACACAATGGCAACAGATAAAAGAAAAATCCAGGAGATCAATGCCGGTTCTATGGCCGACATCGCCTTCCTGCTGCTGATTTTCTTCCTGGTGGCCACTACCATGAATACCGACACGGGTCTGGTGCGCATGCTTCCGCCGATGCCTCCTGAGGATCAACCCCAGGATGAAATCAAGGTCAAGGAGCGCAACCTCTTCCTGGTGTTCATCAACGGTAGGGGCGACATCATGGCAGGAGCCGCAGGAAAACAGGAGGCGATCGACCTGCGTCAACTCAAGGACAGGACCGCTGGATGACGAGAACCTGCCCGAGAAGGCGAACAAGGACATTGAACTTCCCGACGGCGGCAAGTGGGTATATCCCGTGAGCGAAGGCGTCGTCTCGTTGCAGACGACCCGGGATACGGGCTACCAGTCCTATATCATGGTGCAGAACGAACTCACGCGCGCATTCAACGAAGTGCGTGACGAAGTGGCACAGCGTAAATTCGGCGCAAAATTCGCGGATCTTCCCGAGGAGTTGCGCAATGCAGTATCGAAGGCCGTACCTCTGAAGATTTCGGAGGCTGAACCGCGTAACATTAAGAAGTAAGCCATGGCAGTAATGAAAAAGAAGGGCAGCAAAGGTCTGCCCCCTATCTCGACCGCTTCGCTTCCTGACGTGATCTTCATGATCCTCTTCTTCTTTATGGTCTCGACGACCATGCGCGATCAGGAACTGCTGGTGAGATACAAACTTCCGGAAGCTACCGAAGTGCAGAAACTCGAGAAGAAATCGCTCGTAAGTTTCATCCACATCGGTCCTCCGGCAATGACGATGCAGGCAAAGTTCGGAACCGCGCCGCGCATCCAGTTGAACGACTCTTACAAATCGACCCGGGACATCCTGGACTTCGTTGCCGCCGAGCGCGACAAACTCTCCGAAGCCGACCGCGCTTCGATGACGATCTGCCTCAAGGCCGACGAAGCTACGAAAATGGGTATCGTGACCGACGTCAAGCAGGAGCTGCGTCGCGCCAACGCCCTGAAACTCTCCTATGCGGCTTCCAAGTCGCTGGGTTACTGATCCGGAGATTTCTTTTTGAAAAAGAGCAGGCTTACAGCCTGCTCTTTTTGTTTGACCGGGAATGCCGGGAATGTGCGACAAATGTGCGACCAATACGCCGCAAGCACCGGAAACGTCAGAGAGAGGAGGGGAGGGGCGTCAGAAAGGGAGTTCCAACTGATCAATCTCGTGGTTGAACGTCAGCCGGTGGTGGGGCGTGAGGCCGTGCTCGCGAATCGCCAGCCGATGCTCGCGCGTCGGATAGCCCTTGTTCTTCGCCCAGCCGTATTGGGGAAACTCTTCGGCGATGCGGAGCATGTACTCGTCACGATGGGTTTTGGCAAGCACCGAAGCCGCGGCAATGTCGGCGTATTTGCCATCGCCCTTGACGATGCAGCGCCAGGGAATTTCGAGACGTGTGCGGAACCGGTTGCCGTCGATGGCCAGGAACGCCGGAGCGGGATCGAGGCGCGCCACAGCCAGCGACATGCCCTCGAACGAAGCGTTCAGGATGTTGATTTCGTCGATCCGCGCGGCGGAGACCGCCTCGACAGCCCATGCGACGGCCTCGCGCTCGATGACGGCCCGCAACTTTTCGCGGTTGCGCTCGGTCATCTGCTTCGAGTCGTTGAGCAGCGGGTCGTGGAAATCGGGCGGCAGCATCACGGCCGCCGCAAACACCGGCCCGGCCAGACATCCCCGCCCGGCTTCGTCACACCCGGCCTCCGGAAGGTCGTATTGATACTGGTTTTCTAACATCGCACCACAAAGTTACGGATTATTCCGGCTTTTTTCGCTAATTTTGTCCGGAGAAAAAGCCCCCGACATGAAATTCGACATCGCACGGCAGCCGCTCGTTCCGGCCTTCCTGACCCTCGCCGCACTCGCCGTCGTCGCGATGTGGAACGCAGGCGGTCCCGCCGTGGACACGGCGGTGCAGGCCGGCCATGCCGCAGAAACCGTCGATATAGGCCGGAATGCCGCCGGCGCACTTGCGGTCTCTTCCCCCGGGGAACTGCTGGCGCAGTTCCAGGCCGCACATCCCGTCTGGGCGCGCTGGATCGCCGGACTGCTGATGCTCTTCACGGGCATGTCCGTCGGGCACCTCACCGTACGCTACAACCTCTACTCCGTCGGAACCTGTCTCGCCATCCCGCTCTACGGAGCGATCGCCTGCGGCCTCGCCGTCGGCGGCGACTGCCTGACGACCTTCGCCGCATCGGCCCTGCTGGCCCTCGCCACGAAGAATTTCTGCCGTTCGTACTGCAACGGATTCGGCTTCGACGCCATCTTCCGCGCCTCGCTCTACATCGGACTGCTGCCGCTCGTCGCCACGGCCGCAGCGCCGCTCCTGATCCTGCTGCCGCTGGCCGTCATGCTTTTCCGGCGCACGCTGCGCGAAGTCGCCGTCGCGGTTGCGGGCCTGCTGCTGCCCGCTCTCACGCTCTGCTACGTCAACTGGGCCGCCGGAGGCGAGTTTCTCGCTCCGGTCGCGGAACCGGGAAGCGCATTCATCGCCGGAACGCCGCTGTCGCTGTTCCTCTCGACGCCCGTGCACAACCTCGTCCTGCCGGGAGCCGTCTTCCTCCTCGACCTGACGGCCCTGCTGTTCTTTCTCTCGGACATCCATGCCCTCGGCACCAAACCACGTCTCATATTCATATTCAATATAAGTGTGCTCCTGCTGACCGCCGCCGCACTGTGCGGTCCCGCCGCCACACCTGCAACCGTCGCCCTCGCGGCGGTGCCTTCGGCCGTCCTGCTGCCCTTCATGTTCGTGCGCATCCACCGGGCGATCGCCCTTCCCCTCTACCTGCTATTGCTCGCCTCTGCCGTCATTAGCGCAGTATTACAATAATCTATTTAGTTCGAAACATAGCACAAACAGTTCTATTTGCCACTTTGTGCCCAAATGTGCTATTGCTTATGGTAGATTGAAAAGTTTTAATTGTATATTTGAGAACGAACAACAGTGACGCAATGCTTTGTTCAGAAAAACTTAAATTACAATTACTATGAAGAATTCAATGAATTCGTCGGTTCAACAACCGATGATTGTGAAGTATGTCGAGTCGCTTCACAACGGTATCCAGTCGCAGGCCCTTTCGCGCTATGCAATCGGCTACATCCTCCGCGGAACGAAGTACATCTACGACGGCGATAAGCGTCAGACACTTTCGCGCGGCGACGTTTTCTATCTGGGCATCGGACACCACTACATTGAGAACTTCCCCGAAGGCGGCCAGCCGTTCGAGCAGGTGCTCTTTTATTACACGCCCGGCGACCTGCAACGCATCCTGATGCATCTGAACATCACCTACGGACTGAACATTTCGAACGAACATTCGTGCGAAAACTGCCGCAACCGTTCGCACGTCACCATGCCCGCGTGGAACTCGCTGCGAAACTTTTTCATCAACACCAACAACTACCTGCGCGACGAGGATTTCCGCCACGACGAGACGGCCGAGAACATCAAGATGACCGAGTTGATCTACCTGATCGCCTCGCACGAGGATTGCTGCATCAAAAGCAAGCTGTTGAGCAACGTCGACGCCGCGAAGGAGAATTTCGAACAGACCGTCTACGACCACATCTTCAAGGACATTTCGATCGAGGAGCTTTCGAAACTCACCAACCGTTCGCTCACCTCGTTCAAAAAGGAGTTCCGCCGCCACTTCCAGATGCCGCCCCACAAGTGGTACATCCGCCAACGGTTGATGCACTCGCGCCTGCTACTGATCTCGACCTCGAAATCCATCTCCGAAATCGGCAACGAATGCACGTTCCCCAACACATCGCATTTCATCAAACTCTTCAAGAAGGAGTATCAGATGACGCCCGCCACCTACCGGCACAAGCACCTCACGTCGCTGGTCCCGGAACCCGCCCTCAACGAAACGGCGGAAGCTGCGGAAATGCGCGAGGCACTTTAATCAAAAACTTATAAACACGCAGGTATTTTAAAAATTTTAATTATAATCTATAAACAAAATTACGTTAGGTTTTAGAAAAATGTTACAAAACATTTGGAGTTTCATAAATTTCAATTACCTTTGTGTAACAAACGTGGGATTCTCCCACTCTCATTAACCTAACTAACCTAACCAGAGAGGTCCGATACCGGCAGGTGTCCGACCTCTTTTCTTTTGCGTGTTTGCGGGCGGGCGCTCTTTTGCGGGCGGGCGCAGAGCCGGACCATCAGCGGCAAGGCTCCGCACCCGGAAACCCGCCTTCAGGCGGGCGCACGCTAAACCCCGGCTTTCAGCAGGGGGTATCCTTCCCGGAACAGCGGATCATCCGCCAGCATGGCGCGCAGCCGTGCGTCGCCCGCGCAGCAGGCCGCCGCCGTTTCGGCCATCCGCAGAAAGCGAAGCCGCAGGAACCGGCAGGGAAGCATCTCGGTCCCGTGGTCGTAATAGTCGCCGTCGAGGCAGGCGAGCGCCGCGTCCCGGTAAGCCCGCACGGCCGACGGGCGCGACCCGACGCGGAGAAAGAAATCGCCGAGCCGCTCCCACTCCACGCTTTCGGCAAAGGCGCGCCGGTCGGCGCGGCATTTCAGCCCCTCCGCCCTGCGGACGGCCCGGAGGTGTTCCTCCTCCACGGCTTTGCGAAGATCCGCATCCAACAACAGTTCGTTTCCGCGCAGGCGGGCTGCAAGGCGGTAATTCGCCTTGCCGGTTTGCATTGTTTTCATAAAAGCACATTTTGAAATTAGACAAACGCCGGAGCCTGCCGAAGCGAATCAAAGAACGCAACAGGGCGTAATATCCCCGTCGATGCGGTCTTCGACAGACTGCCGATTTTCAAATGTGCGAATGATATGCAGGTAAAAGAATCACATAATTTCCGGACAAACGGCCCGGGTCATGCCGGAGATAACCGTTGCGGGGACAAATATAAGGCAAATTTCGGCTTCCTCCAAAAAAATCCGCATCCCCTCCGGCGCACCCAGACCCCGCATCGGAACAATAATTGGCTTTTTCACGGGGTTTTTCAATTATTTTTTCTTATTTTTGCATCAATTGGAAAATAATGAACTTAAATGCCGAAGTTTTATGACAAGGTAGATGTACTGAAAAAACCCGGATGGCTGAAAATCCGACTCCACCGCACTCCCGAATGGGGCGAAGTGCGGCAGATCGTCGAAAAGCACAATCTGCACACGATTTGCAGCAGCGGCAGGTGTCCCAACCAGGCCGAATGCTGGAGCCGGAGGACAGCGACATTCATGATTCTGGGAGACATCTGCACTCGGGGCTGCCGTTTCTGCGCAACCAAAACGGGCCGTCCCCTTGCTCCCGACGCCGAGGAGCCACGACAGGTGGCCGAAAGCGTCGCACTGATGAAACTGCGGTATGTCGTCGTAACTTCCGTGACGCGCGACGACCTCCCCGACGGCGGAGCAGCCCATTGGGCCGCAACCGTGGAGGCCATCCGCACACAGAACCCCGACGCCGTAATTGAGCTTCTTATTCCCGATTTGGACGCACGGCCCGACCTGCTGGAGGTGATCGTCGCGTCGAAGCCCGACATCATCGGGCACAACATCGAAACCGTCGAGCGACTGACCCCCGTGGTGCGCTCCAGAGCCAAGTACCGTACGAGCCTGGAGACCCTGCGCTGTCTGAACAGGCAGGGCGTCGTAACGAAAAGCGGACTGATGGTCGGACTTGGCGAGAGCGATGATGAAGTTTTGCAAACCTTGCACGACCTGCGCGACGCAGGCGTGCGGATTGTGACACTCGGTCAGTACCTTCGGCCCACTCTGGAGCACTACCCCGTTGCGGCGTACATCACTCCCGAAAAATTCGAATGGTACAGACTCCGGGCGCTGGAAATGGGTTTCAGCTACTGCGCGAGCGCACCTCTGGTCCGCTCGTCGTACATGGCCGAAGAAGCCCTGCGAAGCGTAAAAAGTTTGTAGCGATGAAAGCCTACTGCCGGGACCTCGGACGCATGGACTACAAAACCTGCTGGGATTTGCAGCAGGAGCTGTTCGACGCCGGGGTAGCCCGAAAGCGCACCGGTCCCATTCCGGTCCCGGGCGCAGACGGCGCGGACGATGCGGGCACGGTCCTGCTGGTGGAGCATCCGCCGGTTTACACGCTGGGCAAGAGCGGGCATGCCGAAAACCTGCTCGTCAATCAGGAAGCGCTCGAAGCGATGGGCGCACAGTTCTTTCACATCGACCGCGGCGGCGACATCACCTTCCACGGCCCCGGGCAGCTGGTATGCTATCCGATCCTCGACCTGGAGCGTATCGGCATCGGCCTGCGGGAGTATATCGAAGCGCTGGAGGAGGCCGTGATCCGCACGGTCGCGGAATACGGCATCGCGGCGGGACGCATCGCCGGAGCCTCGGGGGTCTGGATCGACCCCGGAAAGGCGCGGCCGCGCAAGATCTGCGCAATAGGAGTCCGTTCGTCGCGTTATGTCACCATGCACGGGTTCGCACTGAACGTGACGACCGACCTTGAGTGGTTCTCGCGCATCAACCCCTGCGGATTCACCGACCGGGGCGTCACGTCGATCGCCGCCGAAACGGGGTTGCAGCCGTCGATGCAGGAGGTAAAACAGCTGATCATCAGGGAATTGACCACAGCCTTGCAGTGTGAAATAACGAGCGGTTCGTGAAAGACGGCCGGCAAAAGGGTCTGGCATCTCACTCATCTCCCACCCTGAAGGAGGGCCGGAGCGGAGATTTTTAAACGATGCCACAGGCGGCGGCGACAGCGGCGGACAGCGCCGAAACGATATAAAGACGCAATAACGATAATTGGAAATTAAATGTTAAAATATATAAATTACAATTCGTATGCCTATAGAAAAACGCTGGGTAGTGAAGCCACAGGGCGACCCCGCGACGGCAGCCATGCTGGCTGCCGCTCTGCGGATCTCGCCAGTACTGGCCAATCTGCTCGTACAGAGAGGCATAGACACCGTAGAAAAGGCGGAGAAATTCTTTAAACCGAGCCTCGCCGACCTGCACGATCCGTTCCTGATGAAGGACATGGAGAAGGCGGTCGAGCGAGTCGAACGGGCCGTTGCGAACCAGGAGAAGATCATGGTTTACGGCGACTACGACGTGGACGGCTGTACGGCCGTCGCGCTGGTTTACAAGTTCCTGCGCCAGATCGGGCACAAAAACCTGATGTTCTACATCCCCGACCGTTATACCGAAGGATACGGTATTTCGATCAAAGGTATCGACCTCGCCGCCCGCAAGGGCGTGGGGCTTATCATCGCCCTGGACTGCGGCATCAAAGCCACGGAAAAGGTTGTCTATGCGAAGACGAAAGGCGTGGATTTCATCATCTGCGACCACCACCTCCCGGCCGAGGAGATTCCCAAGGCCGTAGCCGTTCTGGACCCCAAGCGGGTCGACTGCTCCTACCCGTTCGACGAACTGTCGGGCTGCGGCGTGGGATTCAAACTCGTGCAGGCCTATGCGCAGAAAAACCGCATGCCTTTCGAGCAGATCCTGCCCCTGCTGGACCTGCTGGTCGTGTCGATCGCCTCGGACATCGTGCCGCTGGTCGGCGAGAACCGGATTCTGGCCTATTTCGGCCTGAAGAACCTCAACCGCGAGCCGTCGAAAGGTCTGCTGTCGATCATCAAGATCTGCGGGCTGGACAAACACAATATCACCATCGACGACATCGTCTTCAAGATCGGGCCGCGCATCAACGCCGCCGGCCGCATGCGAATGGACGAGAACGACGAAAACGCCTCGCCTTCGGGCGGGCACGCCGCCGTGGAGCTGCTGATCGAGGGCAACGAGTCGATCGCCGAGGAGTTCGGCAGCGTGATCGACGCCTACAACCAGGACCGCAAGTCGATCGACCGCTCCGTCACGCAGGAAGCGCACGACTATATCGAGGGCAATCCCGAAATGAAGGCCCTCAAGAGCACCGTGATCTACAATCCCCGCTGGATGAAGGGCATCGTGGGCATCGTCGCGTCGCGTCTCATCGAGACCTACTACCGCCCGACGGTGGTGCTGACGATGAGCAACGGATTCGTGACCGGATCGGCGCGTTCGGTTCCCGGATTCGACCTTTACCAGGCCGTCGAGTCGTGCTCGGACCTGTTGGAAAACTTCGGCGGACACATGTACGCCGCAGGGCTGACGATGCGTCCGGAAAACGTCGGCGAGTTCACGCGGCGGTTCAACGCATACGTGGAGGAGAACATCGACCCGCAGATGCTCGTCCCGCAGGTGGACATCGACAGCGAACTGCTCTTCTCGGACATCACGCCGGCTTTCCGCAAGGACCTCAACCGCTTCCAGCCCTTCGGGCCGGGCAACACGGCGCCGGTCTTCGCCACCTGCGGCGTGAGCAACCACGGCGACGCCAAACTCGTCGGCATGGAGTGCGAGCACCTGCGCATGGACCTGATGCAGCGGCAGAAGCCCAACACCAAGATCCAGGCCATCGCCTTCCAGCAGCCCACGCATTACGAATGGGTGCGCTCGGGACGCCCGATCGACGTCTGCTACCAGATCGTCGAAAACCACTACCGGGGAACTGTGACCACCCAGCTCCGGATCAAGGACATCAAACCCGTTCTGAACAGGTAGTCTCCGTCTTCGAAAGAGAGGTCAGGAACACAACTCCGGGCCTCTCTTTTTCAATTTACATGCGTCATTGCATTTAGCGTCACAGCCGGTCATCCGGCTCCTTCACTGCAAACAAATGAATCTTCGGAAGAAACCGTTCAGCATTTCCCTCCAGGCCCTGGCGGGAGTTCTGATTTTCAGCTGCCTGCTGGCACATCCCTTCTCCGAAGCCGCGAGCAGCCCCCCGGGCGACAAGCGCGACTACATGCTGGTGCTGAACACCTACACCGAATCGGCGCCCTGGAGCAGCCACATTATCAACAGCATCGTCGCGCATATCGATCAGGTGGACAACTTCGAAGTCTACACCGAAAACATGAACTCGCTGTTGATGACGTTCAAAAAACACAAAACCGGCGAGATCGAATCCTTCAAAAACAACCTGCTGCGGGAATACGGCAAGAATCCGCCCCGGATGCTGGTGCTGCTGGGCGCTCCGATCGCCGTGCTGCGCGACTTCGTGAAACAGACCTGGCCCGGCGTGCCGTTGATCCTCTGCTCGGAAATGGATTACATAGGTCCTGAAAACGCCTACCTCGACCGCCGCCCGCTGCGCCCCGAGGAGCGGCTGCCGCTGTGCGACAAAGCCGTGTCCGACAACATCACGCTCATCCGCACGCCGCTCTACCTGCGCGAGAACGTCGAGCTGATGCGCCGGATGATCCCGGGGATGGATTCGCTGATCTTCGTCGGCGACGGCCGCTATATCAACCAGCAGGCCGACAGCGACCTGCGCGAACTGCTGGACCGCGAATTCCCGCAGATCGACTACCGGTTCTACTCGGCACACGAAATGTCGACCGAAGCGCTGCTGGACTCGCTCAACCGCATCGACATCCACCGCACGGGCATACTCTTCTCGTCGTGGCATTACACCAAAAAAATCGGAGACAACATCGTCTCCGTCACCGACTCCTACCGCGTCATCGCCAGCGTGCAGGCCCCGATGTTCGCGCTGATGCCCGCAGACATCCGCGACGGCGGACTGGTCGGAGGCTATGTATACGACGACGCCGAGGTGAACGCACACGTCATTTCGACCATCGACGCCGTTCTGGCCGGACACCAGCCACGCGACATTCCGTTCTACGCCCCGCAGGACGCCCGCCCGGTCTTCAACTACGCAGCCCTCGAACGCAAGGACCTCTCGCCGCACACCTGCCCGGCCAACACGCTCTTCTACAACAAACCGGTATCGACGCTCGAACAGTACAAATGGGCGATCGGGGGCGTCGTGCTGCTGCTGGCCTTCATCGGCATCCAACAGTGGCGCATTCGCATGATGTATCGCGTGGAATCGGCCCGGCAGCGGGAATCGGAAAGTCTGGCGAAATATTCGAACCTGTTCAACGCCATGTCGATCGTCTACATCCAGATGAAGGTGATTTACGACGAAAACGGCAACCCCGCAGACGCCCTCTACTGCGACGTGAACTCCCGTTACGAACGCATATTCATCCCCCGCGAGCAGGCGATCGGACGACGGGTCAGCGAACTGTTCCCCTTCCCGATGACCGAATTCATGCGGCTGATAAAAATCGCACAGACCGAGAACCGGACCATCACCTACCCCTATTATTACGAACCGCGCGACATCTTCTACGAAGTGGTGATCAGCCGCTCGTACCTCGAAGAACACATCGACATCTTCTGCCTCGACGGCACGGCGCTCTACAAAACGCAGCAGAAACTCGATTCGATTAACCACAAGCTGGCGATGGCGCTCGACGTGGCGGACATCGTGCCCTGGAAATGGGACCTGCGCAAAGGGTCGATCCTGTGCGACGTGAACAAATCGGTGCACGGCCAAATGCTCGCCGGGACGAACGCCGACCAGCAGCTGGAAGTCCCCTCGGAAAGCTATTTCGCCAAGATCCACAAGGAAGACCGCGAGCGGGTGCGCCGCGCCTACGACGACCTGATCGCCGGACGGAAGGACAAGGTGCGCGAGGAGTACCGCGTAGCCTCCGACGCCGGAGGACGCTGGCATCTGGACTGGGTGGAAGCACAGGCCACCGTGGACCAGCGCGACGACGACAGGCGCCCGCTGAACCTCATCGGATCGTCGCTCGTCATCACGCCGCGCAAGCGGCTGGAGCAGGACCTCCGTTCGGCACGCGACCGCGCCGAGGAGTCGAACCGCCTCAAATCGGCCTTCCTGGCCAACATGAGCCACGAAATCCGCACGCCGCTCAACGCCATCGTAGGGTTCTCAAGCATCCTTGCCGAGACCGACGAGGAGCAGGAAAAACGGGAATACATTTCGATCATCGAGAACAACAACGCCCTGCTCCTGCAACTGATCGGCGACATCCTCGACCTCTCGAAGATCGAGGCCGGAACTCTGGAGTTCAACTTCTCGGACTTCGAGCTGAACGAACTGATGCACGAAAAGGAGAACATCATCCGCATGAAAACGGCCGAAGGCGTCGAACTGATCTTCGAACCGGGGCTTGACGCATGTCTGTTCCACTCCGACCGCAACCGGCTTTCGCAGCTGCTGATCAACCTGCTGACCAACGCCGCGAAATTCACCGCCAAAGGGTCGATCCGCTTCGGCTACCGGGCGGAGGGCAGCCGGCTCCGTTTCTACGTCTCCGACACGGGCTGCGGCATTCCGCCCGAAGGGCAGCGGCGGATTTTCGACCGGTTCGTCAAACTCAACTCCTTCAAACAGGGCACGGGACTCGGGCTTCCGATCTGCAAAAGCATCGTCGAACATCTCGGCGGAGAGATCGGCGTGAAGTCGGAAGAAGGGCGCGGCACGACCTTCTGGTTCACGCTTCCCTACGTCACCGGCAAGCCCTGCGAAACCCCGTGCGGGGAGATCCCGACGGTTTCGGTCGAAAAGGACAAACTGACGATCCTCATTGCCGAGGACAACGACAGCAACTACCGTCTCTTCGAAACGATCCTGCGCCGCGACTACCGGCTGATACACGCCCGGGACGGGGAGCAGGCCGTAGAACTGTGCCGCACGGAACATCCGCACCTGATTCTCATGGACATCAACATGCCCGTGATGAACGGTTACGAGGCCGCGGCGGAAATCCGCAAATTCGCGGCGGAAATCCCGATCGTCGCCGTCACGGCCTACGCCTACGCCTCCGACGAGCAGAAGATCATGCAGAACGGATTCACGGGCTACATGCCCAAGCCGATCAACGCCCCGCAGCTCAAAAAACAGATTCTCGACATCCTGCGGGAACGCATCACGCTGATATGAAACGTTAAAGGACGCCCTTCGAGGCGTCCTTTAACGTTATCCGAGCCGGAGAATCCGCGCCTCGTCGTCCGCAGGCGGCAGCGGGGCGGGGGAGAAGTCAGAATAGCCCAGGGCGATGGCGCAGAGGGGTTCGCAGCCGTCGGGAACGGGCAGGAACGTCCGCAGGTAATCGGCGGCCCTCTCTCCGTCGGGAGCGTCCTTGCGGCGGGGCCGTCCGTTGACGTGCACCCAGCACGAAGCCAGCCCTTCGTCGACGCAGGCCAGCTGGAGCACCGTGGCCGAAATCGCGGCATTCTCACGCCACAGATCGCTCGCCGAGGTGTCGCCCAGCACCAGGACCGCCAGCGGCGCGCCCTTCAGAAACGCCGACCCGTAATCGCGCATTTCGGCCATGCGGGCCACCAGCGCGGGATCGTCGACCACCAGAAAACGCGTCGTGCGCGTATTGCGTGCCGAAGGGGCCGAAAGGGCTTCGGCGAGGATGCGGTCCACGACCTCGCGGGGAACTTCGCGGTCGGTGAATTTACGGACCGAACGGCGTTTCGCAATCAATTCCTTGAACTCCATAATCTGTTGTTTTTACGTACGTTATTGCCGGAAAAGAGCCTCTGTTCCAGACAGACTGCGCCCCGGACCGGCACGAAAGCGACCGGCGTCGGGGCCGGTTTGCGCTGTTTTTGCAAAAATACGAAAAAAAAGCTATCTTTGGTGTCGGGGTCGCTGCGGCCCCTTCATCTGTCGGAAGGTTTTACCGAACCGCATGCCATACGGTTTTGCAGCCGTCTGATTTTTAGCAGCTTTAAAATCAAAACTTTGAAAACGATGGAATTCAGATTTACCATAGCACTGATCTACGACTTCGACGGAACGCTCGCTCCGGGCAACATGCAGGAATACGACTTCATTCCGGCCGTCGGCAAGAGCAACAAGGAGTTCTGGACCGAGGCCAACACGCTGGCCGAGGAGCAGGACGCCGACATGGTCCTTACGTACATGGCGCGGATGATCCAGGAGGCCAAGTCGAAGGGACTCTCGCTCAAACGCGAGGCGTTCCAGGAGTCGGGACGCCGCGTGACGCTCTTCAACGGCGTCAGGGAGTGGTTTTCCCGAATCAACCGCTACATTCCCGAGAACGAGCGCCCCGTGCCGTTCAAACACATGATCTACGTCGGCGACGGAACCACCGACATCCCCTGCATGCGGCTGGTGAAGAATTTCGGAGGACACTCGATCGCCGTCTACAACCCCGACCAGAAGGGCGCGCGCAGGGAGATGGCCTCGCTGATCCACGACAACCGCGTGAGCCACGTCTGCCCGGCCGACTACTCCCCGGGATCGGAAATGGACGTGCTCGTCAGGACCATCATCGACAAGATCGACCTCGACGACCGGCTCGAAAAACTGGAGGCCGTCAAATAGCCATGTCGCCGCACAAACAATCGAACGCGGGTTTCCCGGATTTCCCGTTCCGGCTGTTGGGCGGCTCTCCCGAGTGGATCGCCGGCATGCGACTCCACCCGGGGAGCGTGGCGGCGACAGTCTCGGCCCTCACACTCTGCGCCTGCGTGCCCTACGCCGGATTTCCGGCCCTCGTGGCCGCAGCGGTGGGATGCGGGGCTTTCTACCGGAGTTGCGAGCCGCTGCAACTCGTGCTGCTGCCCGAACAGGGCGCCGCGCGGTTTCTCGCCCGAAAGGTCCTCGCGGCCTGGCGCAACTACTTTCTCTTCGCAGTTCCCTATGCCGCGGTCATTGTCCTGCGCCATCCCGACACATGCTGGATGGCCGCAGGGTGGGCTTCGCTTGCGGCGCTGGCGCTGCTTTATGCCGTAGTCTCGAAATACGCCCGCTACCAGCCCGACCGGACGCCCCGCCGGCCGCTGGCCGCCAAACTGGGCGCCGCGGGATTCCTCATTCCCCTGCTGCTGCCGCTGAGCCTCTGCCTCGTGGTGAGCTACGCCTTGAGGGCCGAACGCAATCTCAACCGCTATCTCCATGATTACGATTGACGCACTCCGGGTCCGCGACGGGGAGCGGACGCCGCTCGACGGCGTGACGATGCTCCTCACGGCCAATGCCGTCCACGGCATCGCAGGCGAGGGCCGAAGCGTCCTGCTCCGGGCCGTATACGGACTCGCCGTGCCCGAATCGGGAAGCGTCACCTCGGGCGGACACCCCCTGCGGCGGCGCGACATGGCCTATCTGGAGGCGGAGCCGCGCTTCTGGCCGGGACTGACAGCGGGGGATTGCCTCGGCCTCGTACGCCGCTACCATCCCGCATCGGACCCGGCTCCGTTGCTTCGGCGGCTGCCCGTACCGCCCGCCGCCGAAGCAGCCTCCATGCCGCCCAACGAGCGGAAACGGCTGGCGCTGATCCTGCTGCTGATGCAGCGCAAACGGGTCCTGCTGCTCGACGAACCTTTTTGCGGACTCGACGCCGAAAGCGTTTTCGTCGTGCAGCAACTGATCCTGCAACTCGGCTGCGAGGGGCGGACCCTGCTCGTCGCAGCCGATTCGCTCGCCCTGCTCGACGGCATCTGCGACGATCTCTACGTGCTCGGCGGCGGGCAGGTCCAGGGACGTTACGAACATTACGAATTCCGACGGGCAATCCGCGAAGCGGGTTCCGCGGCGGGATTCCCGAAAAAATAGTATTTTTGTCCAAAACCGCAACCCATGAAAATCGTTTTCGCCACCAACAACGCCCACAAACTCACGGAAGTACAGGCCGTGCTGGGCGACGCCTATACGCTCGTGACGCCCCGCGACTGCGGCGTCACGGAGGAAATCCCCGAAGATCAGGAAACGCTCGAAGGCAACGCCTCGCAAAAGGCCCGCTACCTGCACCGCCGCACGGGACTCGACTGCTTCGCCGACGACACGGGACTCGAAGTCGAGGCGCTCGGCGGCGCCCCGGGCGTACATTCGGCCCGTTACGCCACCGACGGCCATGACTTCGCGGCCAACAACCGCCTGCTGCTGAAAAACCTCGAAGGAGCCGAAAACCGCCGCGCACGGTTCCGGACGGTCATTTCGCTGCTTCAGGGCGGCGAGGAGCACCTGTTCGAAGGCATCGTCGAAGGGCGCATCATCGACCGTGAGGCCGGGCACGAGGGCTTCGGTTACGACCCGCTGTTCGTTCCCGACGGCTACACGAAGACCTTCGCCGAGATGACGACCGAAGAGAAAAACGCCGTTTCGCACCGCGCCCGCGCCGTGCGCAAACTCGCGGCTTACCTCCATTCAACCGAACGATAGCCCATGAAAACCGTCAACTGGGGAATCGTAGGCTGCGGCAACGTCTGCGAGCGCAAGAGCGGCCCGGCGATGTACAAGACCCCACACTCGGCCCTCGCGGCCGTCATGCGCCGCGACGCGGAGAAGGCGGCCGACTTCGCACGGCGCCACAACGTGCCGAAAAGCTACACCGACGCCGCGGCGCTGATCGCCGACCCGGAGGTGGACATCGTCTACGTGGCCACGCCTCCCGGCACGCACCGGGAACTCGCGGTGCAGGCCCTCGAAGCCGGGAAGCCCGTCTACGTCGAGAAGCCGATGGCAATGAACCACGCCGAGTGCCTCGAAATGATCGCAGCGGCGGAAAAAGCCGGGCAGAAACTCTTCGTGGCCTACTACCGCCGGGCGCTGCTCTATTTCCTCAAAGTCAAGGAACTGCTCGACGGAGGGTCCGTCGGGCAGCCGTTGACGGCGGAAGTCCGCCTGCTCCGCCCGGAAAGACCCGAAGACCGCGATCCGGCCCGGCTTCCGTGGCGGCTGCGCCGGGAGGTCGGAGGCGAAGGCTATTTCCACGACCTCGCACCGCACACGCTCGACATCCTCGATTTCCTGCTCGGGGAGATCACCGACGCCCGGGGCTGCAAAAGCAACCTCGGCGGATTCTACGACGTGGCCGACACCGTCACGGCGGCGTTCCGCTTTCGCTCGGGCGTCACGGGGACCGGAACGTGGTGTTTCGTCGCCCCGCCCCAGGCCGTCGAGGATTCGGTCGCCATCACGGGCCGCAAGGGCATCATACGCTTCAGCACCTTCACGTTCAGCCCCATCGAACTGACGACGGCCGGGGGCACGGAGCGTTTCCGGATCGACCCTCCGGAGCACATTCAGGGTCCGCTGATCGAAACGATCGTCGCCGAACTGCGCGGCGAGGGGCGCTGTCCCTCGACGGGAACCTCGGCCGCGAGAACATCCCGGGTCATGGACCGGATCATATCCGAATAAAATCGTTATCTTTGCACCCTATGGAACTGAAAAATTACGACAAGGAGGAACGGTTCGACCCGGCAACCGTCGAGGCGCTGAAGGGCCATTACACCGAAATACTGCGCCTGCTGGGCGAAGACCCCGCACGCGAAGGGCTGCTGAAAACCCCCGAACGCGTGGCCAAAGCCATGTCGTTTCTGACCAAAGGGTACGACGAAAATCCGCTGGAGATCATCCGCTCGGCGACCTTCCGCGAAGAATACAAACAGATGGTGCTGGTGAAGGACATCGAACTTTACTCGATGTGCGAACACCACATGCTGCCGTTCTACGGCAAGGCCCACGTGGCCTATATCCCCAACGGGCGCATTACGGGGCTTTCGAAGATCGCGCGCGTGGTGGAGTGCTTCGCCCGCCGCCTGCAGGTGCAGGAACGGCTGACGGTGCAGATCCGCGACTGCATCCAGGAGGCGCTCAACCCGATGGGCGTGGCCGTGGTGATCGAGGCCAGCCACATGTGCATGCAGATGCGCGGCATCGAAAAACAGCAGTCGGCGACCACGACGTCGGCATTCACGGGCATCTTCCTCTCGGACCACCGCACCCGCGAGGAGTTTATGACCCTCATTTCGCACCGCTACCGGTAAACCGGAAACTGCACGGAAAAGTCCGCACGCCGTCGAGGGGTGCGGACTTTTTCGTTTCCCGGCGGCCGTCTTCCGACCGGCAGAACGCCCCCTCCCGTTCAACCGGGACTTCCTGCGGGAAGTCCCGGTTTCTATACCCCGAAAACGGTTCATTTATACACGTTTCGGACAATGAGCCGGGAAACGTCCGCGCGGGGAACGAAATTTGGAACGACAGGCAGGACAGCAAACAAACAAAATTTCAAACACCATGAACGTCAAAAAAATCCGTTACATTGCACTCGCGCTCGTCGTAGCTGCGTTCTGCTCGTGCCAGAAAGAACCCTCGACGTCGGATCTCCACAGGGATTATCTGGTCTACACCGCCCACGATACCGGCACCGACTTCGCCGCGATCGACACCTACTACATTCCCGACAGTATCCTGATCATCGGGAACAGCGACAAAACCGAATACTGGAAAGACGCCGACGCCATGGCGATCATCGGCACGGTGGTCGGCAAACTCGACGATGCGGGCTACACGCGCACCGAGGACAAAGACGCCGCCAGCGTGGGCATCCAGCTCAGCTACGTCCGCAAAGTGACCTACTTCGTAGGCTACGACTATCCCTACTGGTGGTGGTACTATCCCTACTACTGGGCTCCCGGCTACTGGGGCGACTGGGTGGGATGGCACTATCCTTACAGCGTTTACTACGGGTACACGGCCGGTTCGCTGCTGATGGAAATGCTGGACCTCCAGGCCGATCAGGAGAGCGGCAAGAAACTGCCTATCGTATGGGACAGCTTCATCGGCGGCCTGCTGACCTCCGACGCCGACCTCAACCAGCAGCGCACGATCGCCGCCGTCGAGCAGGCATTCGAACAGTCGCCTTACCTGGCCAAATAGTTTAACAGCAAAAAATCGTCCGATTATGAAAACATCGAAATACCTCAAAACCATCGCTTTCTGCGCCTTGATGCTCGCTGCGGCCATGCCGGGCAAAGCGCAGGTATTCCCCAACACCTACATCAACATCGACTGGCAGGTAGGCGTGCCTCTGGGCGCCGGTTTCGCCGACAAGGCCTCGGGCTGGGGCATGAACTTCGAAGGCGGATACTTCGTCACGCCGGCCATCACCGTCGGTCCGTTCATCTCCTACCAGACCAACCTCCAGAGCATTTCGCGCCAGACGCTCGATCTGGGCAACGGATCGGCGCTGACGACCAACCAGAAACACGCGCTGTTCCAGCTGCCGTTCGGTGTCACTGGACGATACAACTGGCTTACCGACAGCGTATTCCAGCCATATGCGGGTCTGAAGCTGGGCGCCAACTACGCCGAAATGTCATCGTACTACTACATCATCAAGCAGTACACCGACACCTGGGGATTCTACCTCTCGCCCGAAATCGGCGTGTCGATATTCCCGAGGCCCGACTACCGGCTGGGGTTCCACGTAGCGCTCTATTACAGCTACTCGACCAACAGCGGCGACGTGCTGACTTACTCGATGGACAACATCAACAATTTCGGCATCCGCGTCGGTATCTCCTTCTGACGCCCGTTGGGTGACGCCTCACCGGAACGCCGGACCCGTTGCAGGGTTCGGCGTTTTCATGCGTCCGGATTTGACGGTTCCGGTTTAAAAACCTATCTTGCAGGACCGAAAACTATTTCGCCCTGGCGGCCGCCCGCATCCCCGCCTTTTCTACATCGGCCAGAAGCGGCAGCGCCTTCCCATGACACGAAAGACCCGATTTCGCAGGAAATCGGGTCTTTTTTTCGGCTTCGGAAGAGGGTCATTCCCGCGAAAGGGCATCAATGCGCGCCAGCTCGTCGTCGGAGAAGGAGGCGTTTTCCAACGCCTGCAGGTTGTCTTCGATCTGCGCCGCGGAGCTGGCCCCGACGATTACCGACGTAACGCGTTTGTCGCGCAGAAGCCATGCCAGCGCCATTTCGGCCAGCGTTTGGCCGCGCTGCCGGGCGATGTCGTTCAGGGCGCGGAGACGTTCCAGCATCGCGTCGGTCAGCACCTCGCGCTGCAACGAACGACCCGCCGCCATGCGCGAATCCTGCGGAATGCCGTCGAGGTAACGACCCGTCAGCAGTCCCTGCGCCAACGGCGAAAAGGCGACGAAGCCCGAACCCGACGCGGCGGAAAGCGACAGCACGCCCGAAGTTTCGGGCTGGCGGCTGAAGATATTGTACCGGTCCTGAAAAAGCAGGCACGGAACGTCGCGTTCGGCGAGGTAGCGGAAGGCGAAACGCGCCGCTTCGAGCGGGTAGCGCGACAATCCGACGTAGAGCGCCTTGCCCCGGCGGACGATGTCGACCAATGCCTGGAGGGTCTCCTCAAGGGGCGTCTCGGGGTCGTGGCGGTGGGAATAGAAGATGTCGACATAATCGAGTTTCATGCGGCGCAGGCTCTGGTCGAGGCTCGCCGTGAGGTATTTGCGCGATCCCCAGTTGCCGTAGGGTCCCGGCCACATGTCGTAACCCGCTTTGGTCGCGATGAACATTTCGTCGCGGTAGGGGCGGAACGAGCGTTCCATCAGACGGCCGAAATTCTCCTCGGCCGTGCCGTACGCCGGCCCATAGTTGTTCGCAAGGTCGAAATGGGTGATTCCGCGGTCGAAGGCGTAATGGGCCATCCGCTGCACGTTGGAGAAGGCCTGCCCGCTGCCGAAATTGTGCCACATACCCAGCGAAAAGGCCGGCAGCAGCACGCCGCTGCGCCCGGCGCGCCGGTAGACCATACCGTCGTCGTAACGGTCGGGCGAAGGTTGATAGGGTGATTCAATCATGGCTGTAAACAGTTATTCCCGAAAGCCTCCCTTTTCAAAGGGAGGTTCAGAGGTTTTGTCGAAATGGAGGCGCAAGGCGCATCGGTTGTGACTTTTCCACAATCAATGCGCTTCCAGCCAGTTGCCGCCCACGCCGGCGTCGGCGATCAGCCGGACCTTGAGCTGCGCGGCGGACTCCATGCACTCGGTGACGATCGCCGTGACACGCTCCTGCTCCGAGCGGAGCATGTCGACCACCAGTTCGTCGTGCACTTGCAGGATCACCCGCGAGCGGATGCCTTCGGCGGCGAAACGCCGGTGAACGTTGATCATGGCGATCTTCATAATGTCGGCCGCAGAACCCTGAATCGGGGCGTTCACGGCGTTGCGCTCGGCAAGGCCGCGGGCGATGGCGTTGTGCGACGCGATGTCGTTGAGGTAGCGGCGGCGGCCGAAAATCGTCGAGACGAAACCCTCCTCCTTGGCCTTCTCGACCACGTTGTCCATATACTTCTTGACCCCGGGGTAGGAGGCGAAATAGCCGTCGATGATCTCCTTGGCCTCCTTGCGCGGAATTTCGAGCCGCTGGCTCAACCCGAAGGCCGAAATGCCGTAGATGATGCCGAAATTGGCCGTCTTGGCCCGGCGGCGTTCTTCGGAGGTCACCTCGTCGAGCGTTTTGTTGAAGAGCTTGGCGGCCGTGGCGGCATGGATGTCCTCGCCGTGCTCGAAGGCCGCGATCAACGACTCGTCGCCCGAAAGGTGGGCCATCAGCCGCAGTTCGACCTGGCTGTAATCGGCCGAAAGCAGCAGGTGATCGTCGTCCGAGGGGATGAACGCCTTGCGGATGCGGCGGCCCATGTCGTCGCGGACGGGGATGTTCTGCAAATTGGGATTCGTCGACGAAAGGCGTCCCGTGGCCGTCACGGCCTGGTTGAACGAGGTGTGGATGCGCCCCGTCGAGCGGTTGACCAGCTGGGGCAGCGCCTCGACATAGGTCGAAAGCAGTTTCTTCACGCCCCGGTATTCGAGGATCAGATCGACGATCCGGTGTTTGCGGGCGAACAACTGGAGGTAGTCCTCGTCGGTGCAGAACTGCTTGGTCTTGGTCATCTTGGGCTTCTCGGCAATGCGCATTTTCCCGAAAAGCACCTCGCCCAGCTGGCGCGCCGAGTTGATGTTCAGGTTCGGTTCGCCCGCCTCGGTGCGGATCGCCGCCTCCAGTTCCGCGAGTTTGCGGTTCAACTCGACGGCATAGACCGCCAGCGCTTCGGAGTCGATCCTCACGCCCGCCATCTCGATGTCGGCCAGCACGGCGATCATCGGCTCCTCGATCTCGAAATAGAGGTGCTGGAGGCCGATCTGCTCGATCATGGGGTAGAGCGCCTGCTTGAGTTGCAGCGTCACATCGGCATCCTCGGCGGCGTACTCCTTGACGCGTTCGACGTTCACAAGGTCCATCGTCAGCTGCTTCGAGCCTTTGCCGATGAGCGTTTCGATCTCGATGGGCTTGTAATTGAGGTATTTCTCCGCAAGGGCGTTCATGTTGTGGCGCGACTCGGGATCGAGCAGGTAGTGGAGGATCATCGTGTCGTACATGCGGCCCCGGATCGTGATGCCCAGCCGGCGCAGCACCATCAGGTCGAACTTGATGTTCTGCCCGATCTTGGCGATCTTCTCATCCTCGAACAGCGGCCGCACGATCTCCGCATACTCGGGCGTATCCTTCTCCAGGAAAGGCACGTACCACGCTTTGAACGGTTCCACGGCGAGCGACAGCCCGACGATGCGGTCGTTGAAGATGTCGAAACCCGTGGTCTCGGTGTCGAAACAGAATTCGGGGTATCTGCCGACCGCGGCGACCACCTCGCGCAGTTGCGCGGCGCTCTCCACGAGCGTGTATTCGTGGGGCGTCGTCTGGGCCGTCCGGAACTGCATCGCCTCGGCTTCGGCCTGAAGTTCGGCCACGGGAACCTCCTGCGCCGCAGGAAGCGGCACGACGGGGTCGCCGAACAGATTGCCCTGTCCCGCCAGCGCGGCCTTCTTCGCCGCGGCCGACTTGGCGCGGGCCATCTCCGCCAGCTGGGTCTGCGCCTCCTGACGCGGACCTTCGGGAAGCGGCTCGGCGGGTGCGAGGTTCGTCAGATCGTTCATAAAAGCCTTGAAATCCAATTCGGCGAAGATCCCGCGCAGCTGGTCGATATGCGGGTCGCAAACCGTGAGGTCCTCCTCGCGGAAAGGGATCGGCACGTCGAGGCAGATGGTCGTCAGGCGCTTGGCCAGCCGCAGGTTGTCGGCCCACCCGGCGATCTTCTCGCCCTGCTTCCCGGGAATTTTGCCGACATTCTCCAGAATGTTTTCCACCGTTCCCCACTCCCGGACCAGTTTGCAGGCGATCTTCTCGCCGATGCCCGGGACGCCGGGAATATTGTCCGAGGCATCGCCCCACAGCGCAAGGATGTCGCGCACCAGCTGCGGGTCGTCGATGCCGTACTTCTCGCGGATGGCCTCGCGGTCGACGATCTCGATGCTGCCCTCGGCGCCCCGCTGTTTGTAGATGCGGCAGTTGTCGCGCACCAGCTGGCCGTAATCCTTGTCGGGCGTCACCATATAGACGTCGTAACCGGCTTCGACACCCTTCTGCGAAAGGGTTCCGATCACGTCGTCGGCTTCGTAACCCGCCACTTCGAGAATCGGAATGCACATCGCGTCGAGCACCCGTTTCACGTAGGGTATCGAAAGCAGGATGTCCTCGGGGGTTTCGGAACGGTTGGCCTTGTATTCCGGAAAGATGTCGCGGCGGAAGCTGCCGCCCTTGGGATCGAACGCCACGCCCAACAGATCGGGCCTTTCGCGTTTCTGAATGTCGCGCAGGAACTTCACGAAGCCGAACACCACGGAGGTGTTCATCCCCTCGCGGTTACGCATCGGACGGCCCAAAAAGGCATAGTAATACTTGAAAATCAACGCATAGGCGTCGACCAGAAAGAGTTTTTTCATATCAGATAAGTTGCGTCAATTAGAGTCACCTTTGCCCCGCTGCGGCCATTTTCACAAACCCGCCGCATTCGGAATCCCTGCTTGTCTTCTTACATATTGTCCTCGGCGAACCACTCGGCGAACGATGTCGCCGTCTCGTGCAGGCGCAGCGAGTGGAGCGCGACACCTTCGGGAAGGCGCGCGGCGATGCGGGCGGCGAAATCGCCGAGCATGTTCTCGCACGTCGGCTGGTAGCCCACCGTAACCACATTGCCGAAGCGTTCGGCGAGCACGCGGAAAAATTCCTCCCCGGATTCCGAGGCGCGCAGCACCAGCGCATGGTCGAAATGCGAGACGATCTCCTCGCTGACGATCCGTTTCAGTACGCCGAAATCCAGCACCATGCCGCATTTCGGGTTGGACGCATCTTCGGCCGGAGTACCCTTAACCGTTACAAACAGACGGTAGGAGTGCCCGTGAATCTCGCGGCACGGACCGTCGTATCCGTCGAGCGCATGAGCCGCCTCGAACGAAAATTCTTTAGTCAATCTGATAACTGCCATATTGCAAAGATAGTGTAAAGCGCAAAATATTCACCCCGATCGGACGTTTCTCTTTAAAATTAGTTATATTTGCCCAACTATGAAGCAGATTCTCGCCGATATTACTCCTATGGGCAGCAACAATTTATTCGTGACCCACTACTGGCCCGACAAGCAGACCGATCCTCCGCTCCATTACCACGAAGATTACATGCTCTGCCTGACGCTCCACGTGCGCGGCCAGCGCATCATGGACGACGCGGTCGAAGATTTCACCGAAAAGGACCTCGTGCTCATCAATCCCGGAACCCCGCACCGTTTCAAGCGCGACGCGGCGTATGCCGACGCCAAGTGCGAAACCGCCACGGTCATGTTCAGCCGCGAGATGCCCGACTGGAAGTTCCTCTCGCTCGAACACATGCGTCCCATCCGCGAAATGCTGCTCCGCCCTGCGGCCGGACTGCGATTCGCCCCGAAAACGATCGACACCGTGCTCGAACGGATGATATCGCTGCCCAAACTCGACGGCTTCGAAGCCGTCTCGCTCTTTTTCAGCATCCTCAACGACCTTGCCACAGCGCCGCCCGACGAGGTGCAGCAGATCGGTTCGCGTCACGACGGTTCCTACCAGGACGACCGGGTGCGCCGAATCGTCCGGTTCGTGGAGGAGAGCTATTCCCGCAAACTCTCGCTGGAGGAGATCGGCCGTTCGGTGGACATGTCCCCGTCGTCGGTGTGCCGCTACTTCAAACGCCGCACGCACCAGAACCTGTGGGAATACATCAACAGCTTCCGCATCAACCGGGCCGCGCAGCTCATCGTCGAGACGCAGCTCCCCATTTCGGAAATAGGCCCCCGCTGCGGATTCACCAACGTCTCGAATTTCAACCATCTGTTCCGCGCCCACCTCGGAACCACGCCCAGCGACTACCGCAGCCGGTTCAAAACCTCGCCGCTCACGCCGGATACGACGAACTGAAAAGAGGCGCCCCCTTCATCCGGAGACGCCTCTTTTTCACGATACGTGCGGATCAACGCACTTCGACCTTCCAGGGCGAGTACATCAGGACGCCCTGCTGGTTCAGGGCCTCGCGCACGGTGTTGTACTCCTTCATCATCAGTCCCAGTTCCGAACGGGCGAAAGCCTCGCGGACGCTCACGTTCAGCGACGCGATGATCGCAGCGAAACCCGTCGGCTCCTCCTTCACTTCGACGACCCGGTAGCCGTCGCCCAGTTCCGCCTTGTCTACGGCCAGCGCAATGGCCGTTTTCAATCCGCCGTAGGTGTCGATCAGGCCGACTTCCAGCGCATCCTTACCCAACCAGACACGGCCGCCGGCGATGTCGAGCACCTTCCCGATCGGAAGATTGCGCCCCTCGGCCACATGGTTGGTGAAGGTGGTGTAAACCCGGTCGACACCGCGCATGATCATCGCCCGCTGCAAGGGCGTCAGCGGCGACGTGGCCGCGAAATCGGCCGAAGCGTTGCTCTTCACGCCGTCGACGGTGATGCCCAGTTTGTTTTTCAGGGCGTCGCGCGTATCGAGGAACATGCCGAACACGCCAATCGAACCCGTGAGGGTCATCTTGTCGGCCACGATCGCATCGGCAGGGCAGGAGATGTAATAACCGCCGCTGGCTGCATAGGAGCCCATCGACACGATGACGGGTTTCTCGGCACGCAGCAGTTCGATCTCGCGCCAGATGACGTCCGATGCCAGCGCGCTTCCGCCGGGGGAGTTGACGCGCAGCACGACGGCCTTCACCTTCTCGTTGTCGCGCACGCCGGCGATCTTCGCAGCCAGCGTATTGCCGTAAATCTCCTTGCCGTACCCCTCGCCGTCGACGATCTGACCGTCGGCATAGACGACGGCCACCTGGTCGGCGGAGATGTTTTTCAGGTCGGCGCCCACCTGCGCGGCGTAGTCGCCCAGCGTAACAAAGTCGTAATCGTCGGAAACGCCCAGTTCGGCAAAGACATCCTCCATCTGGTCCTCGTAGATCAGACTGTCGACAAGCCCTTTTTCAAGCGCCTCGTCGGGAAGCGCCACCTCCAGTCTGTCGGCCATTTCGTTCAGCGTCTTCAGTTCGATGCCGCGCGCCTCGGCGACGCTTTCGGCGATGACGCCCCACATCGAGCTGACAAGCTGCTGCATCTGTTCGCGGTTGGCGTCGGACATCTTGTCATAGATATAAGGTTCGACGGCGCTCTTGTATTTGCAGGCCGTGGGGCGGAACACTTCGGCCTTGAGGTCGAGTTTGTCCAGCAGCCCCTTGTAGAACATCAGGTTCATCGACAGTCCGGCCCACTCCATCATGCCCTCGGGCTGCATGTAGATCTTGTCGGCGACCGAAGCCAGGTAATAGCCGCCCTGCGAATAGGTTTCGTTGTAGGCGACGATGAATTTGCCGCTCTGCTTGAACTCCACGAGCGCCTCGCGCAGCTCCTCCAGGATCGCCGAACCGGTTACGCCCCCCGTGCCGTTCATCCGCAGGTAGATGCCCTTGATGCGGTCGTCGTCACGCGCGGCTTCGAGGGCGCGGAGCGCCTTCAGGAGCGGAAGCTGCCGCTGGGTCTGGAGCGTCATCAGGTCGAGACCCGCCAGCGGATCGGACGACGGGGCGTCGGTCAGCACCTCCGAGAAGTCGATCTTCAGGATCGACTCGGGATGCACCGCCACACTCTTCTCCATCGAGCCGGCAATGCCCAGCAAAATGAAAATCCACAGGAAAAACACCAGGAACGTCCCCACGACGACCGCGAGAAGCCCTGCCAGAAAAGTCTTGATAAAATTCATAGTTCGTTCTATTTTGTTGTTGTCTTCTTCCGTATGTTGTCGCAAATATAGCGATTTTATACGAAAAACAAATAAAATTTATCGTTTTTCGATAAAATAATTAGACATACTATATATATTCTCCAAAATATACGTTATCTTTGGTGGCGTAACGACACTTTTATCTGCCGGAGCGTTTTACCGAACCCCATGCGATTCGGTTTTAAGCCCGTTCCGCTTTTTCATATTTTTGCCGAAAAGAAACTGAATACGACAATGGAAGAAAAAATCAAACGCCTGCTCGCATCGGTCGTCCACCCGGAAACCGGACAGGACATCGTTTCGAGCGGATTCATCGAACATACGGCGTCCGCCGAAGGCAAAGTCACCGTCGTGCTGCGCTTCGCCAAGGCCCGCGACCCGTTCGCCGTGAAGATCAAGAACCAGGCCGAATCGCTTTTGCGCGAGGCGTTTCCGGGCGCGGAGGTGCTCGTCGTGATCAAGGAGGGCGGGGCGGCTCCGCGTCCCGAACCCAAATTGAAGACCACCACGGGCGGCATCGCCAGGGTAATCGCCGTCGCCTCGGGCAAGGGTGGGGTAGGCAAGTCCACCGTCACGGCCAACCTGGCCATCGCCCTGCGGAACATGGGTTTCCGCGTCGGCGTCCTCGATGCGGACATCTACGGACCGTCGCAGCCCAAAATGTTCGGCGTGGAAGGGTACATGCCCGAAGCCGTCGCCGAGGACGGGGTGGACCACATCGTCCCGGCCGAATCAATGGACGTAAAGCTCATGTCGATCGGCTTCTTCATCAAACCCACCGACGCGCTGCTGTGGCGCGGCGCAATGGCTGTCAGCGCCCTCAAACAGATGATTCACCAGACCCGGTGGGGGACGCTGGACTTCCTGCTCACGGACCTCCCTCCCGGCACGGGCGACGTGCATCTGTCGATCATCGGCGAACTGAAAATCGACGCCGCGGTGATTGTCTCGACGCCGCAGCAGATCGCCGTGGCCGACGTCGTGCGCGGCGTGGAGATGTTCCGCAACGAAAACGTCAACATCCCCGTGGCGGGCATCGTCGAGAACATGGCGTGGTTCACGCCCGCCGAACTGCCCGAAAACCGCTACTACATCTTCGGCCGCGGCGGGGCACGCGCATACGCCGAAAAAAGCGGGGTGGAGTTCCTGGGAGAAATACCTATCATCCAGTCGATTATGGACGGAGCAGACGCAGGGACGCCGGCAGCGGGAATTGATTCCCGCGTCGAGGAACACTACCGCGGGATCGCCGAAAAGATTGTCGGCAAAGTGATGAAAAACGGTTGACAACTTGTCGAAAACCGCGTTGATAACCGATGAAAAAGAATGAAAAGTCGAAGCTGAAAAATTTGCTTTTCGAAAAAGAGAACGGGTATAAAAATCTTTTCGCCGAAACCAAAAATAGTTTTAAGAAGTTGTCATACCCGGAAAAGGGATGAAACCGGAAGAGAATGTTTAAAACAAAAGGCTGTCGATATGTCGACAAACTGTTTCAACAATTGTCGATTGATTTTCTATGCT
>ENA-UEQQ01000092-UEQQ01000092.1-human-gut-metagenome-genome-assembly--contig:-NODE-92-length-28236-cov-16.178984_pt1 | contig 28236 bp, 25 predicted proteins | sample MGYA00242956_ERZ507956 | MGnify/ENA primary metagenome ERZ507956 (study PRJEB26167, sample SAMN06115407) | human gut metagenome | host: Homo sapiens | place: China:Hubei | collected 2016-07-12 | study... | reverse complement strand
CAAGTATATATCAATATTGTTTGCTACATATCAATGATCCCTATGAGGCAGAGGATTTGACACAAGAAGTGTTTACACGTTTCTTTTCCAATTTATATAGATATAAAGAATATGGAAAAGTTAAGAATTATCTTTATACAATTGCCGGAAATACCGTTAAAAATTATTACAAAAAGAAAAATGGGCATTTCTAGGTTTCTTCAGTTTACGAGGGAGCTATCAATACGGAATGTTCGGCAATGAGTCCACCTATACGGACGTGGCAGTCGCCCCATACCTTACCTACTCCACCCAGGCACAGAACGGTTACACGATAGGCGCGGGTTTAAGCATCCCCTTAGATGATCTGTTCGATCTCAAAGGACGCGTCAGTCGGCAAAGACTCACGCTGCGAAGTGCAGAACTGGAACGGGAAGTGAAGTATGACGAAATCAAAAAGAATATTATTGAGTTGTATGCAATGGCTACTTCACAAATTAAAGTTCTCCAGATGAGAAGTGAGGGTTGGGTACTCTCGGCCTGCATTATGCTTATCAGGTTATCCATAGAATTTTGTACCATAGCCCAATCTGTGCGCTTGTCACTCTCCAAATTGTATCCCGATGCTACTCCTGTATATAAAGTGGCTTTTACTTCGTATCCTCCAACCATGTGGCGGGTGTAATAAATAACAAATAGTGTGAAAAGTGCGGTACCTACTAGTATCATCCAGAGGTGGCGGAGTAAGGTCCGTATGGTAGAAATGATAAAATCCATATTTTGTGCGTTATTATTTTTGTATAAGGGGGGTACGTGAAATCACTTCGAGTATCATCAGACTCTTTGTCAATTCGAATTTACTTTTTTCTGGCTTTCAGCGAGCAACTGATTTCTGAATTTTTTGGCCATGTTACTTGATTTTTGTTGATGTTGATACTTCGATCGTGTCGATTTTGATACCGTTTGCTTTGAGATAGTGTTTGTGAGTGCACCCTTGTTCCATGATCACGGCAGCTGCCGCGCCGATCGCTGCCGCTATTACCGCGATCCATTTTACGATCTTCTTTACTTTTTCATTCATAGGTTTAGTGATAATTGAGTGTTGGTGTTTTTGATCATTACTATTCTTCTGATAGTAGGTTCGTACATTTGCTTGCTTTCGTTGTATAACCAGTCGGCTACTTCGTAGAAGCTGACGCCGGTTCTTTGTGGTTTATGAGTTTCTACGTATTCTTTGTCGAATATTTTCCCATCTTCTGTTATGTAGTATGTTCCTTCGTATTTGAAGTTTCGTCGAGATACTCTTTCAGCACCGATTAGCTTTATTAGGTTGGTTGACCTGTCTCCGATGCATCCTTTGTTTTTGTAGGTATCAGTATTTTGTTTCGTATTAATATTTTTTCCAACCTTTTGATTGCAATCTCTGTTTGCCATAGTTCACGAGTTAGTTGTGTTTTATTTATGATTAGGTCTGCATATCCTTTGCATATTTCATTTTTTTCTCTTTCCGTCATATTTTTTGATTGATTGCCAGTATTTTACTGCGTTTACATACTCTTTATATTGCTCTATTGTTTCTACTTTGATAGGAGTTTTGTTGTAGTACTTTGTTTGCTTCTTCTCCTTTATAATTCGGAGGGCTTCGCGTTCTTGGTCCGTCCATATTTTTTGTTTGTAGTATGTTGGTAGTGCGACTTTTATTCCTGATTCTGTTCTGTATGTTTCTTCCGTGAATCTATCTTGATATTTATGCCTGTCGAGTGTGTTTTTGTTTATGTAGCTTGCTCCGATTTTTTTTGAAGTGAATATTTTCCCGTTGAATTCGGGGTAGTCTTCGTCTTTTTTCGTTACGTATTTTATGATGTAGTTTATTGTTTTTACACTTATTTCATACCCGAAGAATATCCAGCCGTACCCCCATTCTTTTTCGAATTGTTCTTCTGTTAGTTCTGTCCATATAATGCCGTGTAGGTGTATTCTCTTGGTATTGTCATGTCCCATTTCTGTGATTAACCAGTGTTTGAGTGGTTTTTTATATTTTTTCCACCATCGTTTTCTAAATAGGCTGATTGCTTTTTGAGGAGCTTTGTTCGGTTCTTTTTCGTCATAGTCTAATTTTTTTAAGCTCTCTTCGGAGAATGTTAGTGTTGCAAATATAATGTTTTTTGGATTGGATTTTATTTCTTCCATTAATCTTACCCTCCATTCATTTGCTTTTGCGCGTCTGCATTCTTCGCAGTGTCCGCATGGAATTTGAATCCATCTTAGGCGTGAGTCTTTTATTCCTTTCCTGTTTTCATTCGATTTGGCGTACTTTGGATTCTCGATGGTACTTGGATATAGGCACATTGGTTTTATTCGAAATTTTCCCCCTTAAAATTATTTTTTCCTACCATTTTGTTGTCATAGTTTTATCCATTCCCTTGAATTGCATTTCCGGATCGTAGTGTTGTGTTACTGTCGTTGAATTCTTGGGGGGTGTTTCGCCCATCTTTTTTTCCGTGTATTCTCTGATCAGTTTTCCTGTTTTCCCTCCGATCGTTAGATTTCCTACTACTTGTGCTAATTTGATGATCGTGTTTGCTATCTCGGTCCAGTATTGAAGCTCTCGTAGTTCTGCGGTTGCTTCTTCGGTTCTCTTCTTTACTTCGAGCATCTTTGTTTCTGCTTTTTGGGTTTCGCCTGCTGCATAATAGTATGCTGCTTGTGCCATTCCGCTGCATGCGTCTGCGTTTATCTTTTTAATTTCTGCCGATAGTTTTTCGTCTGCGTATATGCTTTCTAAAGTTTTAATCGCTGCTGTTCCCTCGAGGATTTGTTTTTCGGCAGCCATCATGTCGCCCTGAAATGACTCCTCTCCGAATACGATTTTGCCGAATTTATCGTCTTCTATTTCGAAGTATTTAGGTATCTCGATTTCCTTGCCGTCGATTGTTGTCTTTTTTGTAGGCTGCCATTTTACCATTTGATCCCATAGCTGGTTTGCTGTGTTAATGAAGCCTGTCCATCCTTTGAACATTTCTTGCTTTACTTCCCATATTCTTTTGTCGATTATCGATTGGGTTTCCTCTTTGTTTTTACCTGCTTCTGCTTTGAGTGCGTCTGCTTGGGTATTGAGTAGATTGATTTCTGCTTCGTTCTTTCGCTCGCTCATTCGCACCTGTCGTAGTGACATCAATGCTTGTAGTTGTGCATTAGGATCGGCTGCTGATCCTGCGCCGGCAGCACCCGTTGCCCCCATGGGGGCACCTGTCGTCGATCCGGCCCCCCCACCGCTGGCCCCACTTCCACCATACATTAGGCCCGGAGACAATCCTGCTGCATCCATTTGTGCGACTTTGTTAGCGTAGCTTTGGTCTTGGTAGGTTCTGTTATACAACACTTGTTGTCTTTCGAATGCGTTCTCTGCCGCCATTTCTCCGTATTTATAGTTTATTTTGGCTGCATTTTCCGCCATCTCTTTCTGCTGCCTTATCTGTCTTTTTCTGCCCACGCCAAGCATGTTGAGGATTCCTGATGCGTTGCCTATGATTCCCGAGAGAGGGTTTGTAATATTCTCTCCTTTTTCGAGTAATTTTAATAGATCATCGAATTTCATTTTTCGTTCTTTTTTTGAAAAGAATTTATACTTATGTTCTTGTTATATATGTATAAACGTCTACCGCCCTGTGCCACATGTATTTACGAGGGTTAAAAGAGGGGGGCGGAAATATTCCCCCCTCTTTGAGTTTTGGTTGATCTTTATACGACTGCTTTAGCTCTTTTCGGGATCGGTTTTTACTTCTGTCCCGAAATTTTTTACGGTTTCGGTTTCGCCTTTGCTTTTTGCGACTTGGTTTGCTATGCTTTGGTTGATCTTGTCTATCGCGTCTATCGCTACTTCGAATCGATCTGTCCTTATGTCGAATTCGGGTTGTACTCCATCTTTCTTTTCCGTGTAGATTGTTGGGAATACTCCATCCTCCATGTCATTGGATTCTCCGTTGATTATTTTTCTTAGTTTTACTTCTCTTGGTTCTGCTTGATATGTGAGATTTGGATTATCGATACATCCTTTTCTACTTTTTGCTGTTTTCATGGTATTATAAATTTGGAATTTGTTTTGCTGACATTACTCGGCGCGCTGTTACGTCGAACGCCACTTGGACCCAGAAGTTTTGCGAGCTTAGTCTCGATTCCGCGAATATATTGTTATATATTGTCGGATCGATGTACGTCGACGGGTTGGAAATTGTTCCATTTGTACTTTCTTCGTATACCCTGTTCAAGCACATGAATGCTAAAGGCATTCCGGCAGCAAATTCGCCGTACGTTTCGTTTACGTCTGTTGTGTATTCGATCCATGACGGTTGTTTTCCTAATGACTGATATACGTGCTCGTAGTTTTCAGTGAGTTCTGTACTCCATGCGGCTGCTTCTTCTGCGATTAGTTCTTGGAATCCGATTGCGTCTAATGTTGGCTTATGGAAGTCATCCATAGTCTCTAATCTTGTCCACCATTTGTTGCCTTGGCTGTAATCGATTCTTGGTGTGATTGAGCCTAATGCCATGATCATACTGGGTTCTGTGCATTTGATTTTCAGGTCTCTTCCGGATTTGTACATAGTTGCGGTTCCTCGCCCGGCAAGTGTTCCTAATGGCTCTTCATCTGTTGCTGCATTTGATACGATTTCGTCGAATGCTATTTCGCTCTGCATTCCGCCGCAGAATATAGGAGATTCAGGCAGTGTTGCGCTTCTGATTCCGTATGTTGCTTCTCTCCATGCTTGGTAGGTGCCGTCTGTGATCGCGACGCGGTTTAGCATATTGAATATTTTCTTTTGAAGAATCAGAGCGTCCATAGTGAGTTTTCCATCGGTTACGTCTACCGCTGTAATTGCGTTGATTCCCCCCGTTGTCCCGTCGATCCATTCGGTGTTTAGCCAATTGTTGAATCTGTCGCTTAGGTATGTTTTTACTGCTAATCCCGCTTGTGAGAACCACGCTAATGAGCTGGTATATGTTTTCGTGCGATCGTAGTTTGGTAGGTCCATGGGTCCTGTTGCGGCTCCGTATGGCAAGTCTCCATTGTCTACTATGTATGCCGAGGTGCTCGGTGCCGCCAGAATTTTGGTCCGTTCATCGTCGATGTTTTTTAATGGGAACTCTGTTAGTTTGATTTTTTGGTTGTCCGGCATTGTTATCAGATTTTTTCCGTTTATAGAACTTATTTTGTATGCAAATTTGATGGTCTTTTTGATCTGATACATGTAAATGTCGGTCGCCTTCCTCGGGTTCTCTGGCTCCCTGAGTCCCGGCGCTTCTGGATCTGTTCGTTGGAACACAAAGGTATCCCCGAGTCTTGTTGTGCCGTTGCTCTCTATTGTCGGTGTGTATGGATTATTTGTTATGAATTGTATCTCATTAACCTCTTCGGGTGAGATTTTTTCCTCGAATTCCAGTTTGATAAACAGCGGTTTTTGACTTGTTGGAGTGGCTTCGTACATATAACCCGAGTTATCATTCCATGTTTTGTTCCAAACGTTCCCGTCTCCTATCTGGATTTTCTTCCAAATGTGGTTAACTCCGGTGATTACATATGCCTTTTCTTCTTGTTTATTGGCGTAATAGTTTTTGAATATATCCCAGTATGCCAAATTGAATATTGCTGGAAATCTTCGAAGATATTGATTGACATCAGAGTGTCCGAATCCCTTTATTCCTAAGTATGACAGTAATGAGCTCGGGTTGACTTGTCCTCTATTGGTGTCGTTTTCGTAGATCGATGTGTTAGCTGTATATACTTCAAATTGCGGTAGCAGCACTTTGCTCATGTTCAACCCCACTCCTAAGGCATTATTATGCAGCGCTGCTATGTAAAGTCTGATCGGAATTACGAATACATCGATTTGATGTTTGAAGCTTCCGAATACAGGTCCGGTTGTTGGCAAAGTTTTTACTTTCGTTGTGATGTCGACGTAGAACGTTGTTCCATCCAAACCTATTTGGCACCAATAAGGAACGATTGTGCCGCATGCTTGTGTAGTTCGGATTATTTTTCCTATGTTGTGCGATGATCTGCCGAAATTGGGCAGATATACTTCCATTTTGTTTTCGCTCCGGAGTCTGTCGCCTCCTAATGTTTTTTTCATGGCTTATTCTTCTTGGGTATTTATCATTTGGTTATTTACGTGTGAGATGAATATAAATGCTGTGGTTAAGATGTCATCCCACGTTTTTTTAGATAGATGTTCTTCGGCTTCTTCTTTGGTGTCGAACTCCTTTCCGTTTACGAGTGCTCCGCACGTTGTGATTACCCATTTGTTTATTTTTTAGATGGTTATCTCTCTTTATTTGTTCTGCCGTTTTCCCTTATTTGGTGTTCTTTGCAGTTGTAGGTGTATTATTGTTGGGGATTCCGATAAAAAGATATGTGATTGACAGAATTGAACTTTTTAAGAAAAGAATTGCATCCATATATGACTATCGATCAAGGAGTCTATATGATAAGTTTTGACAGGCTGTTTCTTAAGAAGGAGGTTGCGTATTTCGAAATGTAATTCAGTATGCCGGCGGCCAATAAGATTGCAGCAATAGAACCGAAGTATCCAAAGGGAAAAGTATATCGGGTGAAGTAGCCCATAATCACGAATTGTACGATGTAAATATCTAATGTAAGACTTGCAATATAGTTTACAATCGCTGCCGTTTTTTTTGTTCCAATATTGGAGAGTCTTTCAAAAAGTCGGAACATATAAATGCTAAAGAGTGTCAGCAGTATGGGAATGCAGAGTTGTACATCATAGATGGGACTGGCTGAGTGAAGTATATATATTTTTAAGCTGTAGTAGACGGTGACAATCAATAGGACAGCCGACAGCGGTCGGGCGATGGAAGAAGGGCTTTCTGTATTTGTCCGCCGTTGGGCGGCGATGGCTCCAAACAGCATAATGATGTAATAAAAATACCAATGTAAAAAGTGGTTGTGTTCGGTGTTTTCGATAATCCATTCATGATGGGGCACATAGAAATAGGTGACGAGTAACGGAAAGATAAAGGCGCCACAGACTTTCCACAACTGCCTTTCAAAAAACTTGATGGAATAGAAGAAGAAAACATAGAACACAAAGATGGCTTGCAGGAACCAAAAGGTAGGAATAATAATGTCCGGCAGACGGAAAGACTGTATCCCTCCGAGGAAACACACTGTCATGAATATCCATAAACTGGGGTAGATTCTTGTAAACCGCCTAATTGCCCACGGAGCAAACCCGGTGTCACGGTTGCTCAGATACAGTGCAAATCCTGAGCAAAAAAAGAATAAAGAGTTGCCCAATGCCCCTCCGGTAGATAGGAATTGCAGATGAGGAGGATATAAAGGCCCGATATGCGAATTGGTAATTAATATTACTGCCAGAAAACGCATCAGCGAAAGGGGCTGTCTAAAGTGTTCTGTCTTCATTGTTTTCTGTGTAAGGAATGTCGGTGTAAAAGTAGGAATATTTTTTAAACATCATGCTTAAATAGTCGAATTTCTAAAAAAAAGACTATCTTTGTATATGTGCTACACACGGCAATAATAAAAAATGATGATGGAAAAACATAATGTAAGAATCTTGGTCTGTACCCATAAGGAAGGCCCTGTAAGAGATGACGATATTTATATGCCTGTTCAGGTAGGTAAATCGGCTTCCACTATTGATTTGGGCTGTCAGGGAGATGATGTGGGGGACAATATAAGCGGTAAGAATAAAACTTATTGTGAATTGACCGGTTTGTATTGGGCTTGGAAGAATCTGAAAGATGTCGATTATATAGGGTTGTGTCATTACCGGCGTTATTTTGATCTCTCGCCGAAGAAATATATTTTCAAACATATCGAATCGGATAGTATTACGTGGGAATGTTTTGTAAAAACTCCTTCTACTCTTGATTTTGCTGATGTCTTTACTCAATATGATGTGATATTGCCTACTGCCCGTGTGTTTGACAGGTCTGTTGTCGATGAGCATATTTTCAACTCCGGTTTCATTGATTATATGATATTGGAGCAGGTTATTTTGAAGCTGTATCCTGCTTACAGAAACAGTGTGCTGGACGTGTTTTATAAGAAAAACTATATTCCCCAGCGGAATATGTTCATCATGAAAAAGGAATTGTTTCATTGTTATGCCGAATGGTTGTTTTCCATATTGTACGAGGTGGAGAAACACCTTCGTTTGTCTCCTTATCACTACGCGCAGCGTGTTTTTGGATTTATGGGGGAAATATTATTGCCCTTGTTCTGCTATCACAACCATCTCCGCATTTATCAGCGGCGGATATTGGGGATAGGATGCGGGTATAATCCGAATAAATTAAAAAGAACGGTGTGTGGCTTTTTTGACAGGGCAAGGTTTAAAATGAATACTTGCCGGATAACGGAACTTTATTCTGAGAGATATCCCGAGATTCTTTGTTCGGAGGGAATTGTCATTTAATGAAGCTGATGAGTGATGAAGAAGATTCTTTTTTATTGTGATACGGTTTTCGGCGTTGGCGGAGTGCAGCGTGTCCTGGCGGAAGTGGCGAAACGGCTTTCGGAGGAGTATGAGGTTACGATATTGACCACGGATGACATTAGGCAGACCCGCCGGTATGATTACCATCGGTCTTCTGTCAGGTTTGTGTCTCTCATCTATGCTCCGGTCAGTATCTGGCGGCGTTTGCGACAGAAGTGCTGTAGTTTTGTGTGTAAATATTTACTTCCGAAGAATGAATGGACTTGTTCTCTGTATGCACGGAGTTTCTTCTTATTGCCTTATCAGGACGAACTGATAGAGAAAATAAATGGTGGAAACTATGATGTGGCGATTGGGGTGCATGCCTATTGTTGTCTTCATTTGGCTATTGTCCGGTCTAAGTTGAATGTACCGAGAACGGTGGGCTGGATGCACAATTCTTATGAAGCGTTTTTTGAAAAGAAGCATCCGTACCTTCCCCGGTTGAAGGCGTTTTTCTGCAATCGGATGGTTGATATTGAACGGATTATTGTCCTGAGCCGGAGGGATCAACAGAGATATAAGACGGAGTTGGGACTGGAAACGAGAGTGATATACAATCCGCTGACAATGGAAGTGAAGAGAACTGCCCGGCCTGATAATAAGTCTTTTTTGTCGGTGGGGCGGTTCTCTAAGAATCATAAAGGTTTTGATTTGTTGATAGAGGCGTTTGCCTTGTTTGCCAAGCGGAATATGCAATGGCATCTCGTTATTGTGGGCGAGGGGCCCGAAGACTCTTTGTATCGTTCTTTGATAGCGAAAAATGGGTTGGAAGATAGGGTAAGGATAGAACCGTTTACCAACAATGTAAATTCTTATTATGTTCAAGCCGGGGTTTATGTTTTGGCATCGAGGTGGGAAGGGATGCCGTTGGTATTGATGGAGGCAATGGCACACGGTCTACCGGTTATTGCTTCAAATCTGCCCATTGTGGAGGAGCTGTTGGGTGAGAGCCGTGCCGCAGTACTTTTTGAAAATGGAAATATAGCGGAACTGGCTGAACGGATGGTTGGTATGGCAACAAGTACGGATTTGGCCGAAAGGGGTAGGATTGCCATGGACTATGCTCGCGAGTTTAGTATAAATAACATAATAAAAGAGTGGAAAGAGATAATAGAAAGATGATGGAAGAGGAGAAATGGACATTGGTGATTGTGCCGAAAACAGGATTTTTCAAGTTGGACTTGGGAGAGTTGTGGCGGTATCGTGATTTATTGGTGATGTATATCCGGCGTGATATTGTGACTTTTTATAAACAAACAATATTAGGTCCGTTGTGGTTTATATTGCAACCGTTGTTTACTGTTCTGATGTTTATGTTTGTGTTTGGAGGCATTGCCGGTATTTCTACAGACGGGCTTCCCCGGCCATTGTTTTATATGGCGGGGTTGCTGTGTTGGAATTATTTTGCCGAGTGTATGAATCGTTGTTCGGATACGTTCAATGCCAATCAGAATGTTTTCGGAAAAGTGTATTTCCCGCGGTTGATTGTTCCGTTGTCTATTGTGGTGTCCAGTTTGGTGAAAATGGGTATCCAGTTTATACTGTTTCTTTTTATTTATCTGTACTGTGTGCTTGATGGTGGTGCAACGGATGTAAATAGTTATTCGATAAATGAGTACGCTTGTCTGTTCCCTTTATTGGTGCTGATGCTGGCAGGGTTGGGACTTGGTTTCGGTCTGCTGATTTCTTCGCTTACCACCAAATACCGTGATTTGAGGTTCTTGGTTACTTTCGGGGTGCAGTTGTGGATGTATGCCACTCCGGTCATTTATCCTCTGTCGGTGATGCAGCAAAGTCATGAAAAATATATGTGGTTGATAATAGCTAATCCGTTGACTTCCATTATTGAAACGTTTAAATACGGATTTTTGGGTGAAGGAATTTTTAGCTGGTGGTATTTGGGATACAGTTTCCTTTTCACGGTCCTGATTGTAGTGTGGGGAATGATCACTTTCAATAAAGTGCAGCGTAGTTTTATGGATGTAATTTGACAATATGTAGTATGGGTAATATAGCAATTGAATTTGATAATGTGAGTAAACAATACGCCTTGGGCTCTATCGGTACGGGCACATTGAGCCGTGACCTGAATCGCTGGTGGGCACGGATACGTGGAAAGGAAGACCCTTATCTGCGTATCGGCGAGGTGAACGATCGTTCTCAGAAAGCGATGGGAAATTTTGTGTGGGCTTTGAAAGATATTAATTTTAAGGTAGAGCGAGGAGAGGTGTTGGGTATCATTGGCAAGAATGGGGCGGGCAAGTCTACTTTGTTGAAAATATTGTCTCGTGTCACTTCCCCCACAACGGGATGTATCAGGGCGAAGGGGCGTATCGCTTCTTTACTGGAAGTGGGAACAGGTTTTCATCCTGATTTGACCGGACGCGAGAATATTTATATGAATGGTGCTATTATGGGCATGACGAAACACGAAATCACTCGCAAGCTGGATGAGATTGTCGACTTTGCCGGTGTGGAGAAATATATTGATACACCGGTCAAGCGTTACTCTTCGGGGATGACAGTGAGACTGGGGTTTGCTGTGGCTGCTCATCTGGAACCGGAGATTTTGGTGGTGGATGAGGTTTTGGCGGTGGGTGATGCGGAGTTTCAACGGAAAGCGGTCGGCAAGATGCAGGATGTGGCGAAAGGAGAGGGAAGAACGGTGTTGTTTGTGAGTCATAATATGGGAAGTATGCAGCAGTTGTGTCGCAAAGGTGTTTTGCTGGAGAATGGCAGCGTTGCATTTTCAGGCATTATGGGTGAGGTGATAAATGCTTATCAAAGAGGTATTGTTACGCAGCGGGAATTTACAAGTATGGATGGCGATCCCAACGTGCTTCAGCTGTTGTATGCTTCGATTGATTCAAATCACGATGGTATGTTTTATACTGATTCTGAAATAAGAGTGTACATGAAAGTGAAGGTGGCCAAGCAGATATCTTCGTTGGTAATTGGCTTTAATTTATACAGTTCTTGGGGGTATCCTTTGGCACGGACGGATTATAATGATTCGCAGAATTTGACGACGCTTTCTCCCGGTATTTATGAACTTAAGTTTGTCATTCTTCCTTATACATTGTCCGATGGAGGGTATCATATCGTTTTTGATATTGCTGAACGGAATGTAAAACGCTATACCACCGAGAAGTCTAATTTGTACTTTACCGTTCTTCCCGGCAGTTCTTTCTTCGGAAATCGTTTTTGCGAACATCTTAATATCAAGAGTTCGCTGTTCAGAGAGGATTGGTTGGACTTTTTGCGAAAAGTGGAAGAATAGTGGTATGGGAAATAAATATGTCATTGTGCTCACTGCTTGTATTAATCCGGGGAAGATGATTCATACTTCTCTTACGGATGTGGATATACGGAGGAGGCAGTATAAGGATGCACTGGAGTTTTATCTTTTACAGACGGATTATCCGATTGTTTTTGTTGAGAATTCGGGGACTGATATCAGTGGGGATTTTCGGAAGTTTGTAGATTGTGGGCGTTTGGAATTTATTACATTTCAGGGAAATGAGGAGTTTGACAGGAAGAAAGGAAAAGGATATGGGGAGGCGCTCATCCTGGAGTATGCATTAGAGCATTCCTTGTTTGTGCACCAATGTGACTTTTTGGTGAAGATAACAGGACGATTAAAATTATTGAATGTAAATAGCATGATAGGTTTTCATCGGTATATCCTTCCTCACTGTGATATTCAGAGTGAGATGGATAGGAGGGAGAGGTATTCGGACAGCAGAATGCTTATTACCGATAAAGGTTTCTTGCAACATTCGTTTTTGGCGCGTAAGGAGAGGATAGATGACAGCAAGGGATGTAACTTTGAGCATATTCTTTTTACGAGCATTGATGAACAAAAAGATTTTGTCTTTTATCCTTTCTTAATACGTCCTTTGTGGCGTGGAATATCAGGCACCAATGGTGGGGAGTATTGGGAAGGAAATTATACAAGTTTAAAGTTGGCTTATTTCAAAAGAATGTTGAACTGTATGACGGAATACAATATGTGCCATCCCCACAATAAGCCATCGATGGGAGTACGCTTGGTGTTGGGCATGGCTGGAATGGCGGTTGGCACTGTGCTTCGTTTTTTTGATTGGATAAAGAATGAATAAATTTACCATTATAACGATAAATTATAATAATAAAGTTGGTCTGCAGAAGACGATGAAGAGTGTGTTTGGTCAGTCTTTTGGAGATTACGAATACATTATTATTGACGGTGGCTCTACGGATGGCAGCGAAGAGGTGATTGAACAATGTGCTGCCCGACTGAGTTATTGGGTGTCCGAGTCCGACAAGGGTATCTATCATGCGATGAACAAAGGGATTGCGCAGGCTCATGGCGAATATTTGGTGTTTATGAACTCGGGAGACTGTTTTCATGATTCTTCTGTTTTGGAATGGGTAGCGGCGCAGAAACTTGATGTGGATATCGCCATTGGAACGGTGGAGTGTGTAGGGACCGGCAGGCTTAAAGTGCCTCCCTGTAATGATTTGTCTATGATGGATTTATTTAGAAATCATCCTCCTCATCAGGCGGCTTTCATCAGGAGGGCACTGTTTGAAAAGGGAGGGTTTGATGAGTCTTTAGTGCTGGTTGCGGATTGGTCTTTTTTTGTGGACAGGTTGATTTTTCAGCACACTTCTTATCGCAGATTGGATAAAATTATTTCAGATTACGATATGTCTGGATTAAGTACTATGCAGACTGATTTGCTGAGGGAGGAGAGGTATCGTGTGTTAAAGGCGTTTTTCCCTGAAAGGGTGTTGAAGGATTATGAAAAATATAAATATGCAGACTCTCCTTTGTTGGAATTGATTCCGGAATTGAACAGGACGGCCGGATTTCATAGGATGGTTTACAGGCTGGTGAAATTCTTGCTGCGCTGCTATCACTGGATTGGCTGACTATGGAATTTTTTAAGAACCAGTATGTGGGCAAAAGATAATGTGTACCTTATTTTCTCACATACGGAGAGACAGGTATATTGGTTTCTTTTGATAGTGCGAATCCGGTTTTGTATTTCATGCATGGGCATTTGAGTGGCATATTTTTTGAAGAATGAAATCGAACTGTGGATGTAATCTTGAGACAAGGTTCTCCTGACAGACTCGGGAAAAGAGGCGGAGAGGGTGGTCATGATATCAAAAGCATCCATAAATGTACACATATGGGCACGATAGGACTTTCCGAATGTGTGCATGGCACTTGCATTTCTAATGATATAGTGATAATAAGGAATGGTGGTGCAAGCTATTGATGTGCAGTGTATCATGTATTGGAAGATGAATAGTCGGTCTTCATTATAGTATATGTTTTCGTTGAATGCTAATTGATGTTTGTCAATAATCTTTTTATCGTATAACTTATCCCATAAATTGCCTTTGTATCTGTAGTAAGAGTCATGAAACAAAGAAGATATGGCATCCTGATTATTCAGAACGTAGGTTTGTTCCTCTTTTATTTGGTAAATGATGTTTTCGTTCTCGTCCTCGATCAAGTAACCACATGTAGACATATTTGCATGATATCGGAGGATGAGACGATAGAGTTCCGATAACATTTCGGGCTCCATCCGGTCGTCACTGTCCATGAAATGGATGTACTTTCCTTGGCTTAGTTCTATTCCTTTATTCCGTGCATGGCTTACTCCGTGATTGGGGATGTGTGTCACATGTATTCTTTTGTCTTTACAAGCATAGCTGTCGCATATTTTTCCACTCTCGTCTGTACTTCCATCGTCAATCAGAATTATTTCGATGTCCGACAATGTTTGTGCCAAAACGCTTTCTATGCATTTGGGCAGAAGTCGTTCGGTGTTATATATTGGGATGATGACGGATATGAGTGGCATACTTTATACTTTTGTAAGTTTATATATCAAGTCGTTTTTTAAGCGGCGCAGGGTGTAACGGAGGTTGCCGGGATTTCGAAATGCTTCATCCAGAGGCATGATGACAGGAATGTACTTCACCTTCAACCGGTTTCGGATGCAATATATGTTGATGAGCCGTTCGGATAAATAGCCGAACAGCCGGGCTTGGTCGGGGTAACCGGAGAGCTTTACACGTTTTTCCAGTTCGAATAAAACCTTGAATAGCCATTCGGAGTATCCGTCGAAATGTTCCCATCGGGTTATGAACATATTATAACCGGAATAGGCATTTCTGTGATACATCAGTGTATCGAAAGCGGTGGAGTATTCGGGACTGACATCATGAATCACTTCCTTTAATATATGGAGGTCGTTGACAATGTGGAAAACGGCATACTGCGTGCCCACATTGTAAGGATAATGACGTTTGGAAGGAAGTATGATGTCATAATCATTCAATAACTTCTCTAAATCGGGAAAGCAATATTTCTTTTTCAGAAACGAATCACGATTAATGAAACTTCTGTCGGGTGAAAAGGAAGCAAACGATCGGTAGAAATCAAAGAAACGTCTGTAATGGTTCAGTCCGATGATGTCGCATTTTATGTTTTTCCAAGCCCAGTAATGTGCTGTCAACTCACAAAAATGGGGATTCTTGTCAGAAATGTTGTCACCGGTATTGTCTTGCGCATGGTAGAACCGGGTGTTGGTGAGGGCGGCTCCTACCTGGATGGGGTAGAAGTATTTATGTGGCGGGAGGGCTGCTTCCCGGTGTGCACAGACTAATATTTTGATTTCTTTTTCCATAATTGCTCAGTTAACTTTTTCCCACATTTGTGTTTGTGGATTAAACCGCTTGATGATACGTGCCGGGTTGCCCACCGTGACGCAGTAATCAGGGATGTCTTTAGTTACCACACAGCCGGCACCGATAAAGCAGTGTTTCCCAATGTTTACACCGGGCAGTATAATCACGTTGGCCCCGATAATGGTATGTTCTCCTATATGGATAGGAGAGGTGGTGATGCCTTGTTCGATGATGTTTTTGGTGATGTCGTGATAGTTATGGTTCAAGCCGATGAGGACCACATTTTGAGAAATATTGACTCCGTTGTCTATTCGGATAGGGCCGATAACCGTATTGCTCAGTCCGATTCGGCAATAATCGCCGATGATGATATCTCCTACGGCATTGTTCAGGCAGGAGTAATCTTCAATGACAGAATATTTACCTAACCGGAATTGGTGGAAGGGGGGAAGGTCTTTTCGGACACTGCGATAGATTACCGCCCCTTTTCCTTTTTTAATATAGATAGGTTGCAGTATCCGTATCCACCAATAGGGGCGCGTTTTCACCGGATGCATGATGAATCGATGAATCCGTTTCTTTAACTTGGGATTTTTATGTAGATAATTCTTTAGATTCATAACTGTCCATGTTGCGTATGAATAAATTTATTTGCCATTCCTTTTAAATGAAATAAATTAAGTGTCATAATGATTGTAAAATAAGGTAGTTGTTTTATTATTTTGCCTGCATATTTATGTCTCATGTCGGGGGGGATGGCAATGTATAGTGATAGAGTCAGCAATATAAATAAAATCCACCATTTGACGGACGAAAACGGGGAAATGATACTACAAATGAGTGAGATGGTACTCAGTACTGCTATAAGGATACTGCGCGGAAGGATAAATGTCTGAATTGTTTTTAATAGATAATCCCGATTCCCATGTAGGAGGGCTGAAGGCAGGTTACTTCCCATTTTGAGAGCAAGGAACAGTTGAGTAGCCATCCAACGGCGGCGTTGGTGGCGCATGCTGTCTGCTTTTTGTACCTTTTCATCCAAGGTCTCTATGCTATCGGCATATTCTATGTGGATGCCTTGGCTGAGTAACAGTTCTTCTAATTCTTTATCCTCACCGGCACTGTGTGTATGTATGATATTTTGCTTAAACCATTGGAAATCAAAGACCATTCCCGAGCCGATGAGTGCTGAGGAGAATCCTAATTGGATGTGTCCTTTTCTGAATATGGTGTTGTTCATTTCTTCTATGACTGCATCCAGTATGGCTGTATCAGAGTTCAGGTTTTTGGCTTTTCGATGTGTTTGTATGGCTTTTGCGCCTTGGGATACCGCTTTGTTCAGTTCGTATAAATAATCGGTGGGAATGAGGTTGTCAGCATCCAATATGATGACATAATCATATCGGAGGTAGGATATATGTTCTGTTGCTAGGCGTAAAGCTTTGGCTTTGGAGCTTTCTTGTTCCTGTATCTTCAGTAAAGTGATGCGTGACTCCAGATAGAGCAGATGGTTGGTTGCATCGTCCATTCCGTCAGAGACGACAATGACGTCATATAGCTGTTCAGGGTATGTTTGCTGTAATACGGAATGGATGCAGTCAAGGATTACATTATCTTCCTTATAAGCGGGTATGAGTATGGCAAAGCGTTTGAAATCATGGCTTTGGGGATATTGTTGTGACTTGAAGAAACAAGACGCAACAGAGAAGATAACTATATATCCCACGCAGACGGCAAAATAGATATATAGTACAAATTCAATGATATGTATCGCTCCCGACAGCATATTGATTTACTTTTTCTTTTTCCCGAAAAGGAAGTTGACAATCATTCCTGCAGCCATGACCGGAATGGCTTTCATCGCTTTGTTGAACTTATCGTCTACTAGGTAGTTAGGGATTGCCAAAGCCATTGTGAACAACAAGCAGAAGAGTAATAGCCACCATTTAACACAGGCTGCCCAGTCAAAAAATACCATTATTGTGCCAAAGAGCAGGATGATTCCCAACAAAATAGTGCGCGGGAAAATGAACCATTGCAGGATGCGGTCGGCATAATCGAAATTTCCGCTGAAAATGGCATGGGGCAGGTTGCCTATGTTGGTAAACAGGGAATAATATTGTGCTTTTATCCAACTGTTGCGTTGGGCATAGAACCGTTTCTTTCCACCATCTTTGAGGGCGTATACGCGGGTTTGGTTCAGGTATTCCACATAGATTCGCTCTCTTAGCAGTAATGATTCAATGGTCTTTTCATCATCTTCATCGCTCAACTTTCTGATGTTTTCTTTAAGCCAGTTGAAGTCAATGGCTGTTCCGGAGCCATTGAGTGAGGCGGATAACCCGAAGGTGACATGACCGGCCCGCAGAATGGAATTATTGATTTCATCTGCTACTGCGTCCAAAACAATGATGTTGTTGGGTCTGTCTTTGTGTATTCGGTGACTTTGTATGGCATTAGAACCGCTTGCATAAGTATTGTTTATTTCGTTCAGGAAATTTTTCTCTACCACATTGTCGGCATTCATCAGTAGGGCAATGTCGTATTGGCTGTCTGCGAGTTGTGACATAGCTGCTTTAATGGATTTGGTCTTGGAGCTTTTCTTAAAGTTGGCTTTTAATAATATGATGGGTAGTTGGGCCAACTGTCGGTTGGTTTCCGATTTCAAATGGTCGGAAATGACGATGATGTCAAAACAGTCGATGGGATAGTCTTGCTGCAGAAAAGACCGGATGGCATAAAAGACGTATTCATCATCCTTGTAGGCAGGGATGAGAATGGCGAAACGATGTTTTATTCTCGATTCGGAATATTTGTCTGTGCGTTTGACTGTTGCTGCTATGGCATATATCAGCAGATAGACAACAGTGAAAGCGCATAATGCGAATAATACTAAATCTAAATATCCAATAAATATCATAGCTGTTTGTCTTTGTTTCTAAGTTTGAAAAATGCTTTTGTGCCTTCCCGATGTGCTTTGGCTGCTTTTTTTTGCCCTTTGCTCCATGCTGTGATGATGTTTTTAGGACATACAATGACCAGTTGGTAGAGTAAAGCAAGATACAGTCTCCAACCGGGAAGGTTGCGATATGCATATAATAATCTGTTTCTACTTAAATAATAACATTGCAAGGGGCTCCCTTTTCCGCTGGAACTGCCGTCTTTATGCCATATTTCAAAAGCCGGATCGTACCAAAGTTCATATCCTTCCGCAGTCATGCGGGTGCACCACTCCAGTTCTTCGTAATACAAGAAATACTCTTCCGGTATAAGTCCTATCTGGTCTATAACCTGCTTTTTGAGGAGCATGGCAGCACCATGCAGGTAAGATGTCTTCCTTGCCGGATAACAGCTTTTGTCTCGGCTTCCTCTACCTATAGTACGGTTTCGGAGTGTGATGGAGGACAGAGGAGTATATCCTGCAAATTGGATAGTGTGCGGCTCCGTGTAATTAAGTATTAACGGGGAAATACCGGCAATACCTTTTGAGGAGAGCAGGCGTTTGATTAACAGGTATACAGTATCTTTTACAATAAGGGTGTCATTGTTCAATAAGAAAAGATAGTTCCCTTTGGCACTTTTTATACCCAGATTATTGCCGCCTGCAAAACCTAGATTCTGTTCGCTTCGTATGACATGGACGGAAGGATATTTCTGTTGCAGCAAGAGCCCTTCATTGGCGGTTGAGCCATTGTCTACGACAATGATTTCATAGGGGACAGACGTGACGGTGTTCACCCATGAATCAATGAATTCGCAAGTGTCATGATAACCGTTGTAATTGACAGTTATAACTGATATGTCAGGTTGTGCGCTGTTCATGTTCTTTGGTATATAATCTGTCTAAATGAGGGCCCAGAAAGATAAACGTAAAACAAGAATATATCAGGATTCCGTTAGGAAACTGAAAATAAACCATGTTGGCATACGAGGCGACAAGCATGCCTGCACATCCGCATAACATACCTGTCAGCGGTCCTCTTATTTCGGGGTTGCTGATTCGAAACAGTATGATATACGCACCCAATATGAATAATACGGCGTGCATGCCCAGAAAAACACTCAAACCCACTACGCCCATCTGTATCCATACGTCTACAAGGCTTGAGTCGGCAGGACAGATGGAGACAAAATAGTATTTGTTTTGAGGGGAAATGACTCCGTTTTGTACGCCCATTCCTATTCCGAAGGGCATCTCCGACATATAGGCTTTGAGTGCTTTCTGATTTTCGAAACGTACGAGCAGTGATTGGTCATTCGAGTCGAAGACGGTGCGCATACGACGTATCAACCGGTTGTCTTCTCCAATCTTTGTGTATTTCAACATTCCCACTCCGCCTACAAGCAAAAGGAATGATAGCATACCGATTTTCCAGTTCTTTGATAAGAAGAGAAAAACACCCAATCCTGCTATCGGTATGGCAATGGCGGCTCGTGTTCCGGCAATGAGCAGACCATAGAATCCTGCCATGCTGACTACAAAATAGAATAGCTTGAGGTATCGGTTTTTGGAGTATAGTGCCGACAAGAAAAAGGTGGTGCATGATAGTCCCATAGTAGATCCGAATATGGCTGCATCTGTAAAAAACGAGAAATAACGGATGCCCGAATGTATGAAGTGAGTGCGTGCACCGTATGCCCACAGCCATGCCAGTTCGGTGCTGTCAAATCCTTTGTTCTTTTGCCAATAACCTTTTGCAGCAGCCAACAAGGTGAATATTCCCCACAGAATCAGAAAATAATGCAGAAAAGAATAGCGGTTGCAATGTATGGATAGAATGAAACATGTGAGCAACGGATAGATGGCCCAAGGTCTTAATATTCTGAGCCACGCTTCGGGATATAACTCTCCCGTGATGCCGTTTCCTGCATTGATGATACAGTATAACAGCCATCCTAACAAGACGAATGTGTAAGCATTCATTGCGTTCTTTCTGTTGTCGTCATCCGTATATACTTGTTTGAGTATGATGAGCGTCAACATAATGCCGAATAATAGGTCGAAGATATTGGTGATGGGAATCGGAATCGGATAATATCGGTTGATTCCCATTATAATATAGTTGATAATAAAGGTGATGCATAGAAGAATAGTCGGCCTTTTGATGCAGATAAAAATAAAAGTAAGCAGGAAGGGAATCAGACCGATTGCGGTTGCTACTGTCGCTTTCATAGTAGTGGCAGTCCAGATACAAAGCAATAATCCGACAGTCACGACAATTGCATTGATTCCTTTTTCAAAGATGTTATATTCCTTAACTATCATTTATTTCTTGTTATATTCAACAGCAGTCAACCCCAATTGAAAGAGTCTGTATTCCATATTTTTAAATCTCGTATACGGAGGAAGTTGTCCGGTGAATTCCTCAACCGTATTTCTGCCGGCTTGTGTCAAGTAGAAGAACAAGGGTATTTGCTCATTTTTAGCCTGCAATAAACGCTTGTACATCAGTTGGTCAATGTCTTTCCATGTTCTGTTTGCACGTACAATCATCAGGTTGACAGAAGCCTCATTTAATAGTGTGGGAGGAATCGGATTACTCTTTAGTACCGGATATTCTATTAAAAGAATTTCATCTTTTCCAAGGTCAGGACACAAGTCTTTTATGTTGTTAGCCTGAACGTACAGGCTGTCTTCACTTAAGAAATCTTCGTCATACGTGATGCGTCTCACGTCCAGTCCGATGCTTGTCCAATATTGTTCCAGAGCTAATGCTATATGCGTCTTGCCATCTTTCTCCTCCGTGCTCAGTAGGTTGATGATTCGTTGTTTGCTGACACTTAGATGGGGTAGCAGACTAGTACTTAACTGCTTGATGGCCATTTCGTCTATTGCCTTATTATACCTTCTGTATCGTAGGGCGCTGTCTTTGGGATAAGCCCCGATAACAGTACTTCCGGTGATGCGTTGTGTGCGTATCTTGTCCCTGAGGGTACGGTCTAAGATTTCGATAATCAGGAAATAACCAATGATAAACAATAAGGTACCCAATATGGACGAAAGTATAATCATCCGTGCATTGGTGGGAGAAGAAGTAAGAGGGAACAATGGCGGATTCATGATTTTGAGTGAGGCCGAAGTCATCTCTAGATTCTTTTGGCGCAAGATAGCGGCATTCAATGCCCCCATTGTTGACATATAATTACTTTCCACGAAGCCGATGTGCCGTTCTTTACGTCCGAGTGTAGCACCGATAGGAGAGAAGTACAGGAAATCCCGGTCTATCTTTTCTCTCATGATATCGCGTGTATCCATCTGTGCTTTTGTCTTCTCCATCAATACGACCTGCTCCAGCCATTGACTTATCAAGGTTTCGTATGGTACATTGTTGGTTGAAGCTGATTCGGCACTCAATTGCATTGCAATGTCATTAATACTTTTCTCTGCATCATTAAGCACCCCCTTCTCATTTTCCAGTACTTGTTGATTTTTTTGGTCGGGAGTAATCTCCATAGTAGAGATTTTTGTATTTAATTGTGATATTTGCTGAAGTTTGTTTAAGAATAGGTTGTTAGTACGGATTGCTTTGGCAATATCTCCCAGTTTATATTCATAAAAATCAATTAACGCTTTACTGGTGGAGTAAGTGATGAGCAAGTCATTATCCATCATCTGATAACTGGCATCCATTCCCGCCACCTGTTTGGTTTGTTCGCCGTAGTTGATGATACGGTGTTCAATGTTGTATTCTATTAAAGAGTCCTCGGCAGAGGTCAGCATTTTACCTAGTCGAGCCAGCTCTTCCTGAAAAAACTTAATAACATTATCGGTCTCTCCATATCGCAGTTCATGATATTGTTTGACAAACTCCTCATTCAATATATCAAGTGTATTGTAAGCAATTCCGGGATCATTGGAACTGTATGCTATTTCTATCATATCACTGTTACCCAATCTGGCCACTTTGATATTCTGAGAAAGGAGCGGTATGCTAAAGTAAGGATGCGTATAGTTAAGTAATCTGTAAATAAAATTATTAACAGACGGCCTTTCAAAAGCAACCAGCTTATTGTAAGTTTTTTCCTCATTCTGCTTGTCGATGAGCGCTCTCATCTCTCTGGGAACGCTACCCACTAACTGTTGATAGTGTTCTGCCGAGATGTAGCTTGTATTCTTCTCGGCATCCCCATATACAAGGCAACGGGCAAGCAACTTGAGAGAGACAATCTTCAAGGTACGTTCGGTTGTGATGATGTTCATCAGATTGCTCAGATGTACTCCTGCATTGCGGGAGTCGGTAACATCTACATTGTATCCTGAAATAATCCCTGTAAAAATAGTTGTTTTTACATCGTATGTCTTTTCAAGGTCTCGGGTCATAAACCATGCTATAACACCGGCAATACACGGAAAGATAACCATCCACCAGCGAATGCGATAGAAAAATCTTACTATATATTTGAATAATTCCATATTATTTCAGTTCAGTATTTTCACTTTTGTCAATTCCTTCGGTGACACTTAACTCTTCCTGAATGGTAAGAATTGGTGTATGAGAAATAATTTCGAGCATTAACAATTGGTCATTGATAGTTGAGCGCAGAGATGCAAACCCCTGATTGGCTCCAAATTCTTTTTCTTTCGTTTGGGCTACCGCATCTATTGTCGTGCGTCTGTTTCTGTATTCCTGTTCGGCAATGGCAGATGCACCTTTATATAAAGCAAGGTGTTCTGCCGAACGTTGTAAGGTTTCGATATTCGATAAAATCTGGACATACAGATGGGCTATTTGTATTTTTAATTCCTCATATGCCTGTTGTTTTCTCAATTCTGCGATATCTACCTGAATGCGTTGTCGTTTTATTTTGCCAGGTAGGTCGAATAACGTTTCGAGCGGTAGTGTGACAGAACCTCCCACGCTCCACGAAGTCTGTTCTGTTCCCGTATAACGATAAATTAAAGGAGTGGTAGGGTCGGTAGACGAGCCGATATTATCGGCAATGCCGTGCGAAACATTTCCGAAAGCATTAAAAAGACTCATCCAGCTTCTTTTTTCTTTAGCTAACAATTTTTTTTGTAATTGTTTCTCTTTTTCCAGAATTTCGATACTTGGAGTGCTGCGTGCATTTTCGTATAACACACTCAGTGGAGGTAATTTGATTTTGGCTATATCTATATTTATACTTGAATTTACTTCATCCTGTGTTGTGACAGATTGCTGTGTTCCGTGTGTTTCCTGAGATTTGGCATAGCCTGCAAACAGAAATATGAGAATGATAATAGCATATAGTTGTTTCATAAAATGTCTTTTCCCCTTTAAATCATTTTTTATTATTGTTTATACATCTCCCTTTTGAATGAAAGCGGTAAATGTTTTTAGTAGAATTTTCATATCCATTCCGAACGAGAACTCTTTACTGTATTTCAAGTCCAGTTCTTTTCGTTCTTTGGCAGACAACCTCCCAGGGTCTCCCCGTTTCTCCACTTGCCACAAGCCTGTCAGTCCTGCAGGAGCCATGAATCGGTCTATGCTGTCGTCGTTCGTCAAGCGCTCGGCTTCATAGAGAGGGAGAGGCCGGTTGCCTACCACAGACATATCTCCCTTCAATATATTGATAAGTTGTGGTAGTTCGTCCAAGCTGTATTTACGTAGGAAGCGTCCTACTCTTGTGACACGAGGGTCTTTTTCTATTTTTACAAACGGTTGGTCCTGTTCACTATTGCGTTTGGATGCGAACACTTCTTCAGGGATGATAAAGTCATCAGAAACCAGTATAACGCCGTCGTCTCCAATTAGAAAACCATCCAGGTCATCATCAGAGAATCCTTTGGGCTCGGTAGCGGTGTCATCTTCAGATTTATATTGGTTTAAGTCTGTCAGTTCCTTCAGATGCTTATCCGCGTTATTATACATGGAGCGAAACTTCAGAAAGTCAAAGATGTTGTAATTCGTTCCTACTCTTTTTGCTTTATAAATAACAGGACCTTTGCTTTCCAATCTAATTGCCAATGATATAATAAGGAAGACCGGTGACAGAACGATGAGCGCTATACCGGCAAAAGTGATGTCAAAAAAGCGTTTCCACCGAGGCAGTATGAAACGCTTTACCACTTTTTTCTTTCTGTTGCTGATGTAGAGCAACTCTTGTCTTTTATTTATTAAGTCAATCTTCTGAATCAGCTCTTCTTTTGAAATATTGGGACTGATTGTATCATTGATTCCGCTTTTCAGATACGCAGCGCTTTCTTCTTTTTTTAAGCCGCCGGTGACCAGCACTACATAACCCTGATAGAATTTTTTCCTGAAAAGAGTGATGTTTTCCACATCCTCCTTCAAGTTACCCTGTTCATAGAGGATGATAATATTCTCTCTCACTTTAAGGTTGATACAAATGGTAATGGCATCTTTATGGTCTTTGGCATAAATTAATTGCACATCTTCCAACTTTCCGAATTGAGTCAAAAAAGACTTGCTTTTTCCTATATAAAGCAGATTAGTTGTCATAACCTATTCGATTATCTTTTTTACTCTGATCTTAAGTTCCATCGGGTTAAAGGGCTTTACGATATAGTCTTCCGCACCTATTTCGAGTAGTCTTATTCGTTCGGTGGTGCTGTCTTCGCTGCTCAGCATAATGACGGGAATGTGCTTGAACAGTTCGTTAGCCTTAATCCATTCCAGAAAATCGTCTCCTCTCATTTCCGGCATGCGTATGTCTGAAATTATTAAGTCCGGCAGATTCCCTTCTTGTAGCCATTTCATTCCTTGAACTCCGTCCTGCAACCAAATGCAGTCATATTCAGCCATTAAATAAATAGACAGTACTTTTGCTATTGTTTCTTTGTCGTCCAGAATCAATATTCTCTTTTTCATATCATTCTTTATTATGTTTGGCAAAAATAAGGAAAAATATTGGTATTAAGCAATATAAATCGATTAATTTTGGGAATATAAGTCGTTTTTTTGTTGATATTATCGTCAGTGAGGATATTATCGGGGAAATAAATTATCCTTTTTAGGACAAAAGCAAGATTTTTATCCAAAGGAGAGGGGGATGAATAATTGGATTATCCGGAGAAACAAAAAAGATGTTTCTATTGTTTTCAAAAGTAGTCACCCTTGTTTATGAAAACTGTCTTGGCTGTTTTGTTGCTCTCTCTTGAGTTTTTTGATATGATAACTGAAGATAACGATTTTATAATGAAGTATGATACATACTTTTTTATTAGCAATATTTTAATGCTTATATCAAAAAGATTGCTTACTTTTGCGGAGTTTATACTAAACTAGTCGAAAAAATAAATTAAAAGAACTATTGAAGGATTTATGATGAGAAAAATAGTAACATTTGTATTGCTATTAATTTGCCTGTCTGTCACTTCTGTTGCGCAGGTGGGGGGTGGTATGACCGATAAGCAAGTGGTGGAATATGTGCAGAATGGTTTGTTGCAAGGTAAAAGCCAGCAGCAGATTAGTACGGAGCTTGCTCGTAGGGGAGTGACCAAGGAACAGGCGGAACGTGTCAAATTACTGTACGAACAGCAAAAGAAGAATGGAAAAAACTCATCGTCTTCTACTTTAGACAACACGAAAGGGCGCAGTCGTACCAAGAACGGGGTTAAGGAAAAGGAAGACGGAAAGGACGGCAGTGATTACATCGATAAAAATTTTAATTTTGATGATTCTTCGGAGAAAAAAGAAGTTCCTGTTTATAAATATGTAACGACAGAACCGTTGGAACCTAAGGAGATGGGTACCTATACCATTGATAGAGATGGAAATATTGTATATGACAATAACACGATCCTTTATTTGCAGGAAGAAGAAGAGAAGAAAGAGGAAAAGGTCTTCGGACGTGATATTTTCAATACCAAGAATTTGACATTTGAGCCTAGTGTGAATCTGGCTACTCCGGTGGATTATCATTTGGGGCCCGGAGACGAAGTGATTATAGATATTTGGGGAACCAATCAGGCTACCATACGCGATAATATTTCTCCTGATGGATACATTAATATAGAAGATATTGGTCTGGTGTATCTGAACGGCATGACGGTGAGCGAGGCAACGGATTATTTACGCAAGGAGCTGAACCGGATTTATGCCGGCATAGACAGTGAAAAACCTGTTTCACAGATAAAGGTGACACTGGGAGACAGTCGCACCATTCAGGTAAATGTGATGGGAGAGGTACTGACTCCGGGTACTTATGCGCTTTCTTCTTTTTCTTCTGTTTTCCATGCTCTTTACCGTGCAGGCGGAGTAAATGATATTGGTAGTTTGCGTGCCATTCAGTTAGTTCGTGGCGGTAAGCCTATTGCTACAATCGATGTGTACGATTTTATTATGCGTGGCAAAGCCACTGATGACATTCGTCTGCAGGAGGGGGATGTTGTCATTGTGCCTCCTTATCAAGCCTTGGTGACGATTGAAGGAAATGTAAAACGCCCCATGAAATACGAAATGAAGGATGGCGAAAATGTAAAGACCCTGCTTAAGTATGCCGGTGGCTTTTCGGGAGATGCATACACCCGTGCCTTGCGTATGATTCGTCAGAATGGCAGAGAATATCAAGTATATACGATTGATGATATCGATTATTCAGTCTTCCCGGTGAAAGATGGTGACAAGGTAACGGCTGAAGCTATCTTGAATCGTTTTGAAAATAAGCTGGAGATTAAGGGTGCGGTCTACCGTCCGGGAATCTATCAGTTTGGAGGCTCATTGAATACGGTTCGCCAGTTGGTGGAAAAAGCAGACGGTTTGATGGGAGATGCGTTTACTGCCCGTGCCGTGTTACATCGTGAGCGTGATAATTTGACACGTGAGGTGATTTCTGTCGACATAAAGAAGGTGCTCGATGGCACTATCCCCGATATTCCTTTACAGAAGAATGATGTTCTATATATTCCTAGTATCCACGATTTGCAGGATATGGGTGTAATTACAGTGTTTGGTGAAGTAGCTCGTCCCGGGGAGTTGCCGTACGCTGACAACACGACGCTGGAAGATATCATTATTCAGGCAGGTGGCTTGAAAGAGTCGGCTTCTACCGTTCGTGTGGATGTCTCACGCCGTATCAAGGATAATAAGAGTACGGATGTTTCTTCTACTATTGGTAAAATGTATTCTTTCTCTTTGAAGGATGGATTTGTAATTGATGGTGAGCCCGGTTTTGTGTTGCAGCCTTATGATCAGGTGTATGTCAGAAGAAGTCCGGGTTATCAGGAACAGGCCAATGTAGACATTACGGGTGAGGTGCTTTATGACGGTACTTATGCGCTGACCAATAAAAGTGAACGTCTTTCTGATTTGGTAAAAAAGGCCGGTGGTGTAACTCCTTTTGCTTATGTGAAAGGTGCCAAGCTGATTCGTCAGGCGAATGATGAGGAGCTGAAGCGTATGGAAGATGTGTTTAAGATGATGCGCCGTGAAATGGGGCAAGCCAATATGGACTCATTGAAGTTGGATTTGGACAGTGTTTATTCGGTGGGTATTGATTTGGAATTGGCAATGAAGAATCCGGGTTCCAGTGCGGATGTGGTGCTTCGTGCCGGTGATAAGTTGGTTGTTCCTGAGTTGAGTAATACTGTAAAGATAAACGGTGCGGTGATGTTGCCTAATACCGTAGCCTATAAAGATAATAAATCAGTGAAATACTATATTAGTCAGGCCGGTGGATTTGCAAACAATGCCCGTAAGAGCAGAGCATTTATCATTTATATGAACGGTCAGGTTGCCAAAGTCAAAGGTTCGGGGCGAAATATGATTGAGCCGGGGTGCGAGATTATTGTACCGATAAAAGATAAGAACGGAAGAATGAATTTTCAAACAATTTTGGGAATAGCTTCATCTATAGGTTCATTAGGATTAACAGCGGCGTCTATTGCTAATATATTGAAATAAGGATTGAAAGGTTAAAATAAAAAGAGATTACCCAAAAAATCGGTTAGGAATATTCAGAAATATCCCTAACTAAAGATACAAAAAAAGCCAACTAATTCGCAAGACTTTAAGTATGAGTTAGTTGGCTAATTTTATAGGATTTACTGAATATCCCTAGTTAAAACAGCTATGCACAATTCCTTTTATTCCGTTTT
>ENA-UEQQ01000086-UEQQ01000086.1-human-gut-metagenome-genome-assembly--contig:-NODE-86-length-29299-cov-27.774725_pt1 | contig 29299 bp, 19 predicted proteins | sample MGYA00242956_ERZ507956 | MGnify/ENA primary metagenome ERZ507956 (study PRJEB26167, sample SAMN06115407) | human gut metagenome | host: Homo sapiens | place: China:Hubei | collected 2016-07-12 | study... | reverse complement strand
ACTAATAATGTCACCCCCTGCATTATTCTTTTTATTTTTGCCATCAAAAACGTTGATGTTTTATCAAATGACGCTAAAAATAAAAAGAATAATGCAGGGGGTGACATTATTAGTTATCGCTGTAATATTTGGATAAAATATAAATAAAACATAAAAAATATAAATAAATTATAAAATGGCGACAGTTTTTTCTTGTTCAAGTGTTTATTATATAGAGGACAAAATAAGACAGCAAAGGAAGTGGTGCTGTTGCATCGGAAAAATGACACAAAATTAGTGATGTCCATTCGGGAAAAGAATTGAAGGGGATTCTTTTCCCCATTTGTCGTGTTACGAAAGACTGAGGGTAAGAAAATATGCTAGAACTTGCAATCTGTGATGATGACATCATCCTATGTAATTGGTTAGAACAGAAGCTGCTCCATTATGGGAAAGCGAATGACTGTCAGATATCTATAGAAATATACTATTCTGCGGAGCAGCTTCTTAACAGGCTGGAAGAAGAATCCTACGATATGTTATTCCTTGATATTTGTCTGGAACATGAGAATGGAATTGATATCGGAACGGAGATACGAAAGAAAAATTATGGAAAAGAACTGCGGATTACCTATATTTCAACATATCAGGAATATGCTATGAAATTATTCCGTATTCATCCATTTGATTTTCTTGTAAAGCCAATCCGAGAGGAAGAACTTTTCCGGGTGATAGGTGAATTACGGGAACTGTTAAAAGAACGGAAGAAAATATTTGAATATACGGATACAAAAGGAATCCACAAGATTTCTTATGACAAGATCCTGTATTTTTATAGTCTGGGAAAAAGAGTACATATCGTGACATCGGAAAAAGAATATGAATATCGAGGAAAATTAAAGGATGTAGCGGATGTAACAGAAGAATATTTCTTACTGATTCACAAGTCCTATCTCATCAATATGGAACACGTGGAGCATTACGAATATGACAACGTGGTTATGAAAGACAAGACACGTCTCAGTATCAGTAAAGCAAATCGCAAGAAGGTCAGGGAAAGACTATTACAAACGGAGAAGAAAAGATTATGAATATCCATTTGATCACTTATCTGACAAGTAAATTATTCTGGATTTATACTGTGTTCCGTTACAATACCATCCTGTATCCAAAAAATGAGGATACACAAAAGCTATTTGCATATTTTTGTGCATATCTGCTTTCATGCTGGGGAAGCATGCAGTGGGGAACGATGTACGGAGATCTGATCTTTGAGCTGATAGCTCTGTTAATTATAACAGTGGCATATCAGGCAGACTGGCAACATCATGTCTGGAATACACTTATGGTATATATTATGGGAATTTTATGTGATGGGATTCCAATCGTGTTCTTTCAACGGTATGCGGTAGCAAGAAATCCGGTGCATCATCACATGGGACCGGGAACTATTGTAATGGGAAATTTTATATTCTTTTTACTGGAAGTCATTATTGAAAGAAAAGTAGGTGTAAAGAGAAGTTATTATATAAAGAACCGTCATTGGCTTGCTATGCTTTCTGTCCCGGTGATCAGCATTATAGTCTGTATCAGGATATTGCTGCCAGACAGAAGAGGTGTGCGGTCTACGATTGTATTATTCTTACTGTTTATCAATGTGTTTATTTTCTATCTGCACGATGAGGTTCAGAAAAGTTATATTGAAACAGCAAAACAGGAAGAGATGAAAATTCAGATGAGCCAGTATGCAAAAGAACTGGAGATGATGATGAAATTACAGGACAGGCTGAATAAGATACATCATGATTACAAGCACCATCTTACAACAATAGGGGCAATGGCAAAAACGGGAGGAAATGAAGAGATTCTATCGTATCTGAAACAAATGGAGAATATAGCCGGAACAGCCTTATGTCATCATTTATATACAGAAAACCGTAATATGAATAATCTGCTGAATTATATTTTGGAAGATTCGAAATCAGTAATTGAAAATCCGGAGATTTCTGTAGAAATACCGAATCATATAGGGGAAGAATTATTTGATATAAGTATAATAGTGGGAAATCTTATGGATAATGCTATTCGTGGGACAGCAGCTTCAGATGAAAGGAGATTATCGTTTCAGATGTATTATGGAAAAGGAATCATGAATATCCAGATTGAGAATAGCATAAAAGATACACCAAAAGTGCGGAATGGAATTTATCTGACAACGAAAAGCAGGAAAGAAGGACATGGAATAGGATTACAAAATGTGAAACTCGTAGTAGAAAAATATCATGGTCAGATGGAGATCTGCCATACGGAGAAATCCTTTCAAGTGAAAATATTATTATATATGAAATTAGATGAAAAATAGTAAGGCGATGGTGTCTTACTATTTTTTTCGACCGATTTCGTCTATTTTTGCCACCTCAAGGGGCATTTTTACCATTTATGAAAATTTTGTGATTTTTTAGATTATAGTAGTGCCAAAGTCAGAAAAAAGGAGGGTAGCGGTTATTTTGTAAAGGAATTATAGAAAAAGATTACAAGAGGGAGAAAGAGACTATGAAGAGATTTCGAAAGTCGGCTATAGCCTTAGTACTTGCACTCCTGATGGCACTACAGGGAACAGAGCCTATTTTTGTACAGGCAAAAGAGGCCATTGAGGATGTACAGAAGAATGCAGATTTCTCCAGACCAGAGGCTTTGACGGAAGAGGAAGCAGGGATTACAGATTCCACATCTGGAGAACAAGATAAGAGTCAGCAGTCTGATGCGGACGTACAAAATGAAACGACGCCATCAGAAGATACAGAGACGCAGGAAGAACAGACAACTCCAGCGGAAGAAACAGAAGAAAATCCGCAGGAAAAAGAAGTGGAGTTGAAAGAACCACAGGATTACTATCCGATTCCAGAAGAACCGGAAGGTGAACTGATTGATTATGATGCCATTTCCAAGACTTATAAGACAGGGGACAAGCAGTATACAACCGTTTATGGAGGTTATGTCGGAACTTATAAGAATGAGGATGGAGATACCGAGCTGGTTGATAATACACTTGTAAAACCAGAAGAAGCAGATACTCCGGCATCCGAAGAAGCACAGGAAGCCAGCAGTGTAGTGGCAACTGAAGAAAAGGAAGAGAAAACAGAAGTTTATCAGAACAAGGCAAACGATTATGCTATCCTTCTTCCGGAACAGATGTCAGAAGAGAATGGTGTAACGATTGAAAATGGAAAGACCAGAATCGGGATCATTCCGGTAGATGGAGATTATACACATTCCGTTATTAAAGACAATGCGATCCTTTATAATGAAGTTTACGAGGGCGCAGATGTTCAGTATACAGTACTGGATTCCAGCATTAAGGAAGATATCGTACTTCAGCAGCCAACAGACAGGGAAGTCTATGAATACGAGCTGCAGATTCCGGGGTATCAGGCAGAAGTAAAAGACAATCAGGTCTATATCTATCCGGAAGGGAAGACAATCAAAGATGCGAAGTATCTTCTGGAGACGCCATCAATGGAAGATGCTGCCGGGGAAATCAGTTTCCTGATCACATTGGAACTTCGGGAAGAAGATGGAAAAACAATCCTGACCGTAAAACCAGATAGGGATTGGCTTTCGGCAGAAGAACGTCAGTATCCGGTCAGGATCGATCCGACACCAGTAGAGATTCAGAAGAGTTCCTTTAACATGATCGGTGTGGAAGAGGGAAGTCCTACCAGTCAGATTGGTGACAACAATTATCCGTATGTCGGATTTGATGATGGTATTAAGTCTGGGAACCTTGCAGGATTTGGTACTGCACACCAGAACTGCCGGACTTATATCAAAGTAAATTCAAATTTTAGTCAGATTCCGAAAGATTCCAAAATTGACAGTGCAACATTTGCAGTCAGTCAGAAAACTGCATACAGTGGTGGTGCATCCCAGTTTGGACTTTATCGTGTAGATCAGTCGTGGAACACCTCCATCACATGGAAAACAAAACCAGTAAATCTTACGTTTCAGGATGTACAGAATGCAAGTACCAGCAGGAACAGCTATATCAATTATGACGTCAAAGATCTGGTCAATGACTGGGTGCAGGGAACTCATGCGAATAACGGATTTGCACTGGTAGCCATTGCCGAGGCAAATAACCTTGGAGCTTCTATGCAGTGTGAGGTACTGAATAACAGGGCATCCGTTTATGGACCGAAACTCAGCATCCAGTGGTCACCGGCTGAAGATCCATATCTGCGAGATATGTCACTGGATGAAACAACGATCCTGCTTCGCCCGATGACAGAAAAGAATACAAATGGAAAGCTGAAGTTTGATGCCGTATTTGCAGACGGAATTGCAAAGAGCAAATCTACAGTAGAATATTATCTGCTTCCAGATGAGGAAAATGAAGAACATCACGAAACAGATGCAAAACCATTGTATTCCTATCCAGACAGTACTGAATACAATAAGCAGTTCCCGGAGGCGAATAAGTATTACAGCAAAGATTCCAACTGGCAGAGTGCACTGTATTCAGGGCTGACGAAGGACAAGCTTTATAAGATCAAAGCAAAAGCATCGAAAGAGATTGATGGAAAGCTGGAAACAGGAAAAGAAGTGACCAGTGACAGCTTTGTGATCTATGAAGTGAAGCAGTTTGATACATTCCCGAAGATTGCAAAATATTATGGTGTTCCGCTTAAGAACATTATGAAAGACAATCAGGTTATGGACGCACTGGTAGTCGCAAATAACACGATCTTTATCCGTAACCCACAGACAAATGTTCCATATAGTCCTGCACCGCTTACCGATCAGGATAAGATGCGGATTGACGGAGCATTGATGGGAAGAGGCCTGCACTGTGAATTTGGATTTGAACCAGTCAACTTAAATACTGGTAACTTCTACATGGATCAGTCCGATGCGACGATGAATGAACTGAATGGAGAATTCTCCATTACAAGAAGCTACAATTCCAAAGGAACAGACCAGCATTCCATGTTCGGACGTGGATGGAGCTTTAACTATGACCAGTCACTTTCTCAAATGGAGGACGGAAGTCTTCTGTATATGAGAGGGGACGGAAGTTATCTGATCTTTGATAAGAATGAAGATGGAAGCTACACTACTCCGGATGGTTATGTATATGATTTAAAAGCAGTCAGCTATAAAGATACAGACCATGACTACATCGGATGGGAACTGACAGATGCGGATCAGAGCGTCTGGTCATTTGATAAATATGGAATTTTACGTTATGTAACGGATGTGAATGGATTTAAGACAGTATTAGATTATGACGATGATTATAATCTGAGTAAGATTACAACACCATCCGGAAAAACATTCGGGGTAAAACAGGATAAATTCGGGCATATCAAGGAACTGTCTCTTCCAGATGGTGGAAAAGTTTCTTACAAATATGATGAGCAGGGAAATCTGATATCTGTAACAGATCCGAATGGAACAACAAAAGAGTACAAATATGATGATGACAGCCGTATGACAAGCTGGAAAGATGAGAATGGCAATACGGTTGTAAAGAATACTTACGATAAAGAAGGAAGAGTTGTAGAGCAGACTGATGCAGAAAAAGGAACGGCAACTTTCAAGTACGGAAAGAGTTCTACTACAACAACGGATAACGAAGGAAATAAGACCGTTTATCATTATGATGATCAGTACCGCACAACATCCATTGAATATCCGGATGGAACAACCTGTGAAAAGACTTATAATGCAGAGAATCAGCTTGCTTCCGAAACGACAGCAGCCGGAACAAAAACTTACACTTATGATACATTTGGCAATGTAGCAACGGAGACAAGAGAGGATGGAAAGACAGCCTCTTATACTTATAATGAGCAGAATAAGCTGACCAGTGCAACTGGATATAACGGAGCAACGGTTACTTACAGTTATGACGGTAATGGAAATATGGTCACATCTACAAAACCGGATGGAACAGCCATTACCTATACTTACGATGACAAACATCGTATGGTATCCCAGACAGACGGCAGAGGTGTCACAACAACGTATTCGTATGACGGACCGAACATGACCGGATATGTGGATGGAAATGGAGCAGCATGGGGATTCACGTATGACGCGATGAATCGTGCAGTTACCATGACAGATCCACTTGGAAATGTAACCTCGAACAGTTACGATGCGAATGGCAATCTGACTTCCAAGACAGCAGCCGATGGCGGTGTGACCGCTTATACGCTGGATGGTGTGGGAAATATTACAGCAAGTACTGACGCACTGGGGAATACCACCACTTATACTTATGATAAGATGTACAACATGACCAGTGGTACAGATCCGAAAGGAAATCAGATCAGCTACGTTTATGATAAGAATTATCAGCAGGTCAAAGCAACCGATGCAAAAGGAAATACAATTACTTATAAGTATGACAGCATGGGACGTGTCATAGAAGAGAGTAATAAAGATTTTGGAACAAAGCTCTATGAATATGACAAAGCAGGAAATCTGAAAAAATATACCGATGGAAATGGAAATGCAACCGTATCCAAGTTTGATTCTCTTGGACAGGTGCTTCAGTCCAAAGATGCAGTTGGTAATATAACCAAATATGAATATGACGCATTAGGAAATGAAACCAAGATTACTTATGGAGATGGAAGCAGCCATTCCAAGGAATATGATAACTGCGGAAGACTCGCTAAAGAGACAGATGAATTAGGTGCAGTTACCACTTATACTTATGATGCGGCAGACAATCTGGTATCAAAATCAGATGACAGTGGAAGAACCTGGACTTATACCTACGATAATACAGGAAACCGCTTAAGTGAAACCAACCCAGAAGGTGGAACTACCACATATACTTATGATAAAGCAGGAAATCTGGTATCTTCTACCGATGAAGAGGGAAGAACAGATACTTATGCTTACGACAAGGCAGGAAATCTGACTACATCCAAAGATGCCCTTGGATATACCGTATCCATGAAGTATGACTTAAATGGAAATCTGGTATCCTCTACCGATGAAAATGGAAATACCAGTACCATGACTTACGATGGTAATGGAAACATGACATCGGTAAGCGATGCAAAGGGCAACATTACAGCAATGAAATATGATTCCACCGACAATCTGGAACAGACGGTGGATGCCCTGAAAGGAAAGACCACTTACGAATACGATTCACAGGGCAACAGCACAAAGATGACAGATGCCCTCGGCAATGCGTATAGTTATGTGTATGATAAAGAGGGAAATAACACATCCATAATACTGCCGACAGGGGACAAGGTGCTGATGGAGTACGATGCCATCGGACAGCTTGTAAAATGTACGGATGCACAGGGACTCGTAATTACCTATCAATATGACGGAGCAGGCAACCTGATCCATTCCTCCGACAATGGTGGAAACAGTATGGATTATACTTATGATGGTGCCGGAAATGTACTGACACAGACCGATGAACTTGGCAGGACAGCAACATACAAGTACGATCAGTACGGCAGACTCCTGAAACTTACTGAAGCAGACGGAAGTATCACATCTTATGAATATGATGTTATGGACCGCATTACAGCGGTAACGGATGCGGAAGGTCATAAAACAACCTTTACCTACGATAAAGTCGGCAACCAGTTATCCATGACAGAAGAAGAGGAAGCCACATATAAATACGCTTACGATAAGAAAGACCGGGTTATTTCTCAGACAAATCCACTGGGAGCATCCAGCACCTTTAAGTATGACGGAAATGATAATGTGACGGAATCTGTCGATGAAAACGGTACGGTTACCAAGTATGCTTACGATAAAAATGACAATCTCGTATCCCAGACAGACGGAAATGGAAATACGACAACCTACCAGTATGATGAACTGGACCGCAAGATCGGTGAGACTTCTCCGTTAAAAGAAACAAATGAATACCGTTATGATGCCATTGGAAATCTTACCAAATCAAAAGATCCGATGGGACTCATTACCGAATACAAATATGACAGCCTGAGTAACATGACGGAACAGATTTCTCCAAAGGGAGCAGTTACCAAATATGATTACGACAAGCATGGCAATGTCATTTCTGTAACGGATGCAAAGGGAAATGAGACACAGTACAGTGTTGACCTGAATGACAATGTCACAAAGATGACACAGGCGAATGGTGGAGAGTATACCTATAGTTATGATAAAGCCGGACGTCTGAAGAGTATGACCAGTCCACTGGGTTATACTAAAAATTTCTCTTATGATAAAGTGGACAACGTGGTAAAAGAAAGCGACAGCTTAAAGAGTACCACTACTTATACTTACGATAAGCTCCATAACATGAAGTCTTCTACCAATGCACTGGATGGAACAACCAGCTTTTCTTATGATAAGTATGGCAATCTGGTGAAGGAGACAGATCCGCTTGGACGGAGCAATACCTACAGTTATGACCTGGCAGGTCAGATGACTTCTGCAGCTGATCCGCTTGGTAAGATAACTGCTTACACTTACGACCCGGCAGGAAATATTACTGAGATCACCAAACCGGGTGGAAGAAAGACCAGCTATGGATATGATAAGAATTATAATGTTACATCTGTAACAGATCCGATGGGCTATGTTGCAAAGACAGTCTACGATAAAGACAACCGTGTAACAGAAGAGACCGATGCACTGGGGCAGAAGGAATCCTATACCTATGATAAGGACAGCAGGGTAACTTCTATTACAGACAAGCGTGGATTCACAACGGGATTTGATTACGATGCACATGGGAATATTCAGGTTGTTACAGATAAGACCGGATTAAAGAGCCATCTGGAATATGACAAGAATGACAACCTGACCAAAGTAACTGATGCCCTTGGCGGTGTAACAACTTATGGTTACGACAACATGGATAACCTGGTGACCTTCACCAATGCAGCAAATAAGACAACGAATTATACTTATGACTTAGAAGGCAACCTGACATCCATCAAAGATCCGGCAGGAAGAACGGAGAAATTCGACTATGATGAAAAAGGCAGACTGACCGGACATACACAGGCAAGCGGCAAGAAAACCACGTATGATTACGACAAACTGAATGACCTGTTGGAGAAATCTTATCAGGACGCAAAAGGCGAGACATCCGAAAAGGACGTGACCTACGCATATAACAGTGCCGGGGAACGGGTATCCATGAAGGATCAGACAGGCAAGAGCAGCTACGAATACGATGCACTTGGAAGAATCACCAAAGTGACAAGCGGTTCGAAAAAGGATGTCAGCTACGTTTATGATGACGCAGATAATCTGCAGGCAATCGTATACCCGGATGGGACAAAGATCAGCTATGAATACGACTTAAATGATAATCTGGTAAAACTGACAGACCGTAATAGAAAAGTAACCACTTACAAGCATGATGCACTGAACCGTGTGACAGAAGTTACTAGAAGTAATGGAACAAAGACGGAAGTATCTTACGATGCAGAAGATCATATCACAAAGATTGTGAATACCTGTGGTTCCTGCGGCAAAGTAATCAGTACTTATGAGTACAAGTACAATGATCAGGGATATGTAGTTGGAGAAACAGCTACGGAACTGGAAGCTGGAACAAGAAAGACGCCAAGCTGGGAAGACTGGTACAACTGGGGCGATACACAGAAAGAGACAGACAAAGCAGACTGTGAGCATCAGGAAAAAGAGATCCAGACGACACGTACCTATGAATACGATGACAACTGGGAACTGACACGCTGTACAGAAAAAGCAGAGGGCGGTAAAAAGACAGTCCATAATTATACTTATGACAAGATTGGAAACCGGACCTCTTACGAGAAGATCGAGGATGGTGTCAGCAAAGCAAAATATAACTATAAGTACAACGATTCCAACCAGCTCATCAAACGCACCAATGCAAAGATCTGGGGCGATCCGGGAACAACCTACAGCTATGATAAAGATGGCAATCTGATCCAGGAATGTGATAAGACAAACAGTGCAGATCCGGTTACTTATGAATACACAGCAGAGAATCGTTTGGCAGTAGTAAAACAGGGTGGAACAGTCCTGATGGCAGCCATGTACGATGGAGATAACAACCGGGTATTCGAACTTGATAACACCTATAAATGGGAAGACTGCTATGGCGATGAAGTCCTGATCCCGGCGAACCAGCGTACCGAAGATGGAAACAGCCCGAAAGAGCAGCTTGCCTCTCTGGTAAAAGGCGGTTCCAATGCCAAAGGATGCACACTGACAGAGTATATCAACGATATCAATCGCGAGAATACAGAAGTCCTTGCAGAGTATGGAGCAGACGAGAAAGTACGTCAGGCTTATACTTATGGAGAAAGTGGAATCGGAGAACGGGTAAGCGTTGATAAATCGGAAGAAAGCAGTTATTATTTATATGACGGAAGAAACAGCGTGACCGGAATCCTGACCGAAACAGCTAATCTGACGAACAGTTATCAGTATGATTCATACGGTAACCTTACATCAGGAACAGCAGACGGTGTCAATTACTACGGTTACAATGGGGAGTCCACAAATGTAAAAACAGGACTTCAGTATCTGCGGGCAAGATACTATAACGCAGAGAACGGAACCTTTACAACTGAAGATAGTGACCTTGGAACGACAGAAAATCCATTGACCAGAAACCGCTACGATTATACGACCAATAATCCGCTGAATTACAGTGATCCGACAGGACATTCATTGTGGAGCAGGATTAAGAGTACAGCTAAAAAAGCAGCGAAAGCAGTCAAGAGTGTCGGCAAGAAAATCGTTAATACTGCGAAAAAGGTAGTCAAAACAGTAGTAAATACAGCTAAGAAAGCAGCAAAAACTATTGTTAACACAGTGAAGGGGGTAGCAAAAACTGCCAAAAATGCAGCTAAACATGCAAAACAGACATATCAATCTGTGAAAAATCGTGTAACCAGTAGCAGTACATATCAAAAGATCACATCCAGAGGAAGTCAGTTTATTCGTTCTGTAAGCAATGGGGTACAGAAAATTGGAAAAACTTATACATCTTTCAAATCCTATGTTTCAGAAAGAACGGCAGAAATCCGCTCAGAAGTGGTACGACATATGTGTACGACAACAAATCGTATTACAGATAAGCTTGGAAAAGTAGACTGGAATGCGGTGAAAAAAGTAGCCATTGGTATAACTGCGGTTACAGTTTCTGGTCTTGTAGTTGCTGCAACAGGCGGTTTGGCTGCAGGAGCAGTTCTGGCAGCATTGCCAGCAATGGGTGGCTTAGGAACGGCGATGGTTTCAGGAGCAGTTATTGGAGCTATTGGTGGAGCTTCATATAGTGCAGTGAATTCAGGTTTGTCTGGAAATAGTCTGAAACAAGTAGCAAAAGATACGTTAGTCGGTGGTATTGCAGGAGCAGTGACAGGTGGCGTTATGGGTGGCCTTAGTTATGGGGCTGGGAAACTTTTGAATGTAGTAAGGAGTGCAGGAAGTACCCATAATGATGGGATTGATAAATCGTTTAAAAAATTAGTTGCAGAAGTAACCGAAACAAAATTGCCAGAAGGCACTTGGGAAAAACCACCATTAGAGCGAGGAGATATTATTGACAAAGCTATGGGAAATAACTTGGGACACAATTTCCCGACCATAGATAAAGTAGAAAATGGTGTTGTGACTAGTGTTAAAAGCCGAGACTTAGGTGCAAAGACTTATCAAAATGGTAATAAATTGGAAAAGGTAATTGTCAAGGACATTAATAAAGTTTCAGGATTTATAGGAGAAACATTTAATGGTAAATTTGTTAATGCGGAAGAAATAGTGGGTAGACAATTACAAGTAGTTGTTCCAAATGTAACATTAAGCGAAGCTCAGATAAATGCAGTTAATAATGCTACAAAACATGGTATTGATAAAGGTGTTAAACTCATTATTACAGTAGGAAAATAATAGCAAAGTAAATAGCTTAAGGGGAATATTTTATTCCCCTTAAGTAATAGAGAGGAGAAAACGGATATGATTTCTGTATATTATAATCAAAAATATGGTTTCTTAATTGTGCCTAATGCCATTGAAAGGTTTATGGGATGTTATATTTCTATCGAACCTACAATTGAAATTATGGCTGAAGAAACAATAGATAAGATAGGCTGTGCAATTAGAAAAGGAATAAAAATTGCAGAAAGTTTCCCAAAAGTAGACGAATCTCAATTAAACAATTTTTGGAAACAAACAAAATATAAAAGTTTTCCAACATTTTCCAAGAATTATCAAAGAATTGATTTGAAACAAAATGGAGATGAATTAGAAATTAGAAGATGGGAACGGAATAATAGAGGGGGATATTCGCGAAAAACGGAAGAAAAAGATTATATTAATTTTATAGAAATGTCGGATTATGAATTGGGCTTGTTTATAAAAAAAATGTTTGAACCATGTGAAATTAGAATTGATGAAACAGAAAGATTTGAAACATTAGAGGGGAAAATAATTAGTTATTCGATTCCAAATGAGCATTATAAAAATATTGGTGATGGTCATACAGATTCTTATATGACATATAGAAATGAAGATTATGATAAGTTGTATATTTCTTTTTTGATAGGTGATGGAACTGATTGTACAGATGAAGTAAGCATAAAAAATCATTACAAAAAAATATACAAGCAAATGTCGAATATTAAATTTGAAAGTAAATGTAATAAAAAATATGTACATTTTTTAACAGAAAATGGAGAAGTATTGCTGAGTTTTATTGATAATGGTTATGTGGAGTTTTTTATGTGCATTCCATATAATATTGAAAGAAAAGTTCAAAAGGAGTCAATAGAACAGTATTTAAAAATGTTATTTTCGATAAAAATTGAAGATAAATAAAGCGTGAAGGAGAGAATATGCAAAAGAAGAATTGTGTTTTGTGCATAAGTATAGGAATTATAGTATGTATATTGTTATCAGCTTGCTCCAGACAACCAGACTTTGATGCCAAATCCTACGTCCAAAGTTCTCTTGATGCACACTATCATGGAGAATATAAGGACTATGCGAATCTGTTAGAAATCTCGGAAAAAGATGCCAAGAAAGAAATCGAAGAGGATTTTAATGAGAGTATCCAACAGCAATTTGATGATTCCGATAACATTACGGATAAAGGAATTGCTGATTATGCGGAAAAACTGACAGAAGTAAAGAAACTGGCAAAATACAAAGTACAAGATGTGAAAGAAGAGGATGGAGTCTATACAGTAAGTGTACAAGTTGAACCATCCAATGTATTTCAGACATTGCAACAAAGCTCTACAGAGGTAAGCAATGAAAAAATAAAGCAGGGATTGGATGGAAATGATCCGGAAGTCTTTGCAGCTGTATTAACAGAAAGTGTCCAGAAGAGTCTTGAAAAGAACAGATATGGAAAAGCTGTTACTGTAAACGTATCCGTGGAAAAAGATAACTCAGGAAAATATGGTCTTTTGGATACAGAGATGAATAAGTTGGAAGCAGCGATGTTCCCAACAGAATAAGAATGAATGGAAAGCTATCAGAGGAAAAAAACTGGTAGCTTTCTTTTAAACTCCAAGACAAGAAAACTTGTTAAAAAAGCTATTGTAATAGTAGAAAAATTATAATAAATAATGGATGACAAGAGTCTTTTATTCATTATGAGAAAAAGAAGGAATCTCCTATGAACCAACAAGAAATATTCACGTAAGATGGAAAAAAGTGCTGTAATCGAAGAGGTTGCAGCATTTTTTTCTTCGACATTTTTCGAACATTATAACGTACCTATCCGGTCACCGCCATGCTCCGATTTGATTTCTATATCAAAAATCAGATCGGAGGAAAGATAAATGGCTTATAACAAGACAAGTGAAGAACGAAAGTGGAATTATTGGAAAGAACAGGAAGAAAAGAAATTGCGTGAACTGGGAATGGAAGAAGAGAAGATCCAAAAGCTGCGCCAGATGGACAGGGAAGACTTTCTGGAAGAGCGCAGATACCGGGAACATCTGGATGAAACGATGCAGGATATGGATTCCATAAAAGAAAAGGACAGCGAGCTGTTTGCAAGGGATGTAAAGGAGCTTCTGGATCACATAGGTGATAAGCGAATCTATGAACTATTGAAAGAAACGGAGCATCAGACACTGGAAATCCTCTTACTCAGTACATGGGGATATTCTGGAAGAGAAGTTGCTAAGATTATGGGAATGGCAGAACAGACGATTTATACCAAAAGAAACCGTTTGAGAAAAAAATTAAAAAATTTATCAAAAATTGAATAATTATGGCGTTTTTCGTCGGCTATTTAATAGGCAGGTAAATTTTGCCAGTGTACTTTGACAACCTCATACCAGCATTACAGGTACGTTCCCGTAAGTAGAAGCGTGGCAGGAAGACGCGAGGACAGATGAAAAGGGCATGGAAGAAATTAGACCAGAAAGTGAGAGGCAGAGTTCTTTTGTGGCGTTTTCGTTTCGAGCGAATCATCTTTAACTGAAACAGGACCGTGGCGGTCTTTTGCGAGGATCACTTACGAGGGGATAATGATACATAGGAACTGCCAGTGAGCAGAGGATGGACTTTGGGTTGTAATCAGCAAGACTTTTAGAAAATCCGTGAGCGGTGCAATGCCAAGCATCCGCCTGTAATGTTCCCGTAAGGCAATGGGGGAGTCGAGGACAAATACAACGCCAAAAATCAAAAGTATAAGAAATCAAGGAAGAATGTGTCGTTGATATCAGATACATACGGCTGTAGGGAGAAATCCTTTACAGCCGTATTGATGTGATATCAGCACGCATATCAGGTAACAAATTATGTATTACACAAGAGAATATCTCAATAGAGCGCATCGAGAAATTGATACTATTTTCCGAGTGCTGTTCCCGGAACATGGAATGGCAGTAAGGGAAGAACAGATTATGTTATGCCACAAAATGCTGGATAACCTGCTGGGAAGAAACATAGCACTGTGTGACGCGGGTGTCGGTATCGGCAAGACGTATGCCTATCTGGTGGCCTGTGTTCTGATGAGAAAATATTCCCTCCTTGCAGAAGGATGTTCCCCTTATGAGCAGCGTCCGGTCGTGATATCCACTTCCAGCATTGCACTCCAGAAAGCAATTCTTACAGAATATATCCCTTTTCTCTCCCGGATTCTTCAGGAGAACGGGACGATTCAGGCCCCTATTAAAGCTGTGATACGAAAAGGGAAAGAGCATTTTGTCTGCGATGAGAGGTTGGAGCACCGAATCGTTGCAATCGAAGAAAAAAACAAAAATGCGTTGCAGAAAGAAGCTCTGCTGTCGTTGAAAGAACATTATGATATGGACGAAGTGTCCAACTTAAGTGGGTTTGACAGAAGGATGGTGAGTGTACCGAAGTTCTGTTCGGGAGACTGCCCGAAAAGAGGCTCATGCAGGTATCAGCAGTATCTGGAGCGTTCCAGAGATCATGAAATGTTCATTCAGATCTGTAATCACAATTATCTGCTGGCTGATGGTTATCACAGGCTGCAGGATTACCGCCCGTTATTAAAAGACTACCGAGCATTGATTGTCGATGAAGCACATAAGCTGCCGGATGCGGCAAAGCAGATGTTTGGGAAGAGCCTCTGTTATGACGATATCCGAGAAATCTGCTTTTATCTTGGGAATGAGTACCAAGGCCCGGAGATAAGAAAACTGTCCGGGACGATCCGGATGGTGCTGGACATCATAGGAGAAAACCACAGAACCAGATATGGGATAAAAGAAGAATTCCACATGACAGAAGAGTGTGCAATGTATTTATATGAGGGGATACAGACCATGAATAAGATCATAGAAAAATTAGAAAAGAAGATTCCAAAGTGGATCAGAAACAAGCTGGAAGAAACCAAAAGTGTGCTGGAATGCTTTTTCCATCAGGATAAGAAGTATGTGCTGCATCTGAAGCAGGACCATGACCACCGGATTATATTGTGTGCATCCAGCAGACGGATTCCACAGTATCTGGACCAGATGTTATGGAGCAGAGGAATGGGAGCGATTCTGACAAGCGGAACTTTAAAAACCGGACAGGGATTTTCCCACATTCGGAAAATGACAGGATTACAGAGAGTGCGGAGAGTCCGGGAATATGTGGCAGACTCCCCGTTTGAATATCAGAAGAACTGTCTGTTATATCTGCCAAAGAATTTGAAGACATGCAGAAGAGAAAGTCAGGAAGAGGCAGAGATGATAGCAGGCCATATCCATTCACTGATCTGTTCGACTTACGGGCATACGCTAGTGCTGTTTACATCTTATCATTTGATGGGAAACGTTTACCAGATGTTAAGGGATGAAATTCCGTTCCCGATGATAGAGGTGTGGAGACATTCACCGGAAGAGATCACAAGATTTAAACAGATGGACAATGCTGTCCTTTTTGCAGCCGGCTCCTGTTGGGAAGGAGTAGACTTCCCTGGAGATATGGTATCTTCGCTGATTATAGTAAAACTGCCCTTTGCTGTTCCTGATCCCATCAGTGAAGCACAGAAGAAGGAATATGCCAGCCTGAAAGATTATATTCAGGCAGTGATTGTTCCAGACATGCAGAAAAAACTAAGACAGGGATTCGGACGTGCTCTCCGCACCGAGACAGATACTTGTGTCGTGTCCATTTTAGACGAGCGTGCAGGAGAAGGTGGCAGGTATCATGAGGAAGTAATGTGTGCGCTTCCGAGCTGCAAGATGGCAAAAGATATCAAGGATGTCCAGCACTTTATTCGAAACCGGAAAGGCGTGGAATACTACCTGTAACCGTTCGTGGTTCTGCTACAGAAAAAGCAGATTTTGCACGAAAAGTTTGGTGGTATTTCAAGGGCGTTTTCGGTGGGATTGTTGGTATTGATGAATAGCTATTTCGGCATGAAGTGGGTATACTGTGTATAGCGTTAGAGGAAAGGAGGCAGCTTATGATATACAAGGTGGAAACGATAAAAGATGGAACAGAAAAATATTTTTTCATCAGAAATCTGGAAACAATGAGTATTGAAGAACTGCCAAGTAAATATCTAATGCATAAGATTAAATGTAAACGTTCACCAAATACAGTGAAACGCACAGCATTTTCAATCTGCTATTATATGAAATATATGGCAGAGAAAGAAATGGAACTCACAGAAGTCTATCAGTTAGATTATGAAAAACAGACAGAACACTTTGTGGAATTTTTATACTGGCTTAAAGCCGGAAACCATACAGAGCAAACGGCTGGAGAAAAGAAGTGTCCGAATGAAGGAACCTGCAACGCATACTTAAAAGATGTGTTCAGGTTCTATTTATTTATAGAGGCAGAATATGAACAGTACGGAAGTCTCAAAACCTTATCGTATAACCAGATTATAGCGGTTAATCAGGTGGGAGTAAAAAAGGTACTGCGGAATCATTCTTTTAAAGCCTATCTGAAGGAAGAGGAACATCGTGGGAGAACAGCAAAAGAAAATCAGATTATTACAATTTTACAGGCCTGTACGAACCGAAGAGATCAGCTTCTGTTACTTATGTTAGCAGAAACCGGATACAGAATTGGGGAACTACTGGGAGTAAAATATGTCAAAGATATTGATTATAGGAATCACATGATAAGGGTATGCTTCCGGGAAGATAATGAAAATGAAGCGAGAGCCAAAAATGCGGAATACAGAAGTGCCAAGATAAGTAATGATACGTTTGAATTTCTCATGGATTATCTGGCAAAATATCGGAAAATCCTGCAACATCAGGATTACCTGTTTGTGAATATCATGGGTGAGAACATTGGAAAGCCATTAAGAGTGGACAGTGTATATGATATGTTGGACCGAATGGAAAAGAAAACCGGAGTTAAAATCACACCCCACATGTTACGTCACTATTTTGCAAATATGCGAAAGCAGGCAGGATGGGAACTGGAAATGATCAGTCAGGCATTGGGGCATAAACATTTGGATACGACTATAAAGTATCTGGACTGGCTGGATGATGAACTGATAGAAGCAAGTAATGAGTTTTATGCACAACACACTGCTATTTATGGGGCGGAACGTCTGCTGGAGTAGGGAGGTGTGAGAAATACCTATATATTTATTGCAACAGGCAGAACACATAACAGAATCTGAAGTAGATATTGAGAAGAAAAAGCAGGAACTATATTCAGAAATTGATGCACTTGGAATAAAAAGCGATTCAAGAATTAACAAATTGAAAAAGTTCTTGGCAGATAGAAAAATCTGGCATCTGGAAGAAATGGATTATCCTTTGCGAAATTCGTATGAACAATATTTAAGAGGACAGATACGATCACAAATTGTATCTTTCTATTTGAAAATATATGATACGGTAAAACAACAACATATCTATCAACAAATGCAGACGCTAAATGGAAAGCGGATATATGAATGGAAATATCAAAATAAAATTTATTTTCTGAAGTATTATCCGGAAAAGGAAATAGCTGAGACCTTTGAAACTTCTTATAAAACAAACCTATTGGTGTGGGATTTTACACAAAATTGTTCAGAAGTTTTAAAGAAACAAATTTTTTATACGTTGAGTCGTATCATTGCCAATACTTCAATGTCTAAGGCTTATAGAAATGTCAGGTTAAAATCCTTAAAACTTCTTTATGATTCTTGTGTTCAGTTAAATATTACGGATATTGGATTGCTGGAAATGGAACAAGTGGAAACTATTTTAAAGAATTTTCCCGAAACGAGTCAACGAAGTATTTTAGGTGAATGCAGAAGAGATGCGTTTATGCAGCAGGAACAGATCCAATGGGAAGCAAATGTATGGTATCTGGAACGATTACATCTTGGAAAACATCGGATAGACGAAAGTAAATCCTTAATTAGCATTTCTTTTATGGAAGTCAAGGAAATACAGAATCGAGAAATTTTACAGGCATACATGAAATATGAACTGGGAATTACTGGACAGGCAGTCAGCACGATTGTACGAAGATTTGTATGTATTAGAAATTTTATTGAACTGCTGGAACAAGAAAAGATACTGGCGATTCATGCAACTGTCGCAGAAGTAAAAAAGTATGCAGACGGCTTGCGAGAACGGGGAATACAGGCAAAGGGATTTAATGAAAGAATTTTCGGTATCGGTCATTTTTATAAATTCATGGAAGTTAAACAGTATATTACAAGAATGCCATTCCGAATTGAATATTTCCAACAAAAAGAAGTAATAGTACATCATGATCGTAGCGTTGAGGAAACAGTATATATGGAAATTTTGAAAAAATTATATCTTTTTCCAGAGCGATTACGATGTATGTTCCTACATCTGTGGTGTCTAGGATTACGGGCGAGTGAAGTGTGTACATTGAAAGGAAATGCTTATTATCAGCAGGGCGAGGATTATTGGATTCAGGTGTATCAGGTCAAAATGAAGAATTATAAAAGGATTCCAATCCCACAGGCACTTTATCAGATTATGAAAGTATACTTGAAAAAACATGAAATTCAGCCTGAAGAATTCATTTTTAAAAACAGCAGAGGTGGTGCTTGTCTATATGGTACATTCCGAACTCAGATGATAGAAGCGTGCCGGGAAAATAAGATTGCAAATGGAGAATATTTATTTCAATCACACGATTATCGACATACAGTAGCAACTATGTTTTATGACAGTCATGTATCACTGCAAAGTATCAGGGATTATCTTGGACATACTTATGAAGAGATGACAAGACAGTATATTGATTATATGCCGCAAAGGATTGCAAAAGCAAATGATGAGTTCTTTGAAATGCAAGGAAGTAGTTTAGCATCATGGCTAAAGAAAGAGGAAAAAGATGGAAAATGATATTATATACTTCAGCGATTTCCCCAATTTACAAGAAACAGGGACACGTAAGGATAATGGAAAATTTGATTTAACGTTGCTTCCAACGCAAGAATTAAAGGAAGAGTTTCGAGGTTATATTATGTATCGCTGCAAAAACGGAACGTTTAGAGCATTGATTCAGGATCGAACAGCTTATAATCATATTGCAAAGTTTTTGAACAGCAGAATAAATCGGAGAATCAAAAGCCTTGGAGATAGAAATCCAGAAAAATGGATATCACTTTTAAAAGGCTGGATGTTAGAACAGGGAATAACTATTGTAAAAGAAAAGAAGAGTGTGTATGGTACAGTAAGCTATGGCGAAGCAGTGACGATATTATATTTCAGAAACGTACTGAAATTTTTAGGGCCAGAAGATTTACGGGATGAGATAGAAAAAGATGTTTGGGAACTAAAAAATCTGGATATTAAAATCAGATCCAATCCAATTTATAATGTAAAAACACTGGATTTCAGAAAAATATATCAGCCAGATATCAGGGAAGAATGTAAGAAAGCTGTTTATATGAATCTGCAGTATGAAGCAATAGGAACTGTACAGGGAGAATTGACAATAATGAGGATATTCTCAGAATATCTCCAAAAAGAGTATTCCAAAATAAAAAGCTGCAGTGAAATAGACAGAGAAGTGTTGGAAGAATTTTTGATACATCTGTCAACAAAAGATACTTCCCATAGTGCGAATAGTTCTTATGTAATTTCATTAAGACGACAGTTAGAGACAATCGGAAAAATTTACAGCTATGAAAGATTGGAGCATTTATTTATTAATACGGATATTCCACCGGAAGTAAATGCAGAATTTAGAGTGTATTCTGATGATGAAATGAAACGACTGAATGCGGAAATTACACAGATGGATGTACAGATTGCAAGATGTCTTCTGATACATCAGATGCTTGGAACTAGGATATCAGATACCCTTACACTGAGACCAGATTGTCTGACGAGAGAAAATGGCCAAGATATGATTGAAATATATCAAGTTAAAACTAAAAGATATAAAAAACCGATCAGTAAAGAACTTGCAAAACTGTTACAGAGTTCTATTGAATATACACAGGAAAAGTTCGGTGATACAGAATACATATTTGTTAATGAAAAAGAACCTGACCGCCCGATGCAGTATATGGCTATAAAAACAAAAGTCATGTCCATGATACAGGAAAAGCAGTTGAAAGATGATCATGGCGAATTATTCGGGTTTGGAACGCACATGTTCCGGCACTACTATGGCGTCAAACTTACAGAAATGCATCTGGATGACTGGACGATAGCGAGACTATTGGGGCATAAAAGACTGAATAATGTACAGCATTACCGGAAAATGAGCAATCAAAGAATGGCAGACGAAACCAGAGAAGTAAGACAGAGGATGAGTGACATCATATATATGAGTCTGGCAAGATGGGGTGAAGAATATGAGCAAATACGACAAGATGATTGAGGAAAATCAGAGAAAAAGTAAAGAGAAAATTGAACTGGCATTGCAAGCAATACAAGATATGCTGGCAAATAAAGAACGTATCAGCGTTCCAAAGCTGATGAAGAAAACTGGATTGTCGAGAGGATTCTTTTATAAAAATCCAACCGTCCGGGATACATTGAACCAAGCAGTAGAGCAACAGGCCGGAATGATAGATCCAAGAAGAGAAATTCTGAACATGGCGATGGAAAAACAGATTGAACTGTTGAACCAGAAGGTGGCAGCTCTGAGCAGAGAAAATAAGGAACTGAAGAGAAAGAACGAAAAGTTACAGAAGGCATTACGGAAACAGGATTTGAATTTTATTAAGAACTTATAACATTGAAAATAATAAGATGGAAGAGATGTGTGCAGACACATCTTTTCATCGTTGAGGATAAAATATATAGAATGAGAATGGGATTGTTTTATGGTATACTAAAAGTGAAATGCTAACTTTGATATGAGGTATAAAACAATATGACAGAAATACAAATTAAAAATTTAATTAAAGAATATGAAAAAGAATATATTGAGTTTATGGAAATTGAGAAATTACCACAGTATAAGATAGATTTTTTTGAAATTAATGTTGAGGAAAGCGATGCAGCAGGATTCGCTTCAGCCGCCCAAGCTTACTATAATACGAAAACAGATGAACATATATTAAGGATATGCAAAAGTTCGGAAATACCAAGGTATATTGTGTTTCATGAATTTACGCATATTTTAGATACGGAAATGTATGCAAAGCAAGATTCTTGGAAATATATGGCTTTGTCTGGTTATACAGAATATCATGCAGCACAAGTTGAATTGATGATAATGTTAGGAGCAGATAGTATACAAACTCAAGATTTTTCATTTACAGTTGATGTTGAAATAGGTAATAGTACAGTTAGGAATTACCTAAACTCAAGACATCAATTAGTAGTGAATATGATGAATAGAACAGATTTTCCAAGAGATATTGAAGCATTAAAAACAACGGTAGGTGTGCTATATAATTATTTTGGAGTGCGTTCTATATGTAAAATGTATGCGAAAGATTATACTGAAGAAGTGGATAACACAATTATTATTCAGAAACTTTCAAAAGTATTATTTGAAGAGATAAATAGCTTTATGGTTGGATGGTTTAATGAAGCACAAGTAGAGCTGAGCTTTGTGTCATATATGAAAATAATGTGGCCTATGCTTCAAAGCTATTTTGGAAAAGAATGAAAGATAGTAACAGTAAACACAGTTTTGTATACAGTTAAACCCAGTAAAATCAACGCATGAGGGGAACTGGCTACATTTTAGCTTCCGATCTGGTGGTATGTTGCGCCGACAATCATAAATACATTTTTAGAAGCTTACGATTTCAGTGGTAAAAAGATTGTGCTTTTTGCAACATCCGGAGGAAGTGGATTTGGAAACACTGTGAAAGAATTGCAGTCATCTGCACCAGACGCAGTTATTACAGAAGGCAGACTGTTAAAATGCGGAACGAAACAGGAAATCAGTGAATGGGTAAACTCTTTATAAATAACAGTGCTATGGAGGTATACAGAATATGAAAAAAATAGTACAGACAGCAGGAAGAAATACACTTGGTGAATTCGCACCGGAATTTGCACATTTTAACGATGATGTACTTTTCGGCGAAAACTGGAATAACCAGGATATCGACGTAAAAACAAGAAGTATTATCACAGTGGTTGCGCTGATGGCTTCCGGAATTACGGATTCTTCTTTAAAATATCATCTTCAAAATGCAAAAAATCATGGTGTGACACAAAAAGAGATTGCTGCAGTGATCACACATGCCGCATTCTATGCAGGTTGGCCAAAAGCATGGGCTGTTTTCAATCTTGCAAAGGAAGTGTGGGAGGCAGGTGAAGGAGATTTGCCATACGAAGATGAAGCAATGCGTGCACATGCAAAAGAGATGGTATTTCCAATCGGTGCACCAAACGATGGCTTTGCACAGTATTTTTCCGGCAGAAGTTTTCTTGCACCGATTTCTACTTCTCAGGTTGGAATTTTTAATGTGACATTTGAACCTGGATGCAGAAATAACTGGCACATCCATCATGCAAAAAGTGGAGGCGGGCAGATCCTGGTATGTGTTGCCGGAAGAGGATATTATCAGGAAGAAGGTAAAGAAGCTGTAGAAATGAAGCCAGGTGACTGCATCAATATTCCGGCAGAAGTGAAACACTGGCATGGCGCAGCACCGGATGAATGGTTTTCCCATCTGGCAATTGAGGTGCCGGGAGTGGATTGTTCCAATGAGTGGTGTGAGGCGGTATCGGAGAAAGAGTGCGCTGGATTAAGATAAGGAGAGCACTATGGAATACGGTAAACTCGGAAATACAGATATAGAAGCAGTCTTTACATTGACATCAGCAACATATGCATGGTATGGTACAAATAATAAGGTAGAGAGGCAACTATCACGAAGAGCAGTCCTTCATCTCTATTGATTCAAAGAACACAGGAAAGTGAAGCGTAATTTTAGCGATGAAAAAGAGTCTGAGAATGACAGAGGGAAGTATCTCCCAAAAGATCATTTTTTTTGCAATTCCATTGTTTCTGGGAAATCTGTTCCAGCAATTGTATAATACTGCTGATTCACTGATCGTAGGAAATTTTCTAGGAAGTAATGCACTGGCGGCAGTCAGTTCATCTGGAAATCTGATTTTTCTGATGGTAGGTTTTATTAACGGCATTGCCATGGGTGCAGGTGTTGTTATTGCACGATATTACGGAGCCAAAAAAAGAGACTGCCTGAAAAAGGCAATCCATACAACGGTTGCATTTGGACTTGTGGCCGGTGCTGTGCTGACAGTTTTGGGAATGTTTCTGGCACCAAAGATCCTGGTATTGATGGGAACTCCTGCGGACGTGCTCCCGGAATCTATTGTGTATTTCCGTACATATTTTGCAGGGTCTATGGGTGTTGTCATGTACAATATCTTTGTTGGAGTTCTGCAGTCGGTCGGTGATGGACGCCATCCACTGATATATCTGATTATTTCTTCCTGTGTCAATGTCGTTCTGGATATTTTCTTTATCGCAGGTCTTGGCATGGGAGTCGGATCAGCAGCACTTGCAACCGCAATTTCACAGTTTGTCAGTGCACTGCTCTGTATGGTTCATCTGCTGCGTGTGGAAGAAGAATACCGTCTGGAATTGCGAGAGATTCGTTTTGACAGTTCTATGCTGAAGCAGATCATCCAGAATGGTGTACCATCCGGTTTTCAGAATTCAGTGATCGCGATTGCGAACGTTTTTGTACAGTCAAATATAAATGCATTTGGAAAAATGGCGATGGCAGGATGTGGTTCCTACTCCAAGATAGAGGGATTCGCATTTTTGCCGGTGACCTGTTTTACAATGGCTCTGACAACCTTTGTCAGTCAGAATCTGGGTGCAAAACAGTATGACCGGGCGAAAAAGGGAGCAAGATTTGGAGTTTTCTGCTCGATTACTATTGCAGAGTTGATCGGTATTATCATATATGTGGCAGCACCGGTACTGATCACAGCGTTTAACAGAGATCCTGATGTTGTACATTATGGAGTCATGCAGTCCAGAACAATTGCGTTATTTTATTGTCTGCTGGCGTTTTCTCATTGCATCGCAGCAATACTTCGTGGATCAGGTAACGCATCCGTTCCGATGATCGTTATGCTCTGTGACTGGTGTTTGTTTCGCGTAAGCTACATTACTGTGGCAGTTCGTATTCTCCCGGATATACGAGTGATTTTCTGGGCATACCCATTGACTTGGGGTATCAGCTCCGTGATTTTTCTGTATCTGTTCTTACGTGGAAAATGGGTTTACGGATTCGAGAAATCCTAATCGCTATACCGAATAATCGCACAAAATTTTCTTTACATTTTCAATTTTTACAGGCTTTGCAAGGTGAGCATTCATTCCCGCTGCCAGATATGATATTAAAGGTAGAAAATATTGTTTACAATGAGCTGCTTATCAGAGGTTATAATGTGGATGTTGGTATTGTAGAGGCGTATGCGAAAAATGATGAAGGAAAAACAACTCGAAAGCAGTTTGAAGTTGATTTTGTAGTCAATCAGGGTAGTCAGAGATATTATATTCAGGTGGCTTATGATATGACCTCTGAGGAAAAGCAGAAGCAGGAATTTAATTCATTTTGAAATATCCCTGATTCATTTAAAAAGATCGTGGTAGTAAACGGAACAAAAAAGCCTTGGAGAAATGAGGAAGGCTTTGTAATCATGGGAATGAAGTATTTTCTGCTTAATGCGGATAGTTTGGAGTTTTAGAAATATTGCTGGGATATTGCCAACGAAAAGTAATTATAGATAGTTTACTTGACTTTGCAAGCTATGCATTTTATTACATCAATATAGAAGTAACTTATGAGTTACTAACTTTAGAGTAGATAAATTAAAATCGAAGTTTGTTACTCTTTTTGGAGGTGAATTGGTAATGATAAAATTAAAAATGTCTATTGAAGATATAAGTGAGTATCAGACAGGTATTTTACCAAAGAGTGCTGTTAAAATAGAAACACCTCAGAGCATTGAAGAGATGATGAAAAAAGCGGCACCTATTGCAGCGGTATTATGTGTTTTAATGTTTGTAACGATGCTGTGTAAAACAGTTATGAACAAGACAGTTGTTATTTCGCATGTATTTATTTTGATTGGTTTTTGCCTGGGGTATATTTGTTTGGTGATACACGAGTGGTTACATGGGATTGTCTATCCGAGAAACGCACTGGTTACGATAGGTAAAATAACGGGTAAGATATCATTTGTTGCATTAGCATCATATCCTCTGAAGCGTAGAAGGTTTATTGTAATGTGCCTATTACCATTTGTGCTTGGAATAATACCATTATTGATTTTTATTGTTAGTCCGGCAGAATATAGAGAACTAAATGGACTAATGTTTGGCATGTCATGTATGGGTATGGTTTCGCCATTTCCCGATGTATATAATGTTTTTATTGTCTTAAAAAATGCAAATAAAAATGATGCAATAATGTTTTATAAAAAAGATATGTATAAGGTATCGTAAATTCCAGTTGTGCGCCCAGCTAAGGGTGTGTAGTCTAGCCGGTGGGATTCTGGTTTATCCAAGGTTTAGCCAACCAGATAATAGCGAGTCTTGGGATGATGCCGGTAACGGCATCTGACAAGCGTAGACAGCAAGAAAGCAGGGTTGAATAGTGATTGAGCTTCGAAACGTTAACTTCAGTCGGTCGACGTCTTAACTGGTGCGGAAGACAATATCATGTAATGCGATATGGCGAGTATTATGTGGCACTGCGGAGTCAGAGAACCAATCATGTTTTACATTGTGAATACACATCAACTGGGGAGAACCTGCCATTTCTCGAAGAAGAGTATGAAGTTGCAACTGAAAACGGAGGATTTCAAATGAATGGTAGGTGGTCGGACAATCCCATAGTACTGTAGAAATCGGGCAATGCCGATGGAGGGAAGGGGATTGCATAGTAAAGGTCTTACTGAGGACACATTATCCGTACTCAGGGACGGAGGAAATAATGGAAACGAAATTAGTAAGAATAGCTGAGATATCGGCAACATCAAAACATCCTATATTTACATCAGTGTACCACTTGATAAATGAAGATATGCTAAAGCAATGCCATAAGGAATTAGATGGGAACAAAGCAGTCGGAATTGACAAGGTAACTAAGGATGAGTATGGGAAGAACCTTGATAGAAATATCAAGGAACTGGTACAGAGGTTGAAAAACAAATCCTTTAAGCCACTTCCGTCACTGAGGGTATATATACCTAAAGGAAATGGAAAGAAACGACCATTAGGGATTGCTTCCTATGAAGATAAGATTGTACAAATGGCAGTGAAGAAAATACTGGGAGCTATTTATGAACCGAGATTCCTAAACTGCATGTATGGATTCAGACCGAATAGGGGGTGTCACGAAGCAATAAAAGAAGTATACCAACGGATAAGCTATGGAAAAATCAGCTATATCGTAGATGCCGATATCAAAGGTTTCTTTGACCATATCGACCATGATTGGATGATGAAGTTCCTTGAATGGAATATACAGGATAGGAACTTATTGTGGCTGATACGTAAATACCTTAAAGCAGGAATAATGGAGCAAGGAAAATTCGAGCCAACAGAGGAAGGTTCGGCACAAGGCTCAGTAATGAGTCCGATGCTTGCAAATATATACATGCATCATGTGCTGACGCTGTGGTTTAAGCTGGTGGTGCAAAGGAAAATGCAGGGAGAGTGTTTTCTCGTCAACTTTGCGGATGATTTTGTTGCAGGATTTCAATATAAGTCAGAAGCTGAAAGATACTATAAAGAGTTAAAGGAACGAATGGAAAAGTTTGGACTGGAGTTGGAAAGTAGTAAAAGCAGACTGATTGAATTTGGGAGATTTGCAGAGCAGAATCGTAGAGCAAGAGGAGAATGTAAGCCTGAAACATTTGATTTTCTGGGATTTACCTTCTACTGTAGCAAAACTCGAAAGGGAGGTTTCGTACCAAAGGTACAGACTTCAAGAAAGAAGTTTGAGCAAAAGGTTAGAGCATACAAGAACTGGATTTACGATAATCGAAATCGACCAATGCGAGAAATAATTAAAGAGTTGAATGTAAAACTAATTGGACACTATCGGTATTATGGTGTTACATGGAATTTTCGGAAGATAACAACATTCCTGCATAGAGTACAACAGTTTCTATTCAAAGCCATGAATCGGAGAGGTTGTAGACGAGCATACACATGGAATGGATTTGTGGAAATGCTCAAGTATTACCCGTTAGCAAAACCTAAAACGTACTATTGTTTATATTGAAGCGAATGTTACTATGAGGAGCCGTATGCGGGAAAGCCGCACGTACGGATCTGTGAGGGGCTAAGATTGAGAGGTCTTAGTCTACTCGACTGGAGAATTGAAAAAACGGAATTTACCTATTAAGACATATAAACTCTTGACAATAAAGCTCCTATATAGTATGTTTTTAATAAACTACTATATAGGAGCTTTTGTATGGAAATGAATGGAGGATTTCTTGTTACCAAAATAAAACAGCTTGGAGACCGGATTTTCGAGAAGATTCTCAGTGAAAAGAATATTGATGCGTTTAATGGAGCCCAGGGGCGTATTCTTTATGTGCTGTGGCAGGAGGATGGTATCTCAATCAGGTCACTCTCTACTAAATGCGGATTAGCGATAACATCTCTTACTACGATGCTGGAAAGAATGGAAAATCAAGGGCTGATAAGCCGTGTTCAGTCTAAAACGGACAAAAGGAAAACACTCCTGTTTCTGACTGAGAAAGCACATGCCTTAAAGGACGAGTACGATTCTGTATCTGATGAGATGGGCAGTATTTACTACAAAGGTTTTTCAGAGGAAGAAATTACCCGGTTTGAGGAATGCCTCGACCGCATCAGAAAGAATCTTGAGGAGTGGCAGAAGTCATGAGTATTTGTATCAAAGATCTGATTCAGAACATGAATATCGTCATTGGCTGCACAGTGGGGTGTGCATATTGCTATGCCCGCAACAACGTGAAACGCTGGCATATAAGCTCGGCATCCCGGTGTTTATGAAGGAAGACCTTGTCCCTATCATAGGGGATGAAAATATGATTCAGGAAATGCCGGAAGAATTTAATAAAGTGTTAGAGGTACAGAAATCATGGAAGAAGTAATAAATGGAATCCTCATTCGTGAGGTGGAAACAAAGAACATCATGACTAAGTCTAGTCTGCCGGTAGGCGGTTACTCGGTCAATCCCTATGTGGGCTGTACACATGCCTGCAAGTATTGCTATGCTTCTTTTATGAAGCGCTTTACCGGACACACGGAGGAATGGGGCACTTTCCTTGATGTGAAGCATTGGCCGGAAATTAAAAATCCGAAGAAATATGCCGGACAGCGGGTGGTCATCGGTTCTGTGACAGATGGCTACAATCCACAGGAGGAGCAATTCGGGAATACCAGAAAACTTCTGGAGCAGCTGATCGGCAGTGAC
>ENA-UEQQ01000049-UEQQ01000049.1-human-gut-metagenome-genome-assembly--contig:-NODE-49-length-35789-cov-32.478971_pt1 | contig 35789 bp, 33 predicted proteins | sample MGYA00242956_ERZ507956 | MGnify/ENA primary metagenome ERZ507956 (study PRJEB26167, sample SAMN06115407) | human gut metagenome | host: Homo sapiens | place: China:Hubei | collected 2016-07-12 | study... | reverse complement strand
ACGTACTCTTTTCTCGGTGTAATATTCTCTTCGCTTTTCATGATTCAGCGGAAGGTATTCGTCCTGCATTTTGGTCAGCGCCTGAATAAGTTCTTCCACACATTGCTGTGCCGCCCAATAACAATTCACCAGCTCTGCATTGATGTCGCTGATATAGACTTCCGATAAATCATACCTGTTCAAAACATCAAAAAGGACAGCTCCGCCACCAATAAAAGGTTCTGCATATTTTGTTATTTTTTTATCTGCAAACGGATAATATTTTTGAATTTCAGTCAGCAGCTGTCCTTTCCCCCCCGCCCATTTCAAAAACGGTTTTGCTTTCACACTTTCCGTTTCCATAAATACCCCTCTCTATCAATAGCAAAACATCAAATAAATCAAAATGATTGCCCGCAGAATTTCCGACGTCCTGCGGGCAACAAATTTTCTCAGTTCTCCCCAAACGTATGCTGATACTCCACCCCCAGCGGCTCGTTCTCTGCATACTCTTCGATGAGCCTTACCGCCAGCGGCACAGCCGTTTTATACAGCTCTTCGAGCTTCTGGCTGCTCTGGACGCATTTGGGGTTCGGCTGCGGGTTTGCCACAAGGCCGTGCATGAACTCATACTTGCCCGCGACGCGCATCCCGGTCAGCACCACCCAGCGCTTGACGGGGTTCGCCGCCTGCAAAAGATGATGCACCGTTATCATCCCCTTCATCGCCGCCAGCGTCTCGTCCACCGTGACGCCCTCGTAGAAGGGCGCGATGACCTTGGCCCGCTCCCGGCTGGGCTTGATGTGGCTGGCCGTGAAGAACTTTATGGGGTCGAGGCCGTCTTCCCGCATCAGGGCGTTGTCAAACTCCGTCTCGATCTCGCAATGGCCCACACCGCTCTCCCGGACATAGGCCTCCACATAAGGGTGGCAGGTGCTGTCCAGCGCGAAGTGGCAGACAAAGCCCAGCACATAAGCCAGAGCAGCATCTTTATCCGTTGCATTTTCCACCACGGTGCGGGCACGGGTGAAAAACACCTCGCCCTTCTGCTCGTGCATGGTGTTGCCCAGACGGTTCACCGGGTTCGACTGCAGGGCCTTGTAATAAAACATCAGGTCCGGCCCGTGGAGACCTATGTCGTAAAGCTCCCGGTGCTGTTCCAGCGTCGCGCGCAGACCGTCCGGCAGCAGGGCCAGAACATCCGCACCAAAGCGGCGGTGTGCGTAGGTAGAAGGCATGATACCGCCCCTTTTCGTTTATTTTTCGTAGCCCTGCGGCAGCTCGTTCTTGAGGCCGCGCTCCATCAGGGACTTGACAGCCTCTGCCGCACTCATGCCCTTGTTGACGATGGCGTTGACGGTCTGGACGATGGGCATTTCCACCCGATACCGCTCGGCCAGTTCCAGCGCAGCGGGCAGGGCGTTCATGCCCTCGACCACCATGCCGACTTCCTTGACGGCATTTTCCGGGGTCTCGCCCTTGCCGATGAGGATACCGGCGCGGTTGTTGCGGCTGTGCATACTGGTGGCGGTCACGATGAGGTCGCCGATACCGGCCAGACCTGCGAACGTGTGGACATTGCAGCCCATCGCCACGCCCAGACGGGCGATCTCGGCGATGCCGCGGGTGATGAGGGCAGCGCGGGCGTTATCGCCGTAGCCGAGGCCGGTGGAGATGCCGACGCCCAGCGCGATGACGTTCTTCATGGCGCCGCTCAGCTCTACACCCTTGATGTCCTCGTTGGTGTAGACGCGCATGACATTGTTGGTGAAGACCTCCTGCACATAGGCAGCGGCCTCCCTATCCTTGCTGGCCGACACGATGGTGGTGGGCAGGTCGATGGCCACTTCCTCGGCGTGGGTGGGGCCGGACAGGGCCACAAGACGCACGCCCTTCGGGCCGCCCTCTTTTCCCAGCTCATCGGCCAAGATCTCGGTCATGGTGTACAGGGTGTCGGGCTCGATGCCCTTTGCCACGTCCACGATGATCTGGCCGTCGGCCACATAGGGCCGGGCCTTTGCCGCCGTGGAGCGGACGAACACCGACGGCACTGCGAACAGCAGGATGTCCTTGTCTTTGCAGACTTCCTCGATGCTCTTGGTGAACCGCAGCTCGTCGGGGATCTTCATCTGCGGCAGGTTGGGGTGCTTGCGGGTGGTGGAAAGGCTGTCGATCTCCTTCTCGATGGCCGACCACACCAGCACATCATTCCCGCTCACAGTCAGCATCCGTGCAAGGGCCATGCCCCAGGTGCCAGCGCCCAGAATACCAATACGTTTCATCACGTTTGTCCTCCGTATCCGCCGCGCTCCCGTCTGGCGGGGCGTGCGGCCTGTTTGTACCTTTACAGGTCTATACAGCTCTATTGTACCCGAAAGCTTCTGCCGCGTCAACTACTCTGCCGTTCTGCACAAAGTCAGCGCCTGTTTTTCGTCCATTTCGTCTATACCATGCAATTTTTCGAAACCATTTGCGTTCATTTCCAAATCATGTTATAGTATTCTGGTAGGTTTTGTAGGATTTTCATTTTTTCCTCTTGACTTTGACCCTGCTTTAAGGTATATAATATGTCCACCCACCTGTCCTGTCTGTTGATTCAAATTTTGAAAAAGGAGTATCCATGCTGGAAACACTCTTATCCAACCGCACCGTCAGCGTGCTCTGGGAGGCTCTTCCCCGCATCCTCTCGGCGGGCCTCACCATGACCATCCCCCTCACCCTCATCTCGTTCACCTTGGCGATGGTGCTGGCGGTGGCCGTGGCGCTGGTGCAGTACGCCAAAGTGCCGGTGCTGAGCCAGCTGGCCCGGTTCTACATCTGGGTCATTCGCGGCACGCCGCTGCTGGTGCAGCTTTTCATCATCTTTTACGGCCTGCCCAGCGTGGGCATCATGCTGGACGCTTTCCCGGCGGCAGTCATCGCCTTCGCCTTCAACGAGGGTGCATACTGCGCCGAGACCATGCGCGGCGCACTCGAGAGCGTGCCGCAGGGCCAGCTGGAAGCCGGCTGCTGCGTCGGTATGAGCTGGTGGCAGATCATGCACCGCATCGTGCTGCCGCAGGCCCTGCGCACCGCCGTGCCTGCCCTCTCCAACTCCCTCATCGGCATGATAAAGGACACCTCTCTGGCTTCCAACATCACGGTAGCGGAGCTGTTCATGGCCGGCCAGCGCGTCGCCGCCCGCACCTACATCTTCCTGCCCATCTACTGTGAGGTGGCCGTGGTGTATCTGCTGTTCTGTACCGTCATCACCAAGCTGCAAGGGCTGCTGGAGCGTCAGCTCAACGCCCACGGCTTCCAGTAAGAAAGGAGTGTGGCTGTTATGGCAATGTTAGAGATACGCGGCGTTCACAAATCCTTCCATACTTACGCAAAGCCCGGCGTCCATCCCGGCGTCTTTGGCCGCGCCCCCAAGCCGACCAGCAGTCTGGACGTACTGCGCGGCGTCGATCTGACGGTGGAAAAGGGTGACGTCGTGGCCATCCTCGGCCCTTCCGGCTCAGGCAAGACCACCCTGCTGCGTTGTCTCAACTTTCTTGAGACGGCGGACGCAGGCCAGCTCACCTTTGACGGTGAGACCTTCGACCTCGCCCACGCCGACCGCGCCAGCATCGCGCGGCTGCGCCGCAAGACGGCTTTCGTCTTCCAGAACTACAACCTCTTCCGCAATAAGACGGCCCTGCAGAACGTCACCGAGGGCCTCATCGTTGCCCGGAAGATGCCCAAAGCGGAGGCTGATGCCGTCGGCATGAAGATGCTGGAAAAGGTCGGCCTCGCCGACCGGGCCGACTACTACCCCCGTCAGCTGTCGGGCGGTCAGCAGCAGCGTGTGGCCATCGCCCGCGCTCTTGCCTCCGGCCCCGAGATCATCTATTTTGACGAACCCACCAGCGCCCTCGACCCGGAATTGACCGGCGAAGTGCTGGCCGTCATGCGGCAGCTGGCACAGGAGGGCATGACCATGCTGGTCGTCACCCATGAGATGGGCTTTGCCCGCAACGTCTCGTCCCGCACCGTCTTCATGGAAAACGGCGTCGTGGTCGAGGAAGCCCCCTCGCAGGAGTTCTTCGCCCATCCCAAAGAGGCAAGGACCCGTGAGTTTTTGCAGAAAATCTCGCATACGGAAGCCTAAAGCCTCTCCCTTTGGGAGAGGTGGCATTGCAAAGCAATGACGGAGAGGGCAAGCCGCCTGTGACAGAGTTACCGCACAGCGATATGCAGGCTCTTTGTCAGAGCGATACTATCGCCGCACTTATGCTTCTACGTCAGCGTCCTTGCCCTCTCAGGCGCTCACGCGCCAGCTCTCCCAAAGGGAGAGCCTTCTCCTGCTTTTCCCAAGTTTGTTTTACTACAGAAAGGATCATCCCCTATGAAACGCAGAACCTTTATTTCTCTCATGAGCGTCATGGCCGCTGCCGGTGTTCTCTCGCTGGCCGGCTGCTCTTCCAACACTTCCGCCTCCACTGCTTCCAGCACCGCTGCTTCTGCTTCCGCTGCCGCCGCCAACAAGCTGGAGACCATCCAGTCCAACGGCAAGCTGGTCATCGCGCTGGAAGGCGCATGGCAGCCCTGGAGCTTCCACGATGAGAGCGACACCCTCGTGGGCTACGACGTCGAAGTCTCCCGCGCCATTGCTGAGAAGCTGGGCGTCGAGCCCGAGTACGTCGAGAGCGACTGGGACAGCCTGTTCGCCGGTCTGGATGCAGGCCGCTACGACCTCGTCTGCAACGGCGTCGAAGTCACCGAAGAGCGCGCCAAGACCTACGACTTCACCACTCCCTACGGCTACATCCACACCGCCCTCGCCGTCCGCAAGGATAACGAGGACATCAAGAGCTTCGAGGACCTCGCCGGCAAGACCACGGCCAACAGCCTCGCTTCCACCTACATGGAGCTGGCCGAGAGCTACGGCGCGACCGTCCAGGGCATCGACACGCTGGAAGAGACCATCCAGCTGCTGACCGCTGGCCGCATCGACGCCACCCTGAACGCCAACGTCTCCTTCTACGACTACCTGAACGTCCATCCGGACGCCGACTTCAAGCTGGTCGCCCAGACAGAAGATGCTTCTCACGTTGCGATCCCTATCGTCAAGAGCGAAGACTCTTCCTTCCTCGACGCCCTCAACAGCGCCATCGACGAGCTGCGCGCTGACGGCACCCTCAAGGAGCTGGGCGAGAAATATTTCGGTCAGGATATTTCTTCCGAGAATTAACTTTTTGTTTTGATCGTCAGCGAAGCATCGGAAGTGCATCATGGTCTATCCCGTAGGCGAAACCGCAAAGCTTCTGGGAGTCGTCAAAAATATCCGGGAAGAAGACGTTCCCGAGCGCTTCCGTGCCGAACTGCGCGGTGTCCCGGAAAGCAAATAAGAATATCGACGAAGGGGGCAGATGCCATACGGCACCTGCCCCCTTTTTGTTATAAATATCTTCCGGTAATACTCTCCGGATCTTCCCGGATCTCCTCCGGTGTGCCTGTTGCCACGACGCGGCCGCCGCTCTCGCCGCCGCCCGGCCCCATGTCGATGACATAGTCCGCGTTGCGGATGACGTCGAGGTCGTGCTCGATGACAACGACCGTTGCGCCGTTGTCCAGCAGGGCTTGGAACACCCGCAGCAGCACCTGCACGTCCAGCGGGTGGAGGCCGATGCTGGGCTCATCGAAAACGAACACCGAGTCGGTCTGGGTGCGGCCGATCTCGCTGGCCAGCTTGAGGCGCTGGGCCTCGCCGCCGGAGAGGCTGGGCGTCTCTTCGCCCAGCGTCAGGTAGCCCAGACCCAGCTGCTGCAATGTCTGCAGGCGCTGGCTCACTGTCTTCATCCCGCCGCAGAACGCAAGGGCGGAGTTGACGTCCATATCCATCAGTTCCGGCAGGGAGACGGCCTGCTCCGCCTTGTCCATCAGCTTCACGCCGTAAGCCGCCCGCGCGTAGCGGGAACCCCGGCAGTCGGGGCAGACGATGTTCACGTCCGGCAGGAACTGCACGTCCAGGCTCACCTCACCGGTGCCGTCGCAGCCGGGGCAGCGCAGACTGCCCGTGTTGTAGGAAAAATCGCTGGCCTTGAAGCCCTTTTGTCTGGCGTCCGGAGATCTGGCATAGAGCTTCCGCAGCTCGTCGTGGACGCCCGCGTAGGTCGCCACGGTAGAGCGCACATTGATGCCGATGGGCGTCGCGTCGATGAGCTTGACGTGCGCGATGCCCTCGGCGCGGATCTCCCGGATATGGGGCGGGAGGGCGCTGCCGTTTATCTTTGCTTCCAGCGCCGGTACGAGGCTTTCCAGCACCATCGTCGTTTTGCCGGAGCCGGACACACCCGTTACCACGGTGAGCCGCCCCTTGGGAACGTCCAGCTCCAAAGGCTTGACCGTGTGGATGCTGCCGGTGGAGAGATGGATCCCCCCCTCTGCGAACATCTCCCCTGTCCCGGCACACCGGCGCATCTTTGTCTCAGCTTTTCCGGAGAGGAACGGCCCGATCTGGGACTCCGGCTTTGCCTCCAGATCAGCTATCGTCCCTTCGGCAATGACATGTCCGCCCTTAGCTCCCGCTTCCGGCCCCATCTCGATCACCCAGTCGGCCTCTTTCAGGATCTGGGTGTCGTGGTCCACCAGAATGACCGAGTTGCCGTCGGCCACGAGGTCGTGCATCACGCCGGTCAGGCCCACGATGTTCGACGGATGCAGGCCGATGGACGGCTCATCCAGCACATAGAGCACGCCGGTGGTGCGGTTGCGGACGGCCCGGGCCAGCTGCATCCGCTGGCGCTCACCGGTGGAGAGGGTCGAGGCCGAGCGGTCAAGCGTCAGATAGCCCAGACCTAAATCCATCAGCCGCTTGGCGGTGCTTTCGAATGCCTCGCAGATACTCTCCGCCATCGGGCGCATCTCTTCCGGCAGGCTGCCCGGCACGCCCTTCACCCACTCCACGATGGCTTCCAGCGTCATCTGGCAGGCTTCGTCCAGCGAGATGCCCCGCAGCTTCGGCGCACGCGCCGCCGCTGAGAGCCGTGAGCCGTGACACTCGGGGCAGACATCTTCCCGCAGGAACTTTTCCACCCGCTTCATGCCCTTGTCATCCTTGACCTTTGCAAGAGCATTTTCTACGGTGTAGACGGCGTTGTAATAGGTAAAGTCCAGCTCGCCGGCCTGGTTCGAGTTCTTTGCGTGGTAGAAGATATGCTTTTTCTCTGCCGGACCGTGGTAGACGATGTCCTTTTCCTGTTCGGTCAGGTCGCGGAACGGCACATCCGTCCTCACGCCCATCTCCCGGCAGACGTCTGTCATCAGCGACCACATCAGGCTGTTCCACGGGGCCACTGCGCCGCCATCGATGGTCAGCGAGTCGTCCGGCACCAGCGACGCCATGTCCACCGTCCGGACGCTGCCTGTGCCGCCGCACTTCTGGCAGGCACCTTGAGAGTTGAACGCCAGCTCCTCCGCCGACGGCGCATAGAAATGCGCACCGCACTCCGGGCAGACCAGCTCCTTGCCCGCCGCAACAGCCAGCGTCGGCGGGATGTAATGCCCGTTCGGGCAGCGGTGGCTTGCGAGGCGGGAGTACATGAGCCGCAGGCTGTTCAGCAATTCCGTTCCGGTGCCGAAGGTGCTGCGGATGCCCGGTACGCCCGGCCTCTGGTGCAGCGCCAGCGCCGCCGGGACATACAGCACCTCTTCCACCGAGGCTTTCGAAGCCTGGGTCATCCGGCGGCGGGTGTAAGTGGACAGCGCCTCCAGATACCGGCGGGAGCCTTCGGCATACAGCACCCCCAGCGCCAGCGAGGATTTGCCCGAGCCCGACACGCCCGCAATGCCCACGATCTTGTTCAGCGGGATGTCCACGTCGATGTTTTTCAGGTTGTGTACCTTTGCCCCGCGCACGAGCATTTTGTCTATCATTCTGTTTTTCCTTCCCTTCGGCCTTTTTGCGCCAGATGGATTCGATGAGGCCCGGGCCTCTGTAGGCCGCGGCTTTCCGGCATGGGACAACGACAAATCATTTTATTGGGATATGAAAGAGACGCCCTCCGCCTGCTTCGGCGCTGCCGGATGGCCCGGCTCTGCTTTTGTCAGCATCTGCTGGAACTTCCGGGCTGCCGTGTTCAGCGGACGGTGATGGTCGTAGATGAGGCAGATAGAGCGGGAGGGAATGATCTCCTGCAGATGCAGCTCGACAAGCTCGCCGCGGGCCAGAAGCTCTTTTGCCATTGGTTCCGGCACGAAGGCAAGGCCCAGCTCACTTTTCACCAGCGTGAGCATCTGGTCGGTGGTGGCGGCCTCGGTGTCGGGCCGGAGCACGGCGTCGTGGTCGAGGAAGAACTGCCGGTAGAAGTTTCGGGTCATGCTCTCATCGCTGAGAGAGATGAGCGGATAGCAGCTCAGTTCCTTCAGCGTCAGGCGCCGGCTGGCCAGCGCAGTGAAGGTCTTTCCGCCCACCAGCACCTCATAAAACGGTCTCAGTTCCACCATCTTCAGGCTCTGTTCTACTTCCGCCGGGGTGGAGATGACGGCAAAATCCACTTCTCCGTTCTTCACAGCCTGCACTGCCTGGGGCGTGGAGTGGTTCGAGATGCGCAGCCGGATGCCGGGATATTCGGTGTGGAACGTCCGCAGCTTCTCGGCCAGATAGATGTTCAGCGCCGTCTCCGTCGCGCTGATGCTGATGGAGCCGTGCTCGAGGGTGGCGCTGGCGCTCAGTTCTTCCTCCGCGTCCTGTATCTGCACTGCCGCCGAGGCGATGCGGGAGTAGAGCATCTCGCCCTCCGGCGTCAGGGTGACGCCCCGGTTGGAGCGGGTAAAGAGCACACAGTTCAGCTGGCTTTCCAGCCGGTTCATCGAGTGGGTGATGTTGGGCTGGTTGTTGCCCAGCACCCGCGCCGCTTTCGTAAAGTTCTGATACTTTGCCACATAATAGAAAATTTTGTAGTATTCCCAATCGACGTACATGGAAGCCGTCCCCTCTTTCATACCAGAATCACATTTTTACTTCTCCCCCACCAGCGCCACGGCAGCATCATTGACATTCGTGCCAGTAGCGCCGGTGATGATCAGGCCGTCCACCGCTTTTAGTGCATGGTAGGCGTCGTTGTTTTGCAGGGTATCGAACACATTCCAGCCCTTGGCGGTCAGTGCGGAGAGGGTGTCACCATCCACATAGCCGCCGGCAGCATCGGTGGGGCCGTCGGTGCCGTCACTGCCCACCGAGAACACTGCTGCATCCAGCCCGGCCAGCGCCGGAGCCGCTGCAAGGGCAAGCTCCTGATTCCGTCCGCCGAGGCCCTTGCCCGTCAGGTGGACGACCGTCTCGCCGCCTGCGATGTAGGCCAGCTTTTTTCCCTGCCCCGCGTGGGTCCGGACGATGGAGCCAAGGAAGCTGCCCGCCTCCCGGGCTTCACAGCAGAGCTGGTCGGTCAGCAGGACGGGCTCATAGCCAAGCTCCCGGCAGGCGGCAGCGGCGGCGGTGCAAAGCTCCCGCACACTGCCGGTGATCCGGGTCGTCACATTGTCCAGCATCTTGGGCGTTTCCTGCGCCAGAAGAGCTTTTGCCTGTTCCGAGAGCTTCAGGTGATACTTCTCCGCAATGGCAAGCGCCTGTGCGCAGGTAGAGGTGTCCGGCACCGCCGGGCCGCTGGCGATCATATCCAGCGGGTCGCCCAGAATATCGCTCAGCACGATGCTGAACACCCGGGCCGGGGCGCATGCCTGCGCGAACCGCCCGCCCTTGACGCCCGAAAGCCGTTTGCGGATGGTGTTCATCTCCACGATGTCGGCACCGCTGGCAAGAAGCTGGCCGGTGATGTCCTGCAATTCTGTGCCGGGGAGCAGCGGCTTTTCAAACAATGCACTTCCTCCGCCGGAGAGCAGAAACAGCACGGTATCCTCCGCTGTCAGCCCCTGCACCAGCTCCAATGCCTTCTCGGTGGCCGCAAAGCTGTTCTCGTCCGGCACCGGATGGCCCGCTTCATAACAATTTACGCCCAGAATTTCGCCCTTGACGTGCTCGTATTTGGTCACGACCACGCCGCCGTCCACACGGTCCAGCGCTTCCACCGCCGCGTGTGCCATCTGCCATGCGGCCTTGCCCGCTGCGACCAGCAGCACCCTGCCGCCCTTGGGCGCAAAGGCTTTCAGCGCGCGGCGGACAGCTTCGTCCGGCAGGACGGCGTTCAGGCTGGATGCGATGATGGCATCGGCATCCTTTCGCAGAGTCAGATTCATGAAACAGACCTCCTTGTGGGGTATGATCTACAGCAGACCGGCTTCGGGCATGGTTTTTCCAAAGCCCCGCCTGGCCGGGCCGTCCGGAATCATTATACAGCAAGACCGGCGTTTCGGGAATACTTTCGGCAATGGTTTTGAAATTGCTGTACAGCTCAATATCACGGACTGCACCTTTCTTAGTTGGGTCTTGTATCTGATTTTTATACTCGCTCTCTACGAAATACCAGGATCTTGTTTACAAACATCCCCCATGCAGCCGCCGGATCACCTTAAATGCGACCTCATGTTCTGTTGTCAGCAGAAGATCCCGCCCGCCGGGGTAAGCACATTTGCCATCTCGTTTTCCTGCACGACGGTGGACAGGTATCCGCTGTGGCAGTGGTATCGCAGTAAACCGACCCGGCTGAGATACCGCAGCACGGCAGCCACCATGGCACAGGCCTTTTCTCCCTCTTCAAAGCGAAATCCTCTGATTTTGAACTTCTGGCGGTAGGGCGTTTCCAATTCATAAAGCGTTTCTTCTCTCATTTCTGGAATCCTCCTGTCAGGATGCGGGCCAGCAGACTGCCCGGATAGACCATGGGATATTCCCGCAGGGTAAAAAGCAGACCATCGGCCGGAGCCATCAAGGTCTGCCGTGCTTTCTTATGATAAGGTCCCGGACGTTTTTTGCTGCAATAGAGGTGTTCCTTTCTTGGCAAGTATGGTATATTTATCTTGACCAATAAGACCCAATTTGGAGGCAGCATCAGAAATGACAGAACGAGAGAAAATGATAAATGGCGCGCTATACGATCCATCCGATCCGGAACTGGAGCAATTACGCTTGAATGCACGCAAATTGGCAAGAAAGTACAACCGGACGGATGAGGACCAACCGGAAGAACAAGCCGAAATTCTGCGAAAATTATTACCTGCAACAAAGCAGTTTCCGTATTTGCAGGCACCGGTCTACTTTGATTACGGCTGCAATACGTACTTTGGAGAGTACAGCTCTGCCAACTTTAATTTCACCTGCTTAGATGTATGTGAAGTCCATATCGGGGACAATGTGATGATCGGGCCAAATGTCACATTGGCAACTCCCATGCATCCGCTTTTGCCGGAAGAACGGAATATCCAGAAGCGAGAAGATGGAAGCATTTATAATCTGGAATATGCCAAACCCATCACCATAAAGGATAATTGCTGGTTGGCATCCAACGTAGTGGTTTGTGGCGGCGTTACCATCGGAGAAGGCTGTGTGATCGGAGCAGGAAGTGTTGTGACAAGAGACATCCCACCCTATAGTCTGGCTGCCGGAAATCCCTGCCGGGTCATCCGCCAGATAACCGAGAAGGACCATATGGAAACTGCAATTTGCCAGGATTGAGGCAAACGCCCCCAGGAAAACGCTCCGGCTGCAAAGTAGAGCGCATAGAACCAATACAAAAACACAGCCCCGTTCTGGTGAAGTGATCTGCTACCCCTGGAGTAGACAGAGTAAAAACAAAACTCTGAATACTCTGGGGATATTTTCATGTCAAAGACGGCGAAGATGCCCTGAAAGACCGGCGAGGACGGCACAAGAAGGATTACAAACAGCAGACGGAAGAAGAACGGTTACGATTTGCTCGTTCGTCCTATTACAAATGGCTGAATCATCCCAAAAGCAGTCATGAACTTGAAAACGAAAAATGGCGTCAAATCTTACGATTCTACGCCATTTTGTTGGTGCATTTTATTTCAGATATTCCGCAAAGAATGCTTTCAGCTTTTCAAACGGAATAATGTCCATCCGATCGTAAAGGTCAGTGTGGTTTGCACCGGGGATAATGAGCAATTCCTTGTTATCACCGGTCAGCTTGCTGTACGCCGTCTCACTGAAATAGCGGGAGTGCGCTTTCTCTCCGTGTACCAGCAGCACGGCGGAGCGGATCTCACTGCTGTATTGCAAGATTGGCATATTCAGGAACGCCAGCGAGGAGGTCACATTCCAGCCGCCGTTGGAGTTCAGGCTGCGGGGATGGTAGCCACGTGGCATTTTGTAGTAGGCGTAATAGTCCTTCACAAACTGCGGCGCATCCTCCGGCAGCGGATCGATCACGCCGCCTGCCAGCGCATAGGTGCCGTTTTTGTAATCTGCGGTGCGCTGTGTGTTCAGCGCTTTTCGCTTTTCAAAGCGTGCCTGCTCAGAATCCTCACTGTCAAAGTAGCCGTTGGCAGTTACACAGGTCATGTCATACATAGTTATAGCCGCAGTAGCTTTGATACGGGTGTCAATGGCGGCGGCATTGATCGCCATGCCGCCCCAGCCGCAGATACCGATGATACCGATGCGCTCCGGGTCAACATTCTCCTGTACGGAGAGAAAGTCTACCGCAGCGCAGAAATCCTCGGTGTTGATATCCGGCGAAGCGACATAGCGGGGCATACCGCCGCTCTCGCCGGTGTAGGACGGGTCGAAGGCAATCGTCAGGAAGCCAAGCTCTGCCATTTTCTGTGCGTACAGGCCGGAGGACTGCTCCTTTACCGCACCGAACGGACCGCTGACGGCAATGGCGGGCAGCTTGCCCTCTGCGCCCTTTGGCGTGTACAGATCCGCCGCCAGTGTGATGCCGTAGCGGTTATGAAAGGTCACTTTTTTGTGATCCACCTTGTCGCTTTTCGGGAACACCTTGTCCCATTCCTGTGTCAGATTCAGTTTTTCCATATTCAGGCCTCCTTGCCTGTTGCCTTAAAATATACTGTGTTGTCCACGGCTTCCAACCATTCATTGGAGGTTTTGTCCCCCGGAACCTCTACCGCCAGATGAGAGAACCAGCTATCCGGCGCAGCGCCGTGCCAGTGCTTTACGCCAACAGGAATATTTACCACATCGCCGGGGAGCAGTTCCTGTGCCGGTTTGCCCCATTCCTGATAGTAACCTCGTCCGGCCACGCAGACGAGGATCTGTCCACCGCCGCTTTTGGCGTGATGAATGTGCCAGTTGTTGCGGCAGCCGGGTTCAAAGGTCACATTATAAATGCCGACCTGCTGCGTAGAAAGAGGTGCGAGATAGCTTTGCCCGATAAAATATTTCGCAAAGGCGTCATTGGGTGCGCCGATGGGAAATACCATCTCGTTCTGGTGTTTGGCCTTTGCGTCGGCAGCATTGTCCTCTGCCCAGACCTCCTTTGCCATACGAAAAGCCGCCCACGCCTTGGGCCAGCCCGCATAAAATGCCGCATGGGTCAGGATCTCCGCAATTTCCGTTTTGGTCACACCGTTGTTCCTTGCAGTTGTCAGATGGTACCGAAAGGACGAATCCGTCAGTCCCTGCGCCATCAGCGCCACCACTGTTACAATGCTGCGGTCCCGCAGGGAAAGCTTGTCTTCCCTGCTCCACACCTGCCCGAACAGCACATCATCATTCAATTCCGCAAATTGGGGAGCGAATGCCCCCAGTGCCTCTCTGCCCGCCGTTTGTTTGACTGCCATAGCTCAGACCTCCTTGCCCATCTGATAAGCCTGCTCCAGCGCAGGATGTCCGGCGATCTCGCCCACACTGTTTACTCCGCCTGCAAACACTGTGCCCACCAGCGCACAGCGAGGGAAGCAATCCACCCAGCCCTGCACGGCTTTCTCTGTGCCCACAAAGGTCTCCGGTGCGTTCTCTGCCGCCGCTGCAAGCAGATAGGCTTTTGTAAAGGCGTAGTCCGTATCGAACAGCGGGTTGGCACGGTCCAACATGGTCTTGAGCTGACCGCTGACGCAGTAATAGTAGACAGGCGTTGCGAACACCAGCACATTTGCATCGTGCATTTTGGCGGCAATTTCCACGGCATCGTCCTGAATGACGCAGTGACCCAACTTCAAGCAGGCAAGACAGCCCTTGCAGAAGCCAACCTGCTTTTCCCGCAGATATACGGTTTCTACCTGATTGCCTGCCTCCCGTGCGCCCTTGGCAAATGCTGCCGCCAGCGTTTCGGAGTTGCCGCCCTTACGGGGACTTGAGGAAACGATCAGCACCTTTTTATCCATTATAAAACACTCCTTGCGTTTTGATATTCTCTGTGGTATTCTTATGGTATCACCTAAACCTGACTTTAGGTCAAGAGTTTATCGAAAAAAAATTTTTAGGAGCATTTTATGTACACGATTGGACAGGTGGCAGAGATGTTCGGGTTGCCCATCTCCACGCTGCGCTATTATGACCAGCAGGGGCTTTTCCCGAACATGAAACGAGTATCCGGCATCCGCAAATTCGGTGACACGGAGATTGAAGCACTCCGAGTGATTGAGTGTTTGAAAAAAGCCGGCGTGGAGATCAAGGACATCCGGCAATTCATGGATTGGTGTGCTGAGGGTCCGTCCACCTATCCACAGCGCAAGGCCATGTTTGAGGAGCGGAAAGCCCACATGGAAGCAGAGATCGCACACATGAACCGGGTACTGGATATGCTGAAATTCAAGTGCTGGTATTATGAGCAGGCGATCCAGGACGGCAGTGAGGACAGACTAAAGGCACTGATTCCCGACCACTTGCCGGATGGAATCCAAAAAGCATATGAAAACGCACATCGCCAGTAAGACAGGAATTCGGATGATAGAGAGCAAAAAAAGCCCGCCAACTATGTGGGATGCACACGGCGGCACAGACTTGATATGGGAGACGCGGAAACCAGCCGCCATTGTCACCGAGCTTATGAATCTTGTCAAGAGGGCTGGCACCGTCCAGCCCTCTCTCTTTTTGCAAAAGTTTCCCGCGCTTTTTCTTGCGCCCCGCCGAAAATATCGTGTTTTCAAAACTTTTTGTTGACACCACTCGATTTTTGTGGTAGTCTATTTTAATAATTGAATATAACATATTTTTACATATTCGTTCAGACCCTGCGGGGCTGAACATCTTGGCTTTCAGCCGTTACATAACCGACTAGCATGACCTTCCAGAAAAAGCGAAGGCAGGGCTGGTCTGTTTTTGTGACGGCTTTTTTGTTGCCGTTTTGCCCGTTGGACCTTGAAAACCGCATGACCGTCTGCATGGGATACCCGGCGATGACCCCCCCCCCCCCCCCAGTGGGAGAGCCGGAAAACGCCGCCGGAAGGGGGCAGGAAATCTATGCAGGGAGAACGGCAGAACGTTGATTTCCCAGTTGCGGAGTAAAGCGATGTACTCAAAATGAGCACATCGTTTTCCGTAACGCCAATGAAAGGACGGAATGCCTATGAGTAATTTTACCCCTGCATGGTTCAAGAAAGGCTTTTTCAACGAATCCCTGTTTTGTGACGATTTTCTGAGCACCCACCAACTGCTTTACTCGAATGGCGCATTTTTCACCCCGGACGGCAGAATGGTGGACCCCATGCCCCTGCGGTGTGAGATCTTCGAGATGATGCGTGAATACGTCGGGGCGAACCTTGCCAAGAAGGTCACCAATGTGGTGGATGTGCTGAAGCTGGCGGCACAGGTGGAGGACTTCCCGCCTGTCACTGACCGCATCGCACTGGCAAACGGCACCCTGTATCTGGACGGCACCTTTCAGGAAGGCAAGCCGGAGATCGTCCGCAACCGGCTCCCGGTCAAATATGACCCGAAAGCCGCCCAGCCCGTCCACTGGCTGCGGTTCCTGTCCGACCTGCTCTACCCGGAGGACATTCCCACGGTGCAGGAGTTCATCGGCTACTGCCTGATCCCCAGCAACAAGGGACAGCGCATGATGGTCATTAAGGGCAGCGGCGGCGAGGGCAAGTCGTAAATCGGCGTGGTGCTGTCCCGGCTGTTCGGCTGCAACATGAAGGATGGCAGCATCGGCAAAATCTCGGAGAACCGCTTTGCCCGTGCCGATTTGGAGCACACCCTGCTCTGCGTGGACGATGATATGCGGATGGAAGCCCTGCGTCAGACCAACTATGTCAAGTCCATCGTGACCGCACAGGGGCAGATGGATTTGGAGCGCAAGGGCAAGCAGAGCTATCAGGGCTGGATGTACGCCCGCCTGCTGGCGTTCAGCAACGGCGATCTGCAGGCATTGTATGACCGCTCGGACGGTTTCTACCGCCGACAGCTTATCCTGACCACCAGAGAGAAACCTCTGTCTCGTGCGGACGACCCGGACATTGCCGAGAAGATGGCTGCAGAGGTCGAGGGTGTCCTGCTATGGGCATTTGAGGGCTTGCAGCGGCTGGTGAAGAACGGCTTTCAGTTCACCGAGAGCGACCGTGCCAAGCGCAACCGGGAACTGGTGAAGCGGGATAACAACAATGTGTTCGATTTCCTCGAATCCGAGGGCTACATCCGCCTGAAGGCGGATGCCTGCACCAGCTCAAAAGAGCTGTATGAGGTTTACAAGATGTGGTGTGAGGAGAACAGCCTGAACGCCATCAAGTCCCGTGGGTTCAGCGATGCCCTGATCGCCAACCAGCGCAGGTACAATCTGGAATCCACCAACAACATCATCAATTCTTCCGGGCGGCGGGTCCGGGGATTTGTGGGCATCGAGACCCTTGTGCAGCCTGACCTTACCCCAAACGGCTGGCGGGCATGACCCCCTATAACGGAGAACTTGGGTGTTTTGCTGCGTACGTGCGTACACGGCAGCCGCCCTTTCTTCGTACGCACGTACGCAGTGATTGACCGAAAACGCACTTTATAAGGGTGCTGTCAAATTGACAGCTTGCCAAATCAACGGGTCAAAACGACCTATTGAAAAAGCCGGACGAGCTGGTGGGCAGGGATTCGCAAATCTTTGACCGCCAGCTTGTTCGGCTGTTCCCATTTTGGTAACAGCCACCGTCTGTAAATCAAGTGCCGCCATGTGGCACTTGATTGCAACTCTCCCACAGGAGACGTTCCCCTTCGTTCTCCCTCGGAGAGCCCACTACACTTTGCAGACCGCAGGGATGAAAGTGTTATAGTAGGTTATTACACTTCCGAAGAAGTGCACCTCCGTCCCCCGTCACCTTCCTCTGAATCCTGAAAGGAGGGATGCCCTCTGGCAAGAAACGATGGCGTCGACCGCACCAGTGTCCGGAATCTCGCCGTTTCGGACAATGCTGTTGGCAACACCCGGCAGCACAACGAACGCGAAAAGGACAGCTATCGAAACCCCGACATTATCCCCCAGCGCGCTGCATGGAACGTCCACTTCAAAAAGCCAACCGCCAGCTACACCGACCTATTTGCCCAACTGGAAGCCGCTGGAACCATTTCCACGCGCGGCCTGAAGCCGGATGCCACCCACTACTGCGAGCTTATCTTCGATGTCAACTCTGCCTATTTCGACAACCACGGAGGCTACGAGTTCGCCAAGCAATTCTACGCAGATGCTTATAAAGCCGCTGTCCAGATCGTAGGCGGTGAGCAGTATGTCCTCTCTGCCGTCATGCACGCTAATGAGATCAACCGTGCCATGACCGAAGCACTGGGGCGTGAGGTCTACGACTACCACCTCCATGTGGTCTATGTGCCAGTGGTCGAAAAGCAAGTCCTCTGGTCGAAACGCTGCAAAGATAAGGCTCTGGTCGGCACAGTCAAGGAGACTGTCATGCAGGTCAGCCGGAGCAAGAAGTGGGCATCCAAGTCCCTGATGGATGAATCGGGAAAGCCTGTTCTCCAAAAGAACGGCAAGCCTGTGTTGAAGAAGTCGTACAGCATCTTGCAGGACGATTTCTTCAATTATATGCGCGCTGCCGGGTACACTGATGTGGAGCGCGGCGAACGTGGCAGCACTGAAGAACACCTGGACTGTAACCCAGTTCAAAGTCCAGCGGGAACAGGAGCGGCTGGACAGCCTGACCGCCCAAATCGACCAGAAAGAACAGCATCTCACCCAGACCAGAAAGACACTTTCCAAAAAGGAGAAGGAACTCGCTGCTGTTCAGAAGAAAGCTGCTGTTACAAAGGATGCCCTCATCCACGCACAGGATGTGGAATCCTTGGGCAAGCGCACGCTGTTGGGTAATTATTCCCTCACCGAAGATGAATTATCCACCCTGAAAAAACAGGCTGCACACGGCTATATCATGGACGTAGAAAACCGTCAGCTGAAGCAGCAGTTGGTGACCGCCAAACGGGATTGTGCTGAATGGCAAACCCGTTACCGTGACCTGCGGAACGATGTCCAGCCCTATCTGGATGCTTTGCGCCACGCCCCAGAGCGTGTGCGCAATTTTTTTGAGAATCTTCTCTCCCAGAAATCGGAGCGCACAGCGAGCATCTCCAAAGACCGCCATCACGAGCAGAACGCCGAACTTTAACGAACCAGATGTAAAAAAGGAGACTTGCCTATGACAAAAAACCGCACTACCACTATCCCCAGCGAAACCACCTCTGTGAAATCCGAAAATTATACGAAAAATATCTTGCAAACGGGCTCGAACGCGGTTACAATGGAAGCGTCCAAATCCCCTGCCAAAGAATCTTCTGACAAGGCCAAAGCAGCCACGCACGATGCCCTTGTTTACAAGGTCGAGGAGATCGCCCAGATTCTGGCGATTTCTCCCCGTGCGGCGTACAACCTGTGCAACACCACGAAGGATTTCCGGGTGCTGCGCATCGGAACCAGCATCCGGGTGAACAAGCAGAGCTTCGACAACTGGTTTGCGGCGGTCTGAGGGAGGTAACCTATGGCATCTATTCTAAAGCGCGGAGATTCCTACTCCGTCCGTTACAAGTACAAAGACCATTCCGGCAAACCCTGCGAGGGATGGGAGAGTTTCAAGACCAGGAAGGAGGCGCAGGAGCGGAAGATCACGGTCGAGAAAGAATTGCTGGACGGCACATTCCTTGTCCCCGACACCATGACGGTGGAGGAGATGCTGTACAAGTGGATCCCCATTCAGTCCAGCAAACACAAGTGGTCTCCCAAGACCTACACCCAATCTGTGGCGATGGTGCAGAACCTCATCGTGCCGTATATCGGAAAGCGGAAGGTGCAAGACCTCCGCACCTATGACATTGAGCAGTTCTACGCCACCCTGAGCCAGACCCCCTGTGGCCAGTACGTTCACGGCGAGAAGCAGGAGCTGACGGAAAATCAGAAGAAACGGCTGTTATCCAGCACCTCTATTCACGAAGTCCACACACTCCTGAAGACCGCCTTTTCGTATGCTGTTGACTGGGATTTGATTCACAAATCGCCTACCCCTCGTGAAGCCCCCAAGGTCAACACCGAGGAGCGCACGATCTGGGATGAGCGCACCATGCTGGCAGCGTTGCAGACTATTGAGAACCCCGCCCTCCATCTGGCGGTGCATCTGAGCATGATTCTCTCCCTGCGAGAGGGTGAGATCCTCGGCTTACAGCCGGGAGACCTCGACTTCGATGCCGCCGATGGTCGTGGAGCTATCACGGTGAACAAGGCAATGCAGCGCGCCAACAAGGAAGCCTTGTCCAAGATCGACCCCAGCCAGATTTACCACACCTTCCCGGACAGACGGGAAGGGAGCAAGTCCTCGCTGATTCTGAAAAAGACCAAAACCAAGAAGTCCAACCGTGTCCTGTATATGACGAAACCGCTGAAAGAGGAACTTCTGGCATGGCTCGACAAGATGAAGCAGGACGAACAGAACGCCCCGGAAAAGTACAGCAACTGCGGTCAGCTGTTCCGCTTACCAGACGGCTTACCCATTGCCCCGGACGTTCTGACCAAGTGGTATCGCCAGTGGAGAGCAGAGCACCCGGAGTTTGAGAAGATCGTGTTTCATGGTCTGCGACACTCCAGTGCCACCTATCAGCTGTTGCAGTCTGGCGGCGACTTCAAATCGGTGCAGGGCAACACAGGTCATGCAACTGCTACCGTCCTGATGGACACCTACGCTCACACGCAGGACAGGCCTCGGTTGGAGCTGGCAGAGAAGATCGAAGCCGACTTCTACCGGCAGGACACAGCAGGAGCAGTGCCGCAGGCGTCCCCGGAAAACAAAATGCCGGCGGCAACAAAAATCACAGGCAAAATGATCCTTGAAGCCATCCGGCAGATGGACGCAGAGGAACGCCGCGAGCTGACGCGGGTGCTCTTCGCGTAAAAGATTCTTTTTTGTGCAACGAAATACACGCTGTGCAAGCGATGCAAAGAGTTCATGGCTTTTTTGTAAAGTGTGCAGAAAGTGTGCAAGTGTGTGCAACCTCTGCCAGAAAAACAAAAAAGCCATGAAATCTTTCGATTTCACGGCATTTTCTGGTGCGATGGAAGGGACTCGAACCCCCGGCCTACTGATTCGTAGTCAGTCACTCTATCCAGCTGAGCTACCAACGCATACGTTCCGGTCGGAACATGATGTATTTTATCACTGAACCGGGGTTTTGTCAACACTTTTTCGGAAATATTTTTGAGATTCCTGAAAAAGAACGTCTTTTCATCCACTTTTCTTTTATTTTCTATGCATCAGCCCTGCTCTGCGAGGGACTGGGCGATGCGGACGCCGGTGGGCGTGGCGGCGAGACCGCCCTGACCGGTCTCCCGGAGGTCGGGGGAGAGCAGGCTGCCCACGCGGCCCATGGCGTCGATGACCTCATCACAGGGGATGGCGTAGTCCACCCCGGCAAGGGCCATATTCGCACAGGAGACGGCGTTCACGGCGCCGACGACATTCCGCTTGACGCAGGGAACTTCCACGAGGCCGGCCACGGGGTCACAGACGAGGCCCAGCAGGTTGCCCAGAGCCATTGCAGCGGCAGCGGCGCACTGCTCCGGCGCGCCGCCCTTGAGGTGGCAGAGAGCGGCGGCGGCCATCGCGCTGGCCGCGCCCACCTCGGCCTGACAGCCGCCCTCCGCGCCCGCGAGAGTGGCGCGGGCCGCGATGACCTGGCCGAACCCGGCGGCGACATAGAGGGCGTCGCAAATAGACTCTTCGTCGGCTTCGCCGCTGCGGGCCAGCGGCAGCAGAACAGCGGGCAGGACGCCGCAGCTGCCCGCCGTGGGGGCAGCGACGATGCGCTTCATGCAGGCGTTGCACTCGGCGGTCTTGAGAGCTTCGGCAGTCACTGCGGCGAGGTAATCGCCGCCAAAGCTCTTTCCTTCTTGATGGGCCTGCTCCACCTTGGCCGCATCGCCGCCCGAAAGGCCGCTTCGGCTGCGCTGGGCCGGGTCATAGTCCCGGCTGGTGGCCTGCATCACCTGCCAGAGGTGGTGCATCATCTCCCGGCTGTGGGCCTCGGTGAGGCGGCTCTCGGCCAAATCGCTGCGGAGGATGGCCTCCGAAAGGGAAATATTCTGGCTGCGGGCAGCGGCCAGCATCTCTTCACAGGATAAAAACGACACGTCTCAGCCCTCCTCGCATTCTTCCGGCTCGTCGATGTTCAGGCAGGTGACTTTGCGGATGCCCGGCATCACGGCCATCTGCTGTTCCAGCACGTGGGGGATGTGGGAGTCGCATTCCAGCACCATAACGGCGCAGCCGCCCGTCGCGGCGCGGAACACCTGCATGGACGCGATATTGATGCGGCGCTGGGCCAGCGACATAGTGACCTCGGCGATGCAGCCGGGGGTGTCCTCGTTATGGATGATAAGGGTGTTGCTGTCCCCGCCAAAGTCGGCAGGCACACCGTCGATCTCCGTCACGCGGATGCGTCCGCCGCCCACAGAGGCCGCCTTCAGGACGAGGGTCCGGCCCGCCTTACTCTTTAAGGTAAGCACCGTCGTATTCGGGTGGGCGGCACGGAGCTCCACCGGATGGATGGTGAACTTCATGCCGGCCTCCTCGGCCAGCGCGAAGCTGTCGGGCAGGCGGGGGTCGTCCGGGCGGAGACCCAGCAGACCCGCCACCAGCGCACGGTCGGTGCCGTGGCCCCGGCCTGTGGTAGCAAAGCTGCCGTAGAGCCCAATGTCCGCCTCGGCGGGGACGTCGCCCAGCAGCTTCTGGGCCGTATATCCAATGCGGGCCGCACCCGCCGTATGGCTGGAGGAGGGGCCGATCATCACCGGCCCGAGAACGTCGAACAGACGCATGAGGTGTACACTTCCTTTCGTTTTGCAGCGCCCGGGACCCCATTCGCTGACAAAAGAACAGATTTTCTTTCTTTTATTATACCGCTTTTGAGCTTATTGTGCTATAATAACTTCATAATGTTTTGAATCTTGCCCTTTCAGGGGGCAGCACGGAGGGTAGAACCTATGAAACTGGTAAGCGTGGAAACTCCCGAAAAGAGTGTCTGCAAAATGACTTTCAGCGCTTCGGCTGAGGAGCTGGAAGCTGCGTCCAACGCCGTGTACGAGCGCACCCGCGCAACATACACCATCAAGGGCTTTGCCAAGGGCGAGGCTGACCGCGCCCAGATCGAGGCCGACCGCGGCGAGCACACCTTCTGGTACGACGCCATCAACGATTTGATGGACAAGGACGTCCCGGCCCTGTACAACGCAGCGATGGCAGAACACGGCTTCCACGCTGTGGACGAGCCGGTCTACGACCTGGTCAGCGTGAAGAAGGACGAGGGCTTTGTGGCCACTGCCACCACCGCCCTGCAGCCTGAGCTGAGCCTGACCCAGACCACCGGCTTCAAGACCGAGTGCGTCACCCCGGAAGTCACCGACAAGGAGATCGACGCTGTGCTGGAGCGCCGCCGCGCCATGGCCGCTGAGCTGGTGCCTCACAAGGGTCCGGCCGTCAAGGGCAACATCGTCCACATCGACTACGAGGGCCTGCTGGAGGGCAAGCCCTTCAACGGCGGCGCCGCCCAGAACCAGACCCTGCAGCTGGGCAGCGGCCGGATGATCCCCGGCTTCGAGGAAGGCATCCTCGGCCACAAAGGCGGCGAGGAGTTCGACATCTTCGTTACCTTCCCGGCACGCTACCACGTCAAGGACCTGGCCGGCAAGCCCGTGGTCTTCAAGATCAAGCTGCACGACGTCTGCGTCCGCCAGCTGCCCGCACTGAACAGCGATTTTGCCAAGAAGGCTGCCAATGTGGACACCATGGACGAGTTCCGCGCCCAGATCCGTCAGCAGCTCCACGACAACAAACACGCCGCTGCGCTCAACCGCGCCAAGGACGCCATCCTCACCCAGCTGGCCGCAGCCGCTGAGGGCGAGCTGCCCAGCGTTCTCGTCGAGAGCGCCTATCAGCAGGAGATGGAGCAGATCCAGCAGCAGCTGCAGATGCAGCGCCTGAGCCTCGACCGCTACCTGAGCCAGATCCATCAGACCCGCGAGAGCTTCACTGCCGCTGTCCGCACTGCTGCGGAGAAGAACACCCGCGCCCGGATGGCCCTGCTGCAGATCGCTCAGAACGAGAACCTCGTTCCCACTGAGGCGGACATCGACAAGACCCTGTCCGAGCGCGCTGAGCGCACCAAGAAGACCCTCGAGGAAATCAAGGCTGCATCCAACGTGGAGGCCATCCGCCGCAACGAGGGCATCCGCCGCGCTGCCGACTATGTCATCGAGCACTCCACCATCGAAGAAAAATAATTTATCCTGCTTTTGCGCCTGCACCACTGTGCAGGCGTTTTTTATTGTTCATTTTTTCTCTCTTGACTTTTTTTCTCTGCTGCGGTATTTTTAGGGTGAGAAATTCTATCCGAGCCTCAGCTGCGGCCCGGACGGATAAAGTAAAATCTTCTGCGGGACATTCCGCTCATCTATTTTATTGCGACAGGAGGTTTTCCTTATGAAAAAGTTTCTTCTCGCTCTTCTGACAGCTGTCACGGCGGCTGCATTCTTCTGCGGCGCGGCGGCATCTGTGGCCACTTACAGCGCCAGCTATGACGCACCGGCCGGCATCAACGCCATCGTGGTGCAGGACAACAGCGCTGCGGTCATTCTGCAGGCCGCCGACATCGACCACATCCGCGCCGATTACACCTACACCTCGAGCTACGCCTTTGAAAGCTCCAAGCTCTACGACTTCACGGTGGCGGGCAGCACCCTCACCGTGACCAAGACCCGGGAGCCCAACTCTTCCCTCATCATCCAGAGCCAGGACACCCGCAGCTGCACCCTGACGCTGCAGATCCCCCGCCAGACGCTGGCAAACATCACCGTCAGCACCACCAACGACAGCATCACGCTGGACGGTGTTTCGGCACAGACCGCCAGCCTCACCACCGACAATGGCCGCATCGAGGTGTCGAACTTCAACGGCTCCACCCTGAGCGGCACCACCCGCAACGGCAAGATCACCATGAGCGGCGTCACCTCCCAGAATGTGGCTGCCACCATCCAGAACAGCGGCACCCTCAAGCTGGAAAACATCTCTGCCAACGTCTGCAACGCCAAGGTGCAGAACGGCAGCATCACCGGCTCTGTGATCGGCAGCGGCAGCTCTTACGGCTTTGATCTGGCCGCAGACGGCGGCAAGATCCGCGTCTCCGACGCCAACGACAAGAACTTCGTCTTCTTCGGCAAGGACACCCTGCAGCAGAATGCAGATGCCCCCAACAAGCTGAACCTCGCCACCAAGAACGGCGACGTTGAGGTCGAGTTCGTCCGTTAAAAGAACATTAAAAATGCCTGTGCAGCATCTGCCGCACAGGCATTTCTTTTTGTCCGGATACAGTCAGCTGAGCCAGTTGAAGCCCATGACCACCACGCCGAGGATGACGAGGATAATGCCGGTGGCACGGTTGAGGGTCTTGGCGTCGGCCTTATTGGCAAAGACCGCCGCGATGCGCGCCCACAGCAGGGTGAATACGACGCAGAGCGCCCAGACGTGCCAGTCCGGTGCGCCGCCGATGGCGAAGTGGCTGACAGCGCCGGTCAGGGCCGTGAAGGTCATGATGAACACGCTGGTACCCACAGCCGTTTTCAGCTCGTAGCCGAGGACGCTGGTGAGGATGAGGAGCATCATCATGCCGCCGCCTGCGCCGATAAAGCCGCAGATGAAGCCGATGAGGATGCCGCAGACGATGGACTGGACGGCCCGCTTCTTTGCGCTGACGCCCTGCATGGCCTCTTTGGTGGTCATGACGGGCCGGACGATGAACTTGATGCCCAGCAGGAAGGTCATGAACACCGAGAAACTGCCCATCGTGGCCGAGGGGAGCAGGCTGGCCACCCAGCTGCCCACCACCGTGAACACCAGCACGCTCACCATCATGATGAGGCCGTTTTTGATGTCGAGGTTCTTATTTTTATAGTAGGTGTAGGCTGAGACGGCGCTGGCCAGCACGTCTGACGAGAGGGCGATGCCCACGGCCATATAGGGGTCCATGTGCAGGAAGGTGATGAGCATGGGGCTGATGACAGCCGCCGCGCTCAGGCCGGCAAAGCCGGTGCCAAGGCCCGCGCCCATGCCGGCGAAAAAGGTGACTAAGATCGTAAATAAAATGTTCATGCTTCTCCTTCCAGAATGGCGTCCAGATTCTTATTCATGATGTCCATCGTCTCGAAGAACGCCTTTCGCTGTGCTTCGTTGGTGTGCTCCAGCAGACGCGCACCAAATTCCTCCTGCAAGGCCCGGCCCTGCTCGATGATGGGGCAGGCTTTTTCGGTGCAGCGCAGCAGGGTGCGGCGGCGGTCGCCGGGGTCAGCCTCGCGGACGAGGTAGCCCTCCTGCACCAGACGGTCTACGTTCACCGAGACGAGGTTTGCTTTCAGTTTGCGCACCTCCACCACGTCGCTGGCGGTCTGGTAGCCGGGGTTGTTGGCGAGGAACATCAGGATGTCAAAAGCCGTCTGGGGCAGATGGAGCTTCTGGCACAGGGGCTTGCAGAGGGCGGCGTAAGCCGCCGAGGTCTTCCGCCCGAATTCGATGCCCGGGGTATTCATGGGACGCCTCCTTGTGATTCAAAATTGTATCATTCAAATTTGAAGTAATGATAGCACAAAAACGCAGCGATTGTCAAGAGAAAAGGAGCGGCCCGCATCTTGCGGGCCGCTCCCTGTTTCCGTTTTCTTTACAGCATCATGATGAGCCGCGTGCCGAAGGCCGCCAGCCATGCTACGATGCACTGATTTGCCACCATGATAAGCGCCCACTTGCCGCCCAGCTCCCGCTTGACCGAGGCCACCGCCGCGATGCAGGGCGTATAGAGCAGGCAGAACACCAGCAGGGGTGCAGCCGCCGCCGGGGACAGCGCGGCGGCAAAGGCCGCAGAGGAGCCATAGAGGATGGTGAGGGTCGAAACGACGCTCTCCTTGGCCATAAAGCCGGTGATCAGAGCCGTAGACACCCGCCAGTCGGCAAAGCCCAGTGGCGCAAACAGCGGCGCGATCCCGCTGGCCAGCCATGCAAGGATGCTCTGCTGCGGGTCAGCGGTGAGGCTGAGCCGCAGGTCGAAGCTCTGCAGGAACCAGATGATGATGGTCGCCACAAAGATGACCGTAAAGGCGCGCTGGAGGAAATCGCGGGCCTTTTCCCAGAGCAGCTGGACCACATTCTTGAGGCCGGGCAGGCGGTAGTTGGGCAGCTCCATCACAAAGGGGACGGCCTCGCCCTTAAAGACACTGCTCTTCAGCAGAATGGCCATCAGAATGCCCACCGCAATGCCGAGGAAATAGAGGCTGACCATCACCAGAGCCGCGTGCTCCGGGAAGAAGGCCGCCGCAAACAGGCTGTAGATGGGCAGCTTGGCCGAGCAGCTCATAAAGGGGGTGAGCAGGATGGTCATTTTGCGGTCGCGCTCCGAGGGCAGGGTGCGGCTGGCCATGACGCCGGGGACGGTGCAGCCGAAGCCGATGAGCATTGGCACGATGCTGCGCCCCGAGAGGCCGATGCGGCGGAGAAGCTTATCCATCACGAATGCCACGCGGGCCATGTATCCGGTATCCTCCAGCAGAGAGAGGAAGAAGAACAGGGTCACGATGATGGGCAGGAAGCTCAACACACTGCCCACACCGGTGAAGATGCCGTCGATGACCAGCGAGTGGACGGCTGCGTTGACGTTCCACGCCGTGAGGGTGGAGTCCACCGCGGCGGTCAGGGCATCAATGCCCACTTCCAGCAGGTTCTGGAGCGCCAGACCGATGACGCCGAAGGTGAGGTAGAACACCAGCGCCATGATGCCCACAAAGGCCGGGATGGCGGTATAGCGGCCCGTGAGGAACCGGTCGATCTGGGCCGAGCGGAGCTGCTCCTTGCTCTGGCGGGGCTTCACGACGGTCTGATCCACCAGCTGGTGGATGAAGTGGAACCGCATATCCGCGATGGCGGCGGCGCGGTCCAGACCCCGCTCCTGCTCCATCTGGACGATGATGTGCTCGATCATCTCTTTTTCGTTCTGGTCGAGCTTCAGGGCCGCCTCGATGCGCTGGTCGCCCTCCACGAGCTTTGTGGCCGCAAAGCGCACCGGGATGCCTGCGGCCCTGGCATGATCCTCGATCAGGTGGATGATGCCGTGGATGCAGCGGTGGACTGCGCCGCCGTGATCCTCCTCGCCGCAGAAATCCATCCGGCCCGGCCGCTCCTGATACTTTGCGACATGGAGCGCATGATCCACCAGCTCGTCCACGCCCTCGTTCTTTGCCGCAGAGATGGGCACGACCGGGATGCCCAGCATGGCCTCCATCTTATTGATGCGGACCGTGCCGCCGTTGCCGCGCATCTCATCCATCATGTTCAGCGCCAGCACCATCGGCGTATCCAGCTCCATGAGCTGCATGGTGAGGTACAGATTCCTCTCGATGTTGGTGGCGTCCACGATATTGATGATGCCCGTGGGCTTCTCGCCGATGATGAACTGCCGGGTCACGATCTCCTCGCTGGTATAGGGCGACATGGAGTAGATGCCGGGCAGGTCTGTGACCTCCGTATTCGGGTTATTCCGGATCGCACCGCTCTTGCGGTCCACCGTCACACCCGGGAAATTGCCGACGTGCTGGTTGGAGCCGGTGAGCTGGTTGAAGAGGGTCGTCTTGCCGCAGTTCTGGTTGCCCGCCAGCGCAAAGGTAAGGGTCGTGCCGTCGGGCAGAGGGTTCTCGCCCTTTTTGGTGTGGTAGCGTCCGCCTTCGCCGAGGCCTGGGTGCTCCACCGGCTTTTCACTTTCTGCCGCCGCCTTTTTCACCGCCGGGGCTTTGGCCAGAGTGACCCCGATGCGGGCGGCATCGTCCAGCCGGAGGGTCAGCTCGTAGCCGTGGATGCTCAGCTCCATCGGGTCGCCCATGGGGGCAAATTTGACCAGCGTGACCTCCTCACCGGGGATCAGCCCCATATCCAGAAAATGCTGCCGCAGAGCGCCTTCGCCGCCCACGGTCCCGACCACGGCAGTCTCGCCGATGTTCAAATCTTTCAACGTCATATGGAATGTTCCTCTCGAGCGCGTTTGTTAGTTTGCATTAACAACAGTAATATAGGCTAACTTTCCGGCGTTGTCAAGAGAAACGGGGCTGTTCTGAACGGTTCTCTGAAAAAAATCATGCCGCCTTCCTCGAATATCCGAAAAAGTGCAAAAAATAAGAGCCTGTACCTGGGAAGTACCCGCCGTACAGGCTCTTATCGTTTTTTATTCAGTTCGCGGTGTGGTAGCCGTCAGGATTTTTCTTCTGCCAATTCCAGCTGTCGGCGCACATTTCCTCGATGCCGTACTCAGCCACCCAGCCCAGCTCGTTTTTGGCCTTGGTGGGGTCAGCGTAGCACTCGGCGATGTCGCCGGGGCGGCGGGCATCGATGACGTAGGGGATGGGCTTGCCGCAGGCCTTCTCGAAGGCGTGGATGACATCCAGCACGCTGTAACCCTTGCCGGTGCCGAGGTTGCAGATGAAGAGGCCGCAGTTCGTTTCCAGCTTCTTGATGGCGCAGACATGACCGCGGGCCAGGTCCACGACATGGATGTAGTCGCGGACGCCGGTGCCGTCGGGGGTGGGGTAGTCATTGCCGAAGACATGGACCTTTTCCAGCTTGCCCACAGCCACCTTGGCGATGTAGGGCATGAGGTTGTTGGGGATGCCGTTGGGGTCCTCGCCGATGAGGCCGGACTTGTGGGCGCCGATGGGGTTGAAGTAGCGCAGCAGAGCCACGTTCAGGGTGGGGTCAGCCTTGCAGACATCGGTGAGGATGCGCTCGGTCATGGCCTTGGTGGTGCCGTAGGGGTTGGTGGTGGCACCCACGGGGAAGTCCTCGGTGATCGGCACACTGGCGGGGTCGCCGTAGACGGTGGCGGAAGAGCTGAACACGAAGTTGTGGCAGTTGTGCCTGCGCATCACATCCAGGATGACCAGCGTGCAGTTGAGGTTGTTGTAATAGTATTCGATGGGCTTGGACACGCTCTCGCCGACGGCCTTATAGGCTGCGAACTGGATGACCGCCGTGATGTCGGGACACTCGGCGAAGATCTTCTCCACATCCTCGTGTTTGGTCATATCGGCCTGATAGAAGCGGAAGTCCTTGCCGGTGATCTGCTTGACGCGGTCGAGGACCACAGGGGATGCATTATAGTAATTGTCTGCCACGACGACGTCGTAGCCGGCATTCAGGAGCTCGATGCAGGTGTGGCTGCCGATGTAGCCTGCGCCGCCGGAAACCAAAATAGCCATGTCCAATACCTCTCTTGTTCCAGATGTTGCTTCGCACAGAGCCCTTGTGCTCTGCCTGCCTAAAGGATACCGCTTTTTGCACCGAGAATCAAGTACCGGCTTTTTTATGAAAATGTATTTTTGTTGCATCTTTTCAGCCAGTCTGATGAACTGCAAAGATTTTTAGTCCGCAAGGCATGGAGAGGACACGCAAAAAACAGCAAAGGGCAGCTCCCGCAAGAGAACTGCCCTTTGCTGCGGCTGATATTTGCTTACAAACGGCCGCACTGACGGCCGGTGAAGAAGCGGAGCGTAGTGTTGGCTCGGAAGACTTTGCCTGCCCGCAGCACCGTCGTCGGGAACTCCGGGTGAGAGGGGCTGCAGGGGAAGTGCTGGGTCTCAAGGGCAAAGCCGCCGTACTTTTCCAGCGGGACGCCGCCCTTGCCGGGGGAGGGGCAGTTCTGCAGGAAGTTGCCGGTGTAGAGCTGGATGCCCGGCTGGGTGGTGTACATCTTCATGCTGATGCCGGTCTTGTCGCTGGACGCCCAGGCGCAGAGGCTCTGGCTGGCACCCCGGGGCCGGTCGAGGACATAGCAGTGGTCGAAGCCGCCGCCCGCCATGGTGGTCTGGTAGAAGCCGGTGTCGAGGTCGCGTCCCAGAGGCTTTCCGGTGCGGAAGTCCATCGGCGTACCGTCCACAGGCAGGATCTTGCCCGTGGGGCAGGTCTCGTTGTTGCCCTCGAGGTAGTTGGAAGCGTAAATGCGGAGCTTCTGGCCCAGCACATTGCCGCCGCCGTCGAGGTTGAAGTAGGTGTGGTTGGTCAGGTTGATGATGGTGTCCTCGTCGGTGGACACACGGTAGTCCATCCGCAGGGTGTTGTCCGGCGTGAGGATATACCGCACACTGACCTTCAGATTTCCGGGGAAACCGTCTTCGCCCGCCGGGCTTTCGGTCTCCATCAAAAGGGTGTCGCCGAACATCTTCACATCGTAAATTTTGCGGGGGAAGGTGCCGTGCAGGTGATTTTTGCCATTGTTGGCTTCCAGCTTGTAGGTCTTGCCGCTGAGAGAAAATTCCGCATTTTCAATGCGGTTGGCGTACCGGCCCACGAACGCACCGCAGCAGGTGCTGCCGGATGAGTTGAAATCCGCCTCATAGTCGGCGAGGGTGTCGTGTCCGACGACCACATCCACCAGACCCGTTTTTGTAGGGACGAAGAGATTTTTGATCACACAGCCATAGTTCAGCACGCTGATCTCAAGTCCACCGGGATTGGAGATGATGTATTCATCCACCTTATCGCCGTTTTTGGTCACACCAAAGGGCTTGGAGCGGAACTGTGCCATAAGGCTCGCCTCCTTCTTCATTATTTTCGGTCAGGGCAGCGCAGCCCCAACCTCGTCCATAATTATGATTATAGCACAGTTTTCCAGACTTGTGTGAGAATGCTTTTAGATTTATCTTCCAAAATTTCGAGAGATTTTTTGGACATATTGCGAAACAGAAAAGGGAGCTGCTGCAAAATGCAACAGCTCCCTTTTGAATCTGTATAAAATTATGCCTCCGGCTGAGCCTCGGCGGCATTCGACTGCGCGATATACTCGGCGGCATCGTCGGGGATGTCGTCCATTCCGTCGTCACCCACATCGACCACCAGCGGCGGCTTCTTGAAGAGGATGTCGTAGAGGATGGGGACGATGTACAGGGTCATCAGGGTGGCATAGCTCAGGCCGCAGATGATGACGATGGCCATGCCGCTCATGAGCTGGCTCGCCATATCGTTGCTGAACACCATCTGCAGCATGGCCAGAACGGTGGTCAGGGTGGTCATGAGGATAGGACGCATACGGGTCTTGCCGGTGGCGACAAGGGCCGCACGGCGCTCCAGACCGCCCAGACGCAGCTGGTTGGCGTAGTCCACGAAGACGATGCCGTTGTTGACGACGGTACCCATCAGGACGATGAAGCCCATCAGGGAGATCATGGTCAGCTGCTGGCCGGTGACCAGCATACCCAGCAGGCCGCCGGTGAAGGCCAGCGGCACCGTGAACAGGACGATGAAGGGGGACAGCAGGCTCTGGAACTGAGCCACCATGACCAGATAGACGAAGGGCAGGGCCAGAGCCATCCACTGCACCATCTCATCGACCATCAGGTTGACGGTGGAGGACTCGCCGCCCAGCGAGAAGGAGCAGCCCTCGGGCATCTCATCGGAGAGAGCGAAGTCGTCCAGCGTCTTCTGGAGCACACGGGACTGAACCGTGGTGTTGTAGCCGTCCAGCGTGTCGGCAGACACCGTGATGTAGCGGGTCTGGTTCTCGCTGGTGATGGAGTCGGGGGCAGTACCCGTCGTCCAGGAAGCAATATCGCCCAGCGTGCAGGTGCCGGTGGTGATGGCGCCGGTGGCGTCCATGACGCTGGTGGTGAAGGTCATGTCCATCATGTTTTCCTTGGTCACAGGGTCAAGATTATCGCTGATCTGGACTTTCATGGTGGAGCCGTCCACCGTGACGGGCGTCTCCGCCGTCGTGGTGGTGGTGAGCTTGGCGGCGATCTGCTGGTAGACCTGCGCAACCGTCAGGCCATAGGCGCGGACCTTGTCGCGGTCGATGTCCAGATTGATGGTCGCATCGCCCTGACCGAGGCCGGTGGCGGCGTTGGCGAAGCCCTCGGTGTCGTTGACCATCTGGACGACCTTATCGCCCAGTGCGGTAATGGTATCGGCGTCGGGGCCGTAGATCTTGACAGAGAGGCCGCTGCTCAGCTGGCTGGTCAGGTCCTGCATACCGCTGATCTCGACGGTGCCGGTGCAGTTCTCGACGCTGGCCACCGCATCGTTCAGGGCCTGCTCCACAGCGGCGATCCGGGTAGAGGACAGTGACTCGTCCAGCATGACGTTGAACTGGTAGCTGCCGTAGCTGTTGGCGGCGCTCAGCAGGTCGGTGATGGCGCTGGGCAGGCCCAGCTGGCCGATGTCGATGCCGGCCACGGTGGTATCGGTGGTGACGCCCACCTCTTCCACGCCGTCCACGGCCATGACGGCCTCGACGACCTGTCCGGCCACACCGTAGGATTCCTCTTTGGTCAGGCCGTCGTCGGTGGAGAGGGCGATGGTGGCCTCATTGCTGGAAATTTCGGGCAGAAGGACGACGCCCATGGAGAAGACCTTCCAGCCGCAGAAGGCCAGCAGCACGACAGCGGCCAGCAGCGGCAGAGCGCGGTGCTGCAGGCACCACTCGAGGCTGTGGGCATACTTATCCTGAATCTTTTCGAACCAGACCAGACGCTTCGGCTCAGCCTTTTTCAGGACAGTGGAAGCAGCGGCAGGCACGACGGTGATGGCTACGATGAGAGAGGCCATCAGGCAGTAGCCGATGCACATGGACATGGGCTGCAGCAGGCTGCGCACCGTGCCGGAGGCGAACACCACCGGCAGGAAGACACAGACCGAAGTAAGGGTAGAGGCCACCACCGACATGCCCACCTGACGAGCGCCCTGCACGGCGGCGCGGGCCGCCGGTACGCCCCGGCCCCGCAGACGGTAGATGTTCTCGATGACGACGACCGAGTTATCCACCAGCATACCGACACCCAGCGACAGGCCCGCCAGCGTCATGATGTTCATGTCGAGGCCGGTGAAGTACATCAGCACGACGGCGAACAGGACGGACAGCGGGATGCTGACGCCGACCACGAGGGTGGGCTTGATGTCCTTCAGGAAGATGGCCAGCACGATGATGGCCAGCGCAGCGCCCACCAGCATACTGCTGATGATGCTGTTGACGATGATGGTGATGTAGTTGCCCTGGTTGGACAGGACGACGACGTGAAGGTCAGAATACTGAGCCTGCAGCTCCTTGAAGGCATTCAGGCAGCCGTCCGAGACGCTGCTGGCGCTGGAATTGGCGTTGCGGAAAATTTTCAGCACCACGGCCCGCTCCCCATTCAGGCGGGTGTAGCTGGCCTCGGCGTTGTCGATGACGGCCACGTCGGCCACATCGGAGAGGCGGACATCGCCGAAGCCATCGACGTGGAGCAGAAGTGCGCCCTCGATGTCCGAAACGCTGTCGTACTCTTCGCCGACCTTCAGCAGCCAGGACTCGCCGCTCTTATCGGCGACGTAGCCGGCAGGCATCGAGAAGTTCTGGGCGTAGATGAGCTGGGCGAGGGTCTTGATGTCCAGCTGCTTGGCCACATCGGCGCTGGCAAGGGCCTTTTCCTTGGTCTCCTCGTAGAGCTGCTTGGCGTCTTCCAGCTGGTTTTCGTAGTCCTTCAGCTTCTCCCGGGCCTCGGTGAACTGCATATAGGCGCTGAGCTGCTGGCTGGAATAGCTGCCCAGAGCGACGGAGAACTGGTTCATCAGGCCGGGGACATTATCCATGGCTTTGATGACCTCGTCCAGAGTCTTATAAATGGTGCTCAGGCTGTTGGAGACTTCCAGCTCGTCGGCAAGGTCGGAGACGGTGCCGTCGCTGGTTCCCAGACGGCCCTGCAGCTCCTGCAGAGCATTGGTGAGCTTATCGGTGATGTCGCGCAGCTCGCCGACGATCTCGATGAGGGAGTCGATGTCCCGCATACCGGTCTGGTTGAACTGGTCCACGACACGCTGCAGGCCGTCGCGGACGTCGATGAGGGCCTGCTGGATCTCCGGCTCATTGACCACGCCGATGAGCTGGTTGACGCTGTTCAGCAAAGCCTGCGCCTGGTCGCGCACGACGGTGACGGCGTCGGCCACCTCCGTACCCATCTGGGCCATGACCGTATCGGAGACGGTGTTGCCGAAGTTTTTCAGCTGTTTTTCGTACTCGGCACGGCCTGCGGCAATCTGGGCCTCGGCGTCATCGAGCTGGGCGCGGGCGTCGGCCAGCTGGGTGTCGATGAGCTCCAGCAGGCGGGCGTTCACTTCGTCTATCTTATCCTGATTCAGCTGCACCTGCACCATCTTTTCGATGAGGCCGTTGGCCGACACGCTGGAAACGCCGCCGGTGCGGCCCACATAAGGCACGAGGGTGCTCTCCACAAAATCCGACAGATCGTAGACATCGCTGCCCTCCCGGCTGACAGCCACCGTCATAAAGGCGTTCATGTTCAGGCTGTACTCGATGATGGAGGGGGTCAGACAGGTGCCGGGCAGACTGGACGCGGTCTGGTCCACCTTGTTGGAGGTCTTGACCATCGCGCTGTTCATGTCGGTGCCTTCGGCGAATTTCATGAGCAGAAGGCTGTAGTTTTCTGCCGAGGTCGCCGTGATGCTCTCGACGCCGGACACTGTACCCAGCGCGTTCTCCATCACATCGGAGACTTCTGACTCCACACGCTCCGGGCTGGCACCGGGGTAGACAGTGACCACCATGAGGTATGGCGTGCTGATGTCGGGCAGAAGGTTCGTCTGCAGGTTCGTGATGGACACGAAGCCCAGCAGCAGGACCATGATGACCGCAACAAGGATGGTGAACGGCTTTTTGACACTGAATTTTTCCATGATTTCCTATCCATTTCTTTTTTATGCCGCCGCGCGGCAAAAGGTACGCCGCAACCACGGCAGCACCCTCTGAACGCTTCTTATCGTTCCTATTATACACGAGGGAATCTCCCTTGCAATAGTCCTGAAGTTAATATTTAACAAAACTTTCCTTAAGCCACCTTGGTTTAGGAAGTCAATGGGAAGATCCCGGCTACTTTCTTGCCATATTTCGTGGAAATACGGGCCGGATTATGCTATACTAGAATGCAGAATGGAATTTTATCGCAATTTCAGGCACAGCGCCTATCCAAGCTGCATAAGGCCCATGTTCCGGGCTTATATACGTTCGATACGACCCCAAAGAGGAATGCTATGAAGAAAGTTATATCCGTCCGTTTCAAGGACAACGGCAAGACCTATTATTTTGACCCCGCAGACACCCCCATCAAGACCGGCGACTATGTTATCGTCGAGACGGCCCGGGGCGTGGAGTGCGGCGAAGTGGTGCAGGGCGTGAAGGAGATCGCCGACTCCGCTGTCCCCAAGGCCCTCAAGCCCATCACCCGGATGGCCGACAGCGTGGATGTGCGCCGGATGCGCCAGAACCGTGAGGACGAAAAGCGCGCCTACCACACCTGCCAGGAGTGCATCGCCCGCCACGGGCTGGAAATGAAGCTGGTGGAGGCCGAATACACCCTCGACCGCTCCAAGATCATGTTCTATTTCACCGCCGATGGCCGCGTGGACTTCCGTGAGCTGGTCAAGGACCTGGCCGG
>ENA-UEQQ01000014-UEQQ01000014.1-human-gut-metagenome-genome-assembly--contig:-NODE-14-length-49384-cov-30.986614_pt1 | contig 49384 bp, 39 predicted proteins | sample MGYA00242956_ERZ507956 | MGnify/ENA primary metagenome ERZ507956 (study PRJEB26167, sample SAMN06115407) | human gut metagenome | host: Homo sapiens | place: China:Hubei | collected 2016-07-12 | study... | reverse complement strand
GGTACCACCTTTTCCTGGGCAAAGCCATACAGCGGTGCTATAGCCAAAAGAGCAGCGACCGATAATCTGCCATAATATTTCATACCCTTAGTTTTTATTGTTGTTTAGAACCGGCAAAGCTATAAAAAAAAGCGGCAACTTCACAGTTGCCGCTTTTAATAAAGAAAAATAGACTATATTTTCTTCTTAATTTACCAAAAAGAAATCATTAATATACTCTATATAGTAACCATGCCTTTTGGAAATCGTCACGGTTAGGATATTTTGCCTTAAATTCCTCCTTTGCCTGAGTAGCCTCCGCACGGTCATCGTATGAAGATGCTATAACGCGATACGTATTTCTTTCAGCATTATAAACCACTTTGGCATTATAGCCTTGACCATCCAAATATTGTTTCAGACCTTCCGCATTCGCTTTCACGCCAAAGCTACCACATACTACACTATATGCTTTTAAGCCGTCACCTGAAACCAGTTCTACTTTCTCTTCGCGAACCGGACCGGCAACAGGAGCAGTTGTCACGGGGGCAGATACTACCGGAGCAGCTTCAACCGGAGTCGCTTCTACCTGATCGGCAGGAGCTTCAGCCAATTCCTGTTGTTTTGCCTTTTCATAAGCCTTCTTGTAAGCACTTTCGCTAGATTTACATGAGGAAAATGCCAAGGCTACGCACAATCCCATACCCAACACAACTAATTTTTTCATGATTACTCAATCTTTTATAAATTAATACTCTAGTTTAATTCCATTATATTGGTGCAAAAGTAGCAATATATCAACAGCTTTCACAGCAAGAACGGAGTTAAATTTAGTTAATCAGAGAAGAATCTCCAATTTCTATTCAAAAATAGACAAAATAAACAACAACATTCAGTTTTATTTGTTAGATTTGTAAGGTACAAAAAACAAAAAACTATGAAAGGATTAAGTATTTTAGCTGCATTCCTAGGCGGAGCCGTAGTTGGTGCAGCAGCCGGTATTTTATTTGCTCCTGAAAGCGGAGAAGACACTCGTAGCAAAATTGCTGATGCTTTACGTAAAAGAGGTATCAAATTAAGTCGCACAGATATGGAAAATCTGGTCGATGAAATTGCAGCCGAGGTAAAAGAATAAGCAACGCCCACAAAAGTGTATTGTCATTCCGGATACAAGTCCGGAATGACAATAATTTTTAAATCAAAACTCCACGCATGTTTGCAAACGATAAAAATATAGATAATCTGCAACAACTTCTGGCAGAGCTTAAAAAGTACGCAGAGTTACAAAAGGATTATGTAAAACTACATTTAGTAGAAAAACTTACTATACTGATATCAACCCTCATCCTTGTCTTTATATTATTGATATTAGGTATTATCGCCCTTTTCTACTTATCATTTACATTGGCCTATGTACTCGCACCTCATGTAGGCGGGCTTATGGCCAGTTATGGAATCATTACCGGATGCATTATTCTGCTGATTCTGTTAATCGTTTTATTCCGCAAACGGCTGATTGTTCAGCCTATGGTAAATTTCCTTGCCAACTTGCTTTTAAATGACAACTGATTATGAAAGAGAATACTCCTAATAAAACGCCCATCATCACTTTGGAAGTGATAGCACAACGAAAAGCTGAGAAGTTGGAAGAAGTACAGCAAGCTAAAAAAGAAATGGTACAAACCATACATGAACTTTTTGCGCCTGTAGAACACAAAGGAGGCGTAGAAGGCATTATGCAACATATCAATACAGGAATCGCCGTTTATGACGGAGTACGGACCGGTATCAAGATCATGCAAAGAATCAGAGGATATTTCCTGAAAAAAAAGAAATAACTTAGTATTAACCACAACATTTTATCCACATGAAAAGACAGCTACTAGGTGTGGCGGCAATTTTGTTGTCAATTTCCACGTATGCACAGGACAATCCATTATGGATGCGTTATTGTGCCATTTCTCCGGATGGAACCACCATCGCATTCACCTATAAAGGTGACATCTACACAGTACCTTCTACAGGCGGCAGGGCCAGTCAGATTACAACCAACCCTGCCCACGACACCAAACCCATCTGGAGCCCTGACGGAAAAAAAATTGCTTTCGCATCAGACCGAATGGGAAGTATGGATATTTTTGAGGTAAACAAGGAAGGGGGTATCCCCAAAAGATTAACCACCCATTCGGGTAATGAAACACCGGTGGCTTATAAAGATGCCGGACACATTCTGTTTCTAGCCAATATAATGCCAACAGCAGAAGACGCACAATTCCCCTCCGGACAATTCCAACAAGTATATGAAGTCAATACCGAAGGCGGACGCCCCATCCTCTTCTCTTCCATGCCGATGGAAGATATCAGTATCAATCATACAGGCAATACTTTACTCTACCATGACAAAAAAGGATATGAAGACCCTTGGCGTAAACATCACACTTCATCCATTACCCGCGATATTTGGCTGTGTTCTCTGAATGGAAACCGTACCTTTCGCAAACAAACTGCTTTCAATGGTGAGGACCGCACTCCCGTTTGGGCTTCAGATGATAAATCATTCTATTATTTAAGTGAGGAAAAAGGCTCATTTAATATTTTCAAACGTGATATTGACGGTAATACATCCAAACAAATTACCAACCATACCAAACATCCGGTACGCTTCCTGAGTGCCGCCTCCAATGGAACATTATGCTATGGATATGATGGCGAAATCTACACGGTAAAAGAAGGTGCCATTCCGCAAAAAGTTCAGATTTCCATTGTCACCGACAAGAACGACAAAGATCTCATCCGCCAGATCAAGCGTAGCGGAGCAACAGAGATATCCCTTTCGTCCGATGCAAAGGAAATTGCTTTTGTACTACGCGGAGATGTATATGTCACATCAACAGAATACAGCACTACTAAACAAATCACCAATACTCCGCAACAGGAACGCGATATTCACTTTTCTCCGGACGGAAGAAGTATTGTTTACGCTGCCGAAAGAAACGGATTATGGCAGATTTATCAAACCAGTCTAGCTAAAAAGGAAGAAAAACAGTTCGCTTACGCAACCGATATCAAAGAGGAAAGACTGACCAATTCGGATATCACTTCATTCCAACCTCAATACAGTCCTGACGGTAAAGAAGTAGCCTTTCTTGAAAACCGTACTACCATCCGTGTTCTGAATCTGAAATCAAAAGCTGTACGCACCGTCATGGACGGCAAGTACGAATATTCTTATAGTGACGGCGACCAATGGTATCAATGGAGTCCGGACAGCAAATGGATTCTTACCAACTACATAGGTATTGGCGGATGGAATAACAAGGATGTTGCACTGGTCAACGCATCTGGTAACGGAGAAATTCATAATCTGACCGAAAGTGGATACAGTGACGGCAATGCCAAATGGGTATTGGATGGAAAAGCCATGATTTGGGAAAGTGACCGCGCAGGATTCCGCAGTCACGGAAGCTGGGGTGCTGAAGCGGATATCTATATCATGTTCTTCGACCTGGACGCATACGACCGTTTCAGAATGAGCAAGGAAGAGCTTGCCTTACTGGAAGACTCGGAAAAGAAAGACAAAGAGAAGAGTGAAGAGAAGGAGAAGGCCGATCATAAAAAAGATAAAAAGAAAGACTCCAAGAAAGAAGATGACAAGAAGGAAGTAAAGCCACTGGTTTTCGACCTTGAAAACAGCCGTGACCGTGTGATTCGTCTGACTGTAAATTCTTCACGATTGGGAGATGCTGTATTAACTCCGAAGGGTGACAAACTATATTATCAAGCAGCCTTCGAAAGCGGATATGATTTATGGGAACACGATCTTAAAGAAAACAAGACTAAAATCGTCATGAAAAAAGTCGGTGGCGGAGCCCTGCTTCCTGATAAGAAAGGCGAGAATCTGTTCCTTTGCAGCCAAGGTGGTATCAAGAAAGTCACTGTCAGCAGTGGTGAAACCAAACCTGTAGAATTCGAAGCTTTCTTCGACTACCAACCCTATGGTGAACGCGAATATATTTTCGATCATGTATGGCAACAAGTAGAAGATAAATTCTATGTAAAAGATCTGCACGGAGTAGACTGGAAAGGCTATCACGAAGCATACGCACGCTTTCTTCCATACATCAATAACAATTATGATTTTCAGGAAATGCTGAGTGAAATGCTGGGTGAGTTAAACGGTTCGCACACCGGAGCACGTTACTACTCAAACGGTCCTATACTATCCACAGCGACCCTAGGAGTATTCTATGACGAAACTTATGATGGTGACGGGTTAAAAATTAAAGAAATATTGGCAAAAGGCCCATTTGCCGTGAAAAAAACGGATGTTACTCCCGGTTGCATCATCGAGAAAATTGACGGCAAACCTATCGTGAAAGGGCAAGACTACTTCCCGCTGCTGGAAGGCAAAGCCGGAAGAAAAGTGTTACTGGCCATATATAATCCGGCTACCGGCAAACGTTTTGATATCACCATCAAAGCTATCAGCATGGGCGAACAAAGTAACTTGCTGTACAAACGTTGGGTAGAACGTTGCCGCAATATAGTCGATAAGTTATCCGAAGGCCGCATCGGCTATGTACACGTAAAAGGCATGGACAGTCAAAGTTTCCGCGAAGTATATAGTGAAGTATTGGGACGCTGCCGCAACAAAGAAGCTATTATTGTAGACACACGCCACAATGGAGGCGGATGGCTACATGATGACTTGGCCACTTTATTAAGCGGCAAGGAATATCAGCGTTTCGTTCCACGCGGACAATACATAGGCAGCGACCCATTCAATAAATGGCTCAAGCCATCCTGCGTATTGGTATGCGAGGACAATTACAGTAACGCACATGGCTTCCCATGGGTTTACAAGGAATTAAAGATAGGCAAACTGATTGGTGCTCCGGTTCCGGGCACAATGACTGCCGTATGGTGGGAAAACCAGATCGACCCGAGTATTGTGTTCGGTATTCCTCAGGTGGGTTGTATGGATATGCGTGGACAATATGCGGAAAATCACCAACTTTCTCCAGACATTGAAGTTTATAATACTCCAGAAAAGGCATTGGCAGGTGAAGACCAGCAGTTGGAAGCAGCCGTACAAGAAATGCTGAAAACAATAGGGGAAAAGAAATAAAACAATCCCATCCTGATAAAAAGAAAAAGGTGTCAAAACACAACCTTTGAGGAAAAGGACTTTTCATCCGAGGATACTTTGACACCCTTTATCAGCCATAAAAAGAGCCGTATCAACTCTACTCCCAAGTAATGATACGGCTCTTTTTTATACATTACAGCAAGATAATGTATGGGGCATCTATGCTGAGCATACTTAAATATGTCATAATGATGCTCTATAAGTTGTTCCCACTCATGCCCTCATTTCCAACTATAACCCACTCATTGTAAAGTCATTACCCTCACTCCTTATTCCTCATTCTCATCTCTTAAGACACTCATTCACAATATAATATACATTCACAAGCCTATAAACCGGTTATTTGGTAAGCCCCCTGTTTTTTCAGTTTTTCTTCCTTGCACAAACGGCATAAATAACGGTGTCGTAGTTTGTATCATACTGTTCTTCTTTGACGATTAAAAGTTCAATATCTGTTAATCACGAATGTAATTAAGTCTAATCACTATTGTAGTTAACTTTAACCACTACTGTAATTAAACTTAGTCACAGTAGTGAATAAGCAATTACAAACATATAAAAGTGAGAAAATAAAAGGGAGAAAACAGATAAGAGACAGGGAAATATGCATACATAGACTACCGCCAACTCGCTGCACAAGCCATGCAGCTGCTTTATAAGAACGAACGTTATGGGTTGAATGATGAAAATGAGAAGGTATTTTGGCAAAATAACACCGAATTTGAGTAAATTTCGCCTTTGGAACAGTTGTTTAAATGTCACTTCATGCCCGCCAGTACAAAAAAGAAGGAGCAGCCCGCCAGCACCCAGTTGCGGGTGCGCTGCTGCTTGGTTTCTTTTGGCGAAAAGAACAGGTAGTACAGCACAAAGATGCCCTCCAGAAAGGTCACCTCGTGGATCTCCAGCCGCTCGGCATAGCCATAGGTGTTGTTGCCCAGCGACAGGATGCTGGTGAGCAGGGAGCTCACGCTCTCGCCCACACCATAGGCGGGCACCTCGCTGAACAGGATGAAGAGGTTTGCGCAGCAGATGCCGATGGTGAACAGGTCGATGCTGAACCGCCCGTACAGGTACACGCAGCAGATGGCCACCACCGTGGCGATGCTCTGATACAGGATCTTTTCCACGCCGCGGGTGATGGAGGCAAAGGCCGTGAAGTTGCGCACCCAGATGAACATGGACCAGGCGGCAAGCACCGCCAGATACAGGATGTACAGCCCGGACGGCCCGGCCAGTTTTTTCAACCGGTCAAAATCGCCCCGGATGAAAAACTCCAGCCCGGCCAGCCCCACAAAGGCCAGCGTCACCGCCTTGGGCAGACCGCCCAGCACCACATTGATGCTTTTGCCTTCGCCCAGCCCGGACACGGTGAACAGCAGCACCGCCAACAGTTCCATCCAGCGGGGCTGGCGGAACTCCCGGCTGCGGAACGGGTCTTTTTTGCCGTAATATTTCCGGGTCAGGATCTTGGAAACATCCTGCACGCGGTCCACCTCGCTTTCCGTGCCGGTGTAAACCGGTCAGTTGATCAGCTGGAACAGTCTGCCCTGCAGCTGCCATAGCCCATAGTCCGCCTGTTCCAGCGCCCGCTGCGCCAGCCGCACGGCATAGGGCAGCGTCCGGGGGTCCGGCAGCTTCGCTGCCCACCGGCGGTACAGCAGGCAGCAGCAGGCAAAGGCCGTCTGCCGGTCTGCCTCCGGCAGACCGGCCACACACACATAGCAGTAATTGGCCAGCTGCAGGATCAGGTTGCAGGCAAACAGCGCATCCTGCGGCAGGCCCAGACGCACCGCACCGTCCAGCATTTCTTCAGCCACCCAGTAGGCCTGCAATGCTTTGGCCGTATTCTGGGAGGTCGCGGTGAGCCCCATTGTATTTTTGCGCCACAAATATACCACAGGTCTTGTCGAAGCAATGCACTTCGCCCGCGGAAAGACCCAGAAATGGATCACGGCATCCTCAAAACAGGTGTACCCGGAGGGGAACCGTACCCGTTCAAACAGGGTCCGGCGGTACAGCTTGCCCCAGGGAGTGCCGGGCAGCTCCACCACATCCAGCCGCCGGGGGCCGGTGTAGCACGCTTCTGCGTACTGCTGCACCGCACCGCAGGTGTCGGCTTCGTCGCAATACTGCCAGCCGCCCTGCACGATATCCGCCCCGGTACGCGCCTGCGCCGCCAGCAGCGTCTCCACTGCGTCCGGCAGCAGGCAGTCATCGCAATCCACAAACAGGACCCAGCGGCCCACCGCCCGGGCCAGACCGGTGTTGCGGGCGCGGGCCGCGCTGCCGCCCTGCTCCGGGTGCAGCACGGTGACCCCTCCCTGCCGGGCGTACTCGGCCAGAATGGCCCCGCTGCCGTCGGTGGAGCCGTCCTCCACCGCCAGCACCTGCAGGCGGCGAGTGGTGTTCTGGTGCAGGATGCTGTCCAGACAGGCGCGCAAAAAGCGCTCCCCGTTGTGCACCGGCACGATCACCGACACATCCACTGCATCGTCCTGCGGCGGCAGCGGGCAGGGCTCCCCGGCATCGCACACCGGCTTCGGGCAGATGCCCGGCGCGCGGGCGGCAAAGGTCTCCAGCTGCTGGTCGGAAAAGCGCTGATGCTTCACGGCTCCCAGCACCCCGGCGGCACAGCGGCCCGCCGTGCGGGCACCCCACGCCACGGCAAGTGCCAGCGGCTCACAGCCGGTTTTGGAACGGACGAGCTGGCAGGCCCGTTGATTCTGCAGCATGACCGCCGCCTCCTTACCTTTTTTACACCGTCTCGTGTGCGGTCTCCGGCTGCGGCTTATTGGCATCCCGCAGCTTCTTGAATGCGCAGCGCAGCAGATCCCGGATGTTGAATTCCTTTTCGTCATCCGAGGTGGCACTGGCTGCCTTGTACTCGATGGCGTAATCCGGGTTCAGGCTGTTGTACTCCTGGATCTGCTCGTCCAGCACTTCCAGAATGGCCTCCGCCTTGACGGCGTTGCATTCCCGGAAGAAGCCCATGATCTGGCCCGCACCGTTGGAACCGATGAAACTCTCCTCGGTGCCAAGGGCCGCCACCAGCCCGGCAAAGTCCCGCAGGACATGGTTGCCCACCGAGTAACCATACTCCCGCGAGAGGTGGTTCAGGCTGGTAAACTGGAAGCACATGCAGGTAAAGTGGCTGGGCAGCAGGCCCTGCTTTTCCAGCCGTGCCATCATGGCATCCACACGGTCGCGGTTGGGCAGACCGGTCTTTTTGTCCACATACATAAAGTATTCCACAAAGTCGCGGGAACGGCCCACCACAACGGCCAGTGCGCAGCCCACGAGGAAGAAGAATACAAAGCCGATGGCCAGATACAGCTTGGTGTTGATGCTGGGCCACACTCTGGTGGAGCTGGTGGTCTGCAGATAGTCCGCGCTCAGGGAGCGGTTGTGCTCCATGCTGGTCTGGCTCACGATCTGGTAGTAGTCCACCAGCGTCTGCTCGTACTTGTTGATCTCCGACTCGATCGCGGCATGGGAGGCCTCATCGCCGCCCACCCCGCCGGCTGCCTGGAAGGTGTCCAGCAGCTGCTGGGTGTAGGCCCGGCGGATGGCGCTGCTGCGCAGGGTCTTGTCGATCTCCACATACTCCAAAATCAGCGAATCGTAGGTGATCTGCTTGCTCTGGTTGTCATCGTAGGCCTCTACGTTCTTCAGGATGTAGTCGGTGCCGCTGTCGTTGGCGTCGTTGTGGTAATGGTAGTTGATCAGGTCGCGGTTCTTCTCCGAGTAGTTCTGGATCAGGCCGCTGAGGTAGGCTTCCCGCTCCTGATACACCTGCTCGTTCTGCACGCTGCTCTCGATGCTCTGGGTCAGGCTGCGGCACAGCTTGTCGGCGTTGCGCACCTGAGGCCCGGTCATCACATTCGCGTACAGCGACGGGATCTCGTAGTCGTACAGCATCTTATAGATGTCGTACAGGTCCTCATAGGAATAACCCGTGACCGAAGAGCGGAAGTTGGGATAGTTTGTCTTTTTATCCTCCAGATAGTTCAGCACTTCGGTGGTGTCGGCCGACAGCACGTCCACGCACTCGTAATAGTCGTAGCCGCTGTTCAGCAGGCCGCTGGAGGGGTTCATGGTCAGGGGCAGCTCCACATATTCCTCCGTGTAGATGGTGGAATAGCTGCTGACGATGGCATCCAGCACCCGGCGGGCGTAGCTCGCACCCAGGCTGCCGTCCACCACCAGCGTCACCTTGTATTCGTCCGGGAAGTAGGTAGACTCTTCCCCCTTGTCGATGAGAGCTTCCTGCAGGGCCTTCTGGTCGTCCGGGATCAGCTCTTCCACCGTGCAGTGGGAGCGCACAAGGTTGATGCCGCTTTGCAGCCCAAGGCTCTCCATGGCCTGCGAGATGACCTTGGAAGAATAGATCTCGTCCACGTTCATGGCGGTGCCGTCCGGGGCAAAGCCGTCCTTGATGCCGTCGTGCAGGTACTTGATGTTCACACTGGCGGTGTAGGTCTGGTTGTTCTTGCAGTACCAGTACACCACCACTGTGCCCGCCATGGTCACGGCCAGCACCAGTGCAAAGAACCGCCGGAGGTAGCGCAGGATATCAAACTTTTTCAACGCTGTTCCTCCTTCCGGATCCGCCGGGCGGTGCGCACCATGCACAGGCCGAAGCACAGCACCACAAAGACTGCCATTTCCACGATCACCCGCTTGAGGCCGATCTGCTGCACAAACGAGCCGGCCGCATCGTTGAACACCAGGTAGTTCTGGGTCTTATAGATGATATAGGAGGCATCCGTCACCCGCAGTGCCTGCTGGATCTGATCCATGGTGGTTTCCAGTTCCTGCAGCATGGCGTTCACCGTGGTCAGACCCGCCGGGTCGCTCATGGTCTGCATTTGCTGCACCACATACTGGGTGGTGGTGATCACATCCTGATGGGAGGTCGCCTCCGCCAGGGCACCGTCGGCGTCGCTGGCCATGGTGTCCAGCGACGTTTTGGTGCGGGACATATAGAACTCGCTGTTCTCGTCCAGCGTGGGGATCATGACGATGGCGCTCATGCTCTCATCGTACAGGCCAATGCCCAGATTGTCGGAGTTGTAGTAGGTCATCTGCTCCTGATAGTCCAGCTGCTCGATCTGCAGCTTGTATTGCAGCATGGCCGTCAGGGAAGAAACATCCGCCGACAGGCCGCCACGCAGGATATAGGCCTGGATGCGCGGGATCTCGTAGTGGATCACGTTCTGGATCTGCTTGGACAGGCTCAGGAAGGTGTTGCCGGTGGTGGCGTCCTGATAGCTCTTGTTCTCGCTGACACGGGCCGTGAGGTAGCGGTCCAGCTGGTCGGCCCGCAGCGTCAGGCTCTTGAGGCGCAGATACGGCTCGGTGTCAAAGTAATCCGGCATGGTGCAGGAGAACACGCTCTGGTTCTCGCCGTAGTGCTCCATGAAATAATCCTTGTAGCTGCCGCAGAAGATCCGGAGCAGCGTGGCTGCGGTCAGGTGCTGGCAGGGTTCTTCCAACTGCAGGCTGATGCTGCAGCTGGTGGTGATGTAGTTTTCCGAGCTGCTCACGTTGGTCACATCGGTGGGTTCCACCGTAATGGCCTTGCGCAGCTGTTCCACCGTCATCTGACCTTCCAGTCCGGCGTTGTACAGGGTGCTCTGCAGCACCTCGTCGGAGGTCAGGTCGGTAGTCGTAAACCGGTTGGGGTTGAGCCCCTGCGATGCCTCGGAGTAGTTCAGGGTCATCTGGGCCGAGGCCACCCGGCTGCTGTCCTGATATTGTGCGGTGCACAGCAGTGCCGCGAGCAGGATGCACACCACGATCAACGGCACCCGCAGGCTCCAGAAGCGCAGCACAGCCTGTTTGAAGATCTGCTTGATCTTTGTCACCACGTCTCCGGGCCTCCTTTCAAGTTCGTTCATCTCAGTACCAGTTCACATCCACCAGAACCAGCTCCGGCGGATTGTATACGCGGGGGATCTGGTTGGAGTCGCCCAGGCCGCAGCCCACGATGAGGGGTGCCCCGCTGTCCAGCTGGTACATGCCGCCCGCATACTCCGGGAACAGCCCCTCCTCTGCGGTGTACAGCCGCCCCAGCACCGGCAGGCGGATCAGGCCGCCGTGGGTGTGCCCGGCCAGCGCCAGGTCAAAGGGCGCATCCTGCATGTAGTCCACAAAGGCCATGGGCACATGGTTGATGCAGATGCGGAAGGTGTCGTACTGGCGGCTCAGGCTCTCCACACAGTCGCTGGCACCGTATTTGTAAAAGTCCTTCAGGGCACCTTCCAGCCCGATCAGCTCCACGTTGTTTTCCCCGATCTGGATGGTGCGGGTCTCATTGCGCAGCAGCTGCACCCCGGCCTCCGAAAATTTTTCGGCCAGCTGGTCATCCACCCCGCCGTAGATCATCTCGCTTTCGTGGTTGCCCAGCACCCCGTACAGCGGGGCCACATCGGCAAGGCTGCGGCACAGCGAAAGCATATTCTCATACTCCGGGTTCGGGAAGGTGACAAGGTCACCGCCCAGCAGGATCAGGTCCGGGTCCAGCTCCTGCACGGTCTGGATCAGCTCCTCGTTGTGCTCGCCGTATTCCCGCAGGTGCAGGTCCGACAAAAACAGGACCCGCAGCTTTTCCGACACATGGCTGGAGGTCACCCGGTAAAAGGTCACCTGAAAATGACTATTCGTATAATCCGTATACAGTTTCAATCCGGCGGCTGCCACGCCGCACAGCAGCACAAAAGCCGCCAGCAGCTGCAGCAGCCGGTTCTGCCACCATCGGCGGCGTGCGCCGTCCGGCGGGGGCGTTCGTTTTATTCTTGCATGTTGCGCCATGCTCTTCTGCCTTTCCTCGTCAATGGGTCAATGATTCATCACCCGCCGGAACAGCTCCGGCGAGAGGGCAAACAGCGCTGCCTTGGCCCGGCGGCGGGGCGTGCAGGCAAACTGCAGCATCCGCAGCCGCTGCGGGCGGTAGCCCGGCAGGGTCCTGCAATCGAACCGCGCCGCGCAGTCCAGATACTTCCAGCACAGGTCATCCTGCAGGCGGCGGCGCAGCGCCCGCGGGGTCACCGTACGGTAGATCTCCGCCAGACTGTCGTAGATGCGCAGCCGGTCCTGAACACGGCGGGTGCTCAACCCTTCCGCGTGCGTGATGGAACCGGCGCGGCAGTTATCGTAATAGTAGATCTCCTGCCCGGTCAGCATCACCCGCTGCGCCTGCAGCAGCACCCGGGGCGTGAACTCCTCGTCCTCGTGCAGGATGCCCTTGCAGAACTGCAGGCCGTTCGCCCGCAAAAAGCCGGTGCGGTACAGGTGCCGCCCCACTTCCACCCGCAGGCCGCCGGTCTGCAGGCATTTCAAAAGATACTCCTTACCGGTGTAAACGGTGTGAAAGGTGAAGTTTTCTTCCACCGCTTCTTCCCAGCGGGTCATCACCGGTTCCTCGCGCAGAAAATGCACCTTGCCGATGACCACATCGGCCCGGTCCTGCAGCGCCATCTGCAGCAGGCCGGGGCAAACGTTCTCTGTCAGCCAGTCGTCACCGTCCATGAACAGGATATACTCGCCCTGTGCATGGCACAGCCCGTAATTGCGGGCGTCCGACAGGCCGCCGTTGGGCTTATGGATCACTGTGACCCGGCTGTCCTCCGCCGCCAGTGCGTCACACACCGCGCCGCTGTCATCGGTGCTGCCGTCATCCACGATGAGCACTTCCAGCGGCACATCCGGCTGCGCCAGCACCGAGCGGACACAGCGCTCCACATAGTCCCGGATGTTGTACACCGGGATCACGACCGAGAGCAGGCCCTCGCACATCGTTTCTTCATTCCGCATCGTGTTTTTCCTCCGTCGCTCCTTTTTTGATCGTAAGCGTGTGCAGCAGCCCGCGCAGGGTGTCCACATTGCGCCAGTCCAGCACCGCGTTCACCACAAGGAACAGCGGCAGCACCCACAGCCCGAACAACGCACCCTTCAGGCACACCATCAGGTAGCCGCCGCCATAGCAGCGGTCAAATCCCAGCAGGTACAGCAGCACAAAGCAGAGCAGCCCGTTGACGCCCAGCCGCACAAAATCGCCCACCGGCGACTCTCCCAGCACTTTGGTCCGGGTAAAAAGGATCAACGCCGTATAGCGGTACAGGTGCGCCGCCAGTGTGCCGAACAGGCAGCCCGCGATGCCGAACCGCAGCACCGACATCACCGACACCAGCAGGTTGATGCCCATCTCGATCAGGGCCTGCTGCCGGGTCTCTTCAAAGCGGCCGCTGATGTTCAGCAGCATCCCCAACGGCTGCTTTGCACTGGACAGCAGCTCCACCGCCGTGAACAGCACCAGCAGGCGGGTGTCAAGGTACTCGGCATCGGTCACGCCCGCCGTGTACAGCGCGATGATGGGCATCAGGAACACAGCCACGGTCGTGAACAGTGCAAAGGCCGCGGAAAGGTAAAGGGCATCGTACAGCCGGTACAGCCGCTTGAACTTTTCCGGCTCCACCACATAGAACAGCTGCCCCAGCCGAAAACTGATGCTGTTGACGATCGAGTAGAACAGCTTTTCGATGTTGGAGAAAAACAGCATATAAATGGTGTACACACTGGCCGACGCCAGACCGCACAGGCTGGAGATCAGGATCGTGTCGGTGTTGTTGAACACGATGCCCGTGAGCTGATGCACCAGCACCGAGCCGCGCTGGGCCAGCGCCTCCAGATTGGGGGTATCGTGCGCGTTGAGCCACGGATAGTTTTTGCGCATATAGGCCGTAAGCACCAGCACCTGGAACACCGAAGGCACGCAGTAGGTCACCTGCACCAACAGGATGCTGCGGGTAAACAGCAGCGCCAGCATGCGCAGCAGGTTGCCCGCCGCCATGGTGGCCGTGGTGATGTAGGTGATCACATAGTTTTTGCCTTCCACTTCCATAAAGGAGCGGTATTTGCCCTGCACCAGATAGCTCACGATGCCCGGGATGCCGTAGAACACCACGATCAGGCTCACGGTGCCGTAGGACAGCACTGTGTTGATGCACAGGGGGTACAGCAGCGCAAACACCACCGTGACCAGCAGATACACGATACCGGTGCGGCGGTAATAGTGATGCGTGGCCGAAAAAATGCCGTTGATGGCTTTCCGGTCGCCCACGGCCACCGGAAGGTAATAGGCCTGCTGCGAGGCCAGGCCCACGCCCGCTTCCAGCAGAGTCAAACAGGAAAAGATCTGCTTGATGGTGCTGTCCAGACCGTTGAGCTCCGAACCGAAGCTGGTGAGGTACAGCCGCGGCAGCAGCAGGCCGAACAGGATCACCGACAGGTTGTACAACAGCGACGAGCACATGTTGTGCAGCACCCGGCGGCGGCTTTCGGCCGCGGTCAGGACCGGCCCGACCGGGTTCTGTTCTTCCTTTATCATGCTGCGCCTCCCTGGGCGGCTGCGGCCTTGCGGTGTGCCTTGGCCTGCGAAGGTATCTCCTTGAGCGGGTCACCGATCACATGGTGATACACTTCCTCGTACCGATCCAGCATGACATCATAATCAAAGTTGGTGCGCACATAGTCCACCTGTGCCTCGCGCTGTTCCGGCGTGAGGGGCCGGGCGGTGTCCCGCTCCAGCGCCCGGGCCAGACTGTCGGTGTCCTCGGTGCGGAACGCGGTGCCGTAGTCGGCGGTCACCGTGGTGTTCTCCGGGATGTCACTCACGAGGCACTTCACCCCCAGCGACAGCGCCTCCAGCAGCGACAGCGAAAGGCCCTCGGTGTGGCTGGGCAGCACGAACAGGGCGCAGTTGCTGTACAGCTCCAGCAGCGCGTCGCCCACCACATAGCCCGTCGTGATGATGTTGGGGTTGCCCGCGATCTTCTCCTGCACCGTGGTGCAGTACTCGGTCTCCGCAAAGGGGCCGGCCAGCACCAGTTTTTTGTCCGTGTGGGCTTTCAGATAGCCCTCCACCAGGTCCAGCGGGCCCTTTTCCGGCGAGATGCGGCCCACATACAGAATGTAGCTCCCGGCTTCCAGCCCGTATTTTTCGCGAATCAGGTTGCAGGGCAGCGGCTGGCGCATCTGCACCGCATTGGGGATGAGGATGGCGGTACGATCGTACTTCTCCTGAAAATAGTTCCACTCGCTCTCCGACAGCACCACCAGATCATCCGCATACTTTGCGGCCACCCGCTCGCCCAGCCTCAGGTAGGCGCTGGCAAAGCCGCCCCACTTGTCCACCTTCCAGTTCAGCCCGTGCACGGTGCACACCGTGTGCTTGCCGAACAGCTTGGCGATCACCAGCGGCACCGATGGGCCGATGGCGTGGTAGTGGATCACATCGCAGTCCCGCGTCAGGGCGTCAAAGGTGGCCAGGAACGAATAGACCATGGCATTCAGCGACGCCTTCTGAAAGGTAAAGATGCGGCGGGCCTGCACGCCCTCGGTCGTGTAAACATTGTGCCCCTTCTGCAGGCCGCGGTTGTACACCGTGACCTCATAACCGCGCCGGACCAGGCTGGTTGCCAGCCCGCCGACCATGACTTCCACACCACCCGAACGGGACGGGAAGTCCTTGTGCCCGATCATTGCCACCTTCATACCAAAATCTCCCTTTCCGTGACAGCGTTTGCTGCCGTTCTGCCGGTCGTGGCTGGCCGGCTTCTGTGTGCAACTCAATTGTAACATACCCGCAACACCTGCGCAACATTTCCGTGCATTGTTTTTGGCAAAAATCCCCGCAGAGCCTGCATTTTTCTCCATTGACCGGGCCGTACATGCGCCAAATGTTTAACAAAGTTTAAGGCGTTCCGTGCCCCCAAATTGATTGACATACTTTTCACAGGTATGCTAAACTGTTTTTGTTGGTTCTGTGCAGATTTTTTCACAGAGCAGGGCCAAAAATCGCAAAGAGACACAAGAAGAGAAAGAGAAGGAAACCACTATGAACAAGATCTCCCGCAAAGGCTTTCTGAAGATCGCCGCTGCCGCCGCCATGAGCGGTGTCACCGCCGGTGCTCTGGCTGCCTGCAATGCAGCCTCCGGCTCCACCTCCACCGCTGCTTCCGGCAGCGCTGCCGCTTCCGGTGCAACCGGCACCTACATCCCCGGCACTTACGAGGGCACTGCCGAGGGCATCTCCTCCACCGTCAAGGTCACCATGACCTTCTCTGACAGCGCTGTCACCGACGTGGTGGTGGACACCTCCGGCGAGACCGCTTCTTTCGGTGCTGCCGCTGCCGATGAGCTGCGTGAGCAGCTGATGGCTGCCGGTTCTGCCGAGATCGACGGCGTTTCCGGCTCCACCATCACCTCCAATGCCGTGATGAAGGCTGCCAAGAGCTGCTACGCACAGGCCAAGGGCGAAGCCGTGGTTTCCAGCGTGCAGCTGCCCACCGGCGACGAGAACGACTGGCTGGGCACCGAGCCCGACATCGACGAGGCTGCCATCACCGAGACATGGGATACCGATATCGTCATCGTGGGCGCAGGCAACGGTGGTATGTGCGCAGCCGCTTATGCCGCACAGAACGGGCTGGATTTCCGCATCATCGAGCAGAATTCTTCCGTCATGGAGACCCGTCACTGGTACGGCACCATTGATAGCAGCGAAGCACAGAAAAAAGGGATCGCTCCGGTTGACCGCGCCGAGCTGCTGAGCGAGATCTCCCGTTCTATGGGCGGTCGCTGCGATCAGCGCGTGGTCAAGACCTGGATCAACGAATCCGCTGCCATGCATGATTTTGTTTCCGGCATTCTGGAAAACGAACCTTATAACTATGTGTGCAACCTGACCTCCGGCGATGAAGCCAAGTGGCCGGATGACACCCAGGTGAGCCAGACCAAATTTATGTTCCCCGTGCAGCAGGTAGACTACCGCGCCGGTGAAAAGCCCCGCAACGTGGTGTTCCAGGAGTACATTGAGAGCAAAGGCTACAGCATCGACTTTAACACCAGCCTTGCCAAGCTGGAAAAGGATGCCGATGGACGCATCACCGGCGTGATCGCCCAGAGCACCGCAGATGACCACTTTATCCGCATCAATGCAGCCAAGGGCGTGCTGCTGGCCTGCGGCGGCTATGCCGGCAACCCCTACATGATGGAGCAGCTGGACCCGCTGGGCACCAGTGTGACCACTGCCTGCTCCTATACGCCTGCCGACAAGGGTTACGGCATCCGTGCCGCGATCTGGGCAGGTGCACATCTGGATGCAGAGCCCGCTCCCGTCCTGTTCGACCGCGGCCTTGTGGCCCCCGGCGTGGATGCCGGCTATGTGGATGCCCCCTCTGCCTTTGGCGGCAAGGCCTTCCCCGGCACTGTGGGTCAGTACAACCCCGGCAGCCAGCCCTTCCTGAAGGTCAACCGCCATGGCGAGCGCTTTATGAACGAGAGCCAGGAGTACGACAACGCTTCTCACGCTTCCTTCCAGCAGCCGGGTCATGTTTACGCCATGATCCACGATGCAAACTACTTTGAGGATGTTACCCGCTTCCACACCATCGGCTGCTCTGCCGTCACCCGTTTGGTTCCCGGCGGCATGGAAAAGAAGCTGGAACAGTACGCCGAAGAAGGCCTGATCATGAAGGCGGACACCATTGAAGAGCTCGCCGACAAGATGGGCTTTACCGGTGCCGACAAGGACAACTTTGTAGCCACCGTTGCCCGCTACAACGAGCTGTACGACAAGCAGAACGACGAGGACTTCGGCAAGCCTGCAAGCCGCCTGAGCGCCATCCGCACCGCTCCCTTCTACGGCTGCTGGCTGGGTGCCTCTCTGCTGTGCAGTATGCAGGGCATCTCCATCACCGAGAACTGCCAGGCCAAGGACAGCAACAATGAGCCGATCCCCGGTCTGTACATCACCGGTGATATGTCCGGCAGCTTCTTCCAGAACAACTATCCCTGCGTCATGGGCGGTACTGCCTGCGGTCGTACCATGACCTTTGCCATTAAATCCATCAAGCAGATGGCAGGCTTGGAGAACGCCTGATAAGGCGCAGTTCTCCCGCATAGATCCAACATTTCTTCTTTTCTTCTTTTTCATGGGAAGAGGGGCGGTCCCGGTCGGGGCTGCCCCTCTTTGCTGTTTTGCCCCGCACACCCCCTACACAAATGCCTGCGATTGTGCTATGATAGGGCTGAGCAGCCGGTTTGCTGCAAACAACCGGCAAAGCATCGAGGTGTATTGTACAATGTCTGAACTTCTTGAGACGCTGCGGCAGGAGGGCGTGGACCCGGCCCTGCTTTCTGCGGTAGAGGAATATCGTGCCGCCCATCCGCTGGACGCTGCGCTGCGGCCCCGCATCCCGGCCCCGGCCTTTACCTACTACGGCAAAGAGGTGTGGGAGCAGGCGCTGGCCGCCCTGCTCTGCGGCGAAAACCTGCTGCTGGCGGGCGGCAAGGCCACCGGCAAGAACGTGCTGGCCGAAAACCTCGCCGCCGCCTTCGGACGCCCCGCGTGGGACATCTCGTTCCACGTCAATATGGACGCGGCGTCCCTCATCGGCATGGACACCTTCGAGGGCGGACAGGTCAGGTTCCGCCCCGGCCCGGTCTACCGCTGCGCCCAGAGCGGCGGCTTCGGCGTTCTGGACGAGATCAACATGGCCAAAAACGAGGCGCTGGCCGTCCTGCACGCGGTGCTGGACTTCCGCCGTGCCATCGATGTGCCGGGCTACGAGCGCATCCCGCTGGCCGAGGAGACCCGCTTCATCGCCACCATGAACTACGGCTACGCCGGCACCCGTGAGCTGAACGAGGCCCTCACCTCCCGCTTCGTGGTCATCCAGATGCCCACCATCACCGAGGAGAACCTCGAAAAGCTCCTGCGCACCCAGTTCCCCGATTTGAACAGCAAGTATGTCAGGCAGTTTGCCCTGCTCTTCCTCGATTTGCAGAAAAAGTGCGACAGCGCAGAGATCTCCACCAAAGCTCTCGACCTGCGCGGTATGCTGGACGCCCTGCGCCTGATGCGCCGGGGCGTCGCTGCCGGGGCTGCGCTGGACATGGGCATCACCAACAAAGCCTTCGACTCCTACGAACAGGGCCTCATCCGGGACGCCATTGCCGCCCGCATCCCGGCCCAGCTCACCGCCGCAAAGCTCTTCGATTAAAAAAAAGGGGCGTTTTTATGGAAGCGCAGAGCTACACCGCCGAAGAGCGGCGGGCCGCCAATCAGGTGTGGGCAGCGGCAGGAGCTTACGGCTTCGAGCCGCTGTTCCTCGCCCGGAACACCGACGGCACCATTGATTTTTACATGAACTGCGTCGTGGGGCTGGTCCACAAATACTACGGCGACGAGCTGGTGCGCAGCCTCTTTGACGCATGGGAGGGCGACATCCGGCAGGCCATGCTGGACGATTTGACCTGGCTCTACCTCGAGAGCGCGGTCTACGCGCTGGAACTGCCCCGCCGCCCGGTGCTTTCGGCCCTCCGCCGCGCCCATGCGGACTACTTTTTCGGCATCCAGTACAAGCTCTCGCGGCAGGAATGGATGGCGAAGAACCAGCTGGTCTACTCCATGCAGGCCGCGCGCTGGCGGGCTGTGCAGGGGCGCACGCCGCCGGTCATGACCCCCTACGAAAAGGATCTCGACGCCGCCCTCAGTCCTGAGACGCCCCCCAAGCCGGACGAGCTGAAAGCCGCACTGCTGGCCGTCTACGCCAAATTCGAGCTGTTCAACGGCACGGTGCATCAGAAGGCCGGGCTGCATCTCCATCTGGACGGCCTGCTGGCGTCCCTCATGACCCGCACCATGCCCACCCAGATGATAAAGACCGACCGGGTCACGGTGGAGCATTCCGGCTCGGTGGACGCCTCCGGCGGCGGCATCCATGCCGACAAGCGGCTGGCCCATATCACCCTGCGCCAGCGCGCCGAGGAAGACCGCGCCTACATCGAAAGCTGCTTTGGCCGGTCGCTCTACCCGCCCGAACGGCTGCGGAAGGCCGAGCAGGAGCTTTGCACCGGGGAGCATCTGGGCTGTCACCTCTGGTTTGCCTCCGGCGTCCCCAGCCCGGAGCAGGCCCCTACCCCCGAGGCAAAGCACCTGGCCGAACAGGCCCAGCTTCAGGCCGAGCGGAACCGGGTCTACTACTCCAAAAACCTCGAGCTTCACCGCAGCGTCGTGCTGCGACTGACTGAGCAGATACGGAACTGCATCCTCGTCCACCAGCAGCCCAACGCCCGGGTCGCCCGCAGCGGCAACCTCGACCCGGAGCGGGTCTGGCGCACCGTCATGGACGACGACCGGGTGTTCCGCTGTGCCGATGAAGAGAACCACCCGTCCTTCACCGTTGACCTGCTGCTGGATGCTTCGGCTTCCCGCCTCCACTGTCAGGAGGTCATCGCGGCGCAGGGGTCTATCCTCGCCCAGAGCCTCGCGGCCTGCGGCATCCCGGTGCGGGTGAGCTGCTTTTCCAGCCTGCGGGGCTACACCGTCCTGCGGGTGCTCAAGGGCTTCAAGGAGAAGAGCTTACAGGGCATCTGCCAGTATTTCGCCTCGGGCTGGAACCGGGACGGTCTGGCTCTGCGGGCAGCAGGCGACCTCATCGACTTCGACCCCGGCCCCGCCGCGCGGCACCTGCTCATTCTCCTGACGGACGCTTCCCCCAACGACAGCCGCCGCATCCCACCCTCTCCCGATGACCCGCTGGGCCGCGACTACGGCGGCAGCGCGGGCGTGGAGGACGCCGCCGCCGAGATCCGGGCGCTGCAGCGGAAGGGTCTGCGGGTCTCCGCCGTCTTTATGGGCGAAGACGCCAGCGCCGCCGACGCCTCCCGCATCTACGGCAAAAACATGGCCCGCATCCGGGGCATGGACCAGCTGGCCCGGGCCGCAGGCCGACTCATCCAGAACGAGATACGGGAGCTGGGCGACTGAATCATAATAATGTACGGGACCGCTGTGCAGTTGTATCTGCTGCCAGCGGCCCCGTATTTTTGTTGTCACTCACAACCATCTTGTTTTGCATTGCCGAAGAATCAAAAAGTTTTTTGGTTTATTTGCAAACTTATAGTTGTATTCTGGCGCAATTTATGATATACTACAACCAACAAAGGGCCGCACACCTACACATCACCCCGCGCCCACAGGAAGGAGAACCGCTATGGATGCCGCACGTTATTTTGAAGAGATGCATCTTGCCATGTCCAGCCAAAAGCCTGAGTACCGCCTTGTGCTCAGCGTCAAGGTCCAAGACCTCGGAGGTGCAGACGCTTATCTCGAGCTGCGGCAGGAGCCGGTCAGCGGCAAGGCCCGGGTGTTCTATTCCACGATGGGACGTCAGAAGCTGAACTTCCAGCTCGTCCGCAAAGGGTGGCAGAGCTGCCACAACGCCTCGGGCGAGCTGACGGGGCGCTTCCCCGCCACCGCCGACGGTCTGCTGGCCCAGACGGATTTCTCTGCCTTTGTCCGGGACGACGCCCTCGACAGCGGCCGGATGGCGCGCGTTCTGGACGTTCTGGCCCATACTGCCGGTGGTTGTGGAACGGTCGCCCCCTCTGCCGCCCGGGAGGGTGCGCTCATCACGGTGGAGCGGTTCGTGGGCCGTCCCGCCCATTGGAGCTATTGGAGCACCCGCGCCGCCGAGCAGCTGAACATCGCGGCCATCCTCTGCTGGCTGGGCGACTACCTCGCCGGAGCCGAGCGCCGCACCCTGCAGAGCTGCCCGGAGGCCATGCAGCTTGCCGCTGCATGGCAGGCCGCGCTTTTCGCTCCCCTGCCCCAGACGGCTCAGCGGCCTCAGCCTGTACAGTCCAGGCCCGTCCGCCGTGCTCCCGCCGTCGAGAATCCGCGCTGGCAGAGCATCCTCGCCGTGCTGGCGACGGTGTAACAGAAAGGCCTCCCGCATTGGGAGGCCCATCGCCGTATCCGGCGCGCATTCGTTCATATTTTCAGTTTCGAGAAATCGGTGCAGAGATATTCATAGAGCTTGTCAACGGCCTGAAATCCCATCTTCGCATACAGTTCCTTCGGTGTATCCTCGGAGTCAGCGTGAAGATACAGGATCTCTCCGCGCTCCTGCGCCTTTTCGGCAATATGCTTCATCAGGGTCATGGCAATGTACTGGTGCCGGAAATCCTCGTCCACCAGCAGGCCGTCCATGCAGACATACCCATCGGATGCGAAAATATAGCAATCACCCACCAGCTTCCCGCCCAGATACGCGCCGAGGTAGGTCAGTTTTTCCCGAAGGTTCCGGTTGTTCCGCACGGTAAAATCATCTCCGTACAACGGGCCGTAGTATTTCAGTTCGTGCTGTTCCAGCTGGTCTGCGTCCGGGGCCTTGATCGAGACGTCCGGGTTCGTTTTCCAGCTGCGGATGTCTGTTTCCGGGGGCAGAACCATCGTCAGGGTCTCTTCGCACTCCATGCCGAATGCATCGGCCAGCGGCTCGTACCCTTCCAGCTTGAGGAAGGCGTCTCCCCGCTCTTTCTGGTAGGCCAGCGCGGCCCGAACTTCATCTGCCGAAGGCTGGCTGTAATAGCAGAACGCGTTGTGGTCGTATTTATCGCGCAGCTCGCTGTCCTCCCGCTTGGTCAGATGCTCTGAAACGGTGTGAGACGCGGAAAACAGCCGGTAAAAGCTTTCATCGGTCTTTCTTGTAGGGTTCATTGTGTTTCTCCAAAATTTGCCGCTCACTTCCACCCCCGGGCCGAGGGGTCGAGCATCTCGGCGGCGGAGTAGATGAGGGCGTTGCAGATGGCCGCAGCGACGTTGCTGCCGCCCTTGCGGCCCATCGCCACGATGGCGGGTACGCCGTGCTTTTCGCAGACGGCGAAGAGCCGCTCCTTGCTCTCCACCACGTTCACAAAGCCCACCGGCACGCCGATGACCAGTGCGGGCCGCAGGCCGCTTTCGATCTGTTCTGCAATCGTCAGCAGAGCCGTGGGCGCGTTGCCGACAGAGAGGATGGCCCCGGGATGCTCCTGCGCTGCCTTTTTCATCGCTGCGACGGCCCGGGTGGTGCCAGCCTCTTTTGCGGCGGCGGCCACCTCGGGGTCAGCCATATAACAGCAGGCCGTGCCGCCCAGCTTCGCCAGACCGGGCTTGGTGATGCCAGCCAGCGCCATATTCGTATCGGTCACGATGACGGCCCCGGCGTGGAGGGCCTTGACGGCCTGCTCCACCGCGCAGGGGGTGAAGTGGAGATTCCGTGCATAGTCGAAGTCGGCGGTGGTGTGGATGACCCGCTTGACCACGGCTTCGTGTTCGGGCGGCGGGGTCAGGCCCATCATTTCCAGCTCTTCGGTGATGATGTGGAAGCTCGTCCGCTCAATGTCGGCAGGTAAATGATGCTGCGGCGTCAATATTCTATCCCCTTTCGTGCTTTTATCCCCTTCTGGTAGGGGTGGCGGCGGCATTTCATCTCGGTGGAGTAGTCGGCGGCGTCCAGCATCCACTGGGGCGGCGTGTGGGCCGTCAGGACGCACTCACATCCGGCAGGCCGTTCCAGAACGGCCTTTTTTAATAGATCGACGTCCACCATATCCAGCTCTTCTGCGCTCCCGGCTTCGTCCAGTATCAGCAGGTCGGCAGGCTGTGCCATGGCGGCGGCGAGATTCTGGTTTTGCAGTTCCCGGGTCGCGGCCTTTTCCTCCGGCGTCATCTGAAAGACGAATTTCTGCCCGGCCTTGCCCCGGTAGATCTCCGCGCCAAGCTGGGCCAGAAGCGGGATCTCGCCGCTGTTCCCGCCCTTCAAAAACTGGACGATGACCACCCGCTTCCCGGACCCCAGCGCACGGAGCGCAAGACCCATAGCGGCAGTGGTCTTCCCCTTTCCGTCGCCCCAGTACAGATGCAAAAGTCCCTGTTCCATTCAGCGCTTCTCCATTCCCATCGCGGCATACACCGCGTCCATATCCAGCGCCCCGCGCACGCCGTCGGCCAGGATGTCGAACTGCTGGCGGCGGTACTCTTCCATCGGGATGAGGGCCGCGTCGGAGGGGTCGATGCCCTTCCGGCGGCAGAGCCAGCCCGCCAGCGCCTCGGTCAGCGTACCGGTGTCGAACAGACCGTGGAGGTAGGTGCCGAACACATTGCCCTGCACACAGCCCTCCCGGCCTCCGTCGGGGTAGTGGGCGAAGGGTTCGCCCTCCGCCTCGGTCACGCCGGTGTGGATCTCGTAGCCTTCCAGCTCTGCACCCGCAAAGGGGGCGGCGGCGACGGTCGCTTTGACCTGTGCGCGGCGCTTCTGCTCGCTGAACACGGTCCGGGTGGGCAGCAGACCCAGCCCCCGCAGAGTCTGCTGCCGGCCGCTCTCGCTGCCGGTGGGGTCGTCGAGGGTCTGGCCCAGCATCTGGTAGCCGCCGCAGACGCCCAGCACCGGCGTGTCTTTCGCGGCCAGCTTGAGCAGAGCCGTTTCCAGCCCGCACTGCCGCAGCCAGAGCAGGTCGTCCACCGTGTTTTTCGTCCCCGGCAGCAGGATGAGGTCGGGTGCGCCCAGCTCATGAGCGTTCGAAACATACCGCACGCCCAGCAGCGGGTGCTGTTCCAGCGGCATGAAGTCCGTAAAATTGGACAGATGCGGCAGACGGATGATCGCCGCATCCAGCGGCTTTTTGCCGTCCCGCATCTCGAGGCGCTGGCTCAGGGAGTCCTCGTCCTCGATGTCCACCTTCAGGTACGGCACGACGCCCACCACGGGCAGATGGGTCTTTTCTTCCAGCATCGAAAGGCCGGGGCGCAGAATTTCTACGTCTCCACGGAATTTATTGATGACAAGTCCCTTGATGCGCCGGCGTTCTTTTTCTTCCAGCAGCTCCACCGTGCCGTAGAGCTGGGCGAACACGCCGCCCCGGTCGATGTCGCCCACCAGAAGCACCGGCGCGTCCACCATCTCGGCAAGGCCCATGTTCACGATGTCCTCGCTCTTGAGGTTGATCTCTGCCGGGCTGCCCGCGCCCTCGATGACAATGACGTCAGCCTCCTCGGCGAGGCTGTCATACGCCTTCAGGATGTCCGGCACCAGCTGCCGTTTCCTGCGGAAATACTCCGACGCTTTCATCTGGCCCCGCACCTCACCGTTGACGATGACCTGACTGCCCACGTCACTGCTGGGCTTCAGGAGGATGGGGTTCATCCGCACGTCCGGCTCGACACCGGCGGCCTGCGCCTGCACCACCTGCGCCCGGCCCATCTCGAGGCCGTCTTTGGTGACGAAGCTGTTCAAAGCCATGTTCTGGCTCTTGAACGGCACGGCGCGCAGGCCGTCCTGCGCAAAGATACGGCAGAGCGCCGCGCAGAGCAGACTTTTGCCTGCACCGCTCATCGTACCCTGCACCATGATGCATTTTGCCCTGCTCATCCCAGCACCTCTTTCATAAGTTCCAGCAGCCGGGCGTTCTCGGGGGCCGTGCGCACCGCCGTGCGGTACCACTCCGGCCCGAGGCCCGGATAATTCGCGCAGCTGCGCACCTGTGTTCCCAGCGGACGAAGCCTCTCGTTCAGGTCGGCGGGCGCGCGGAAGAGCAGATAGTTCGCCTTTCCGTCGATGACCCGCAGGCCCAGCGCCCGCAGGCCCGCCGTCAGAACGGGCCGCTGCCGGGCGATGAGCGCGCGCACCTCGTCCACATAAGCGGTTTCTTTCAGGGCCGCGACGCCTGCCGCCTGTGCCAGACCGGACACGGCCCATGGCTGGCCCGCTGTCTGCATTTTTTCCAGAAGCGCTTCGTCGCCGCAGAGGCAGTAACCCAGCCGGACGCCGGCCATGCCGTAGAGCTTGGTGAAAGCTTTCAGGATAACGAGGTCCCCACTTTCCAGCAGAGGCTTCGCGGTCCACCCGTCGGCGTCGGGCAGAAAGTCCAGAAAGCACTCATCTACGGCCAAAATCGTGCGGCACTCCCCACATCGGCGCAGCAGCTTTTTCACCAGTTCGGGTGAGGCCAGCTGCCCCGTCGGGTTGTTCGGCTGGCAGAGGAACACCATGTCGATGCTCTCGTCCACGGCGTCCACGAGGGCGTCCGTCGGGGCGAAATCATTCGCTTCATCGAGGAAGAAGCGTTTCACTTCGCACCCCACCGTATCCAATGCAGAGGCGTACTCGGCAAAAGTCGGGGCTGTCACCAGCGCCTTATGGGGCTTTGCGGCCCAGACCAGCCGGAAGATGAGGTCCGCCGCGCCGTTGCCGCAGAGGATATGCTCCTGCGGCACACCCTCGGCCCGGCTCAGCGCCGCACGCAGGGTGCGGCAGAGGGGGTCGGGGTAGCGGTCGGCCAGAGGCAGTGCATCCCGGATGGCCTGCGCCACCCCTTCGGGCAGACCGAGTGGGCTGACGTTCGCCGAAAAATCCAGCGCGTCGCGGCCAAAGCGTTCGCGGTAGCCCATCCAGTCACCGCCGTGGACCAGTTGTTTCATCCCAAGAACCCCCGTATCGCACATCCCCACGCCAGCGCAAACCCGCTGGCTACATACATCATCCGATCTGCCCGCAGAATATCCTCCGGCTCGATGGGCCGCAGCGGGTCGCCGATGGTGGGCTTCGGATAATATTCCCCGAAATAATAGGCCGGCCCGGCCAGCTGGACGCCCAGCGCACCGGCGCAGGCGCTCTCAGTCTGAGCGCTGTTGGGGCTGGCGTGATTGCGGCGGTCCCGCCGCCAGATGCGCCACGCGCCCTTGGCGTCATTGCGGGTGAACGCCGCCGCCATGATCCAGAGCAGCGCCGCCAGACGGCTCGGGATATAGTTCGCCACATCGTCCAGTTTTGCAGCGGCACGGCCAAAGTAAAGATATTTTTCGTTTTTGTAGCCCACCATACTGTCCATGGTGTTGATGGCCTTGTAGGTCAGGGCCAGCGGCGCACCGCCCAGCAGCATATAAAGCAAAGGCGCAATGACGCCGTCGCTGGCGTTCTCGGCCACCGTCTCCACCGCCGCTTTGGTCACGCCCTCGGCAGTCAGCGCTTCCGTGTCACGGCCCACGATGCGGCTCACGGCCTTTCGGGCGGCGGGCAGGCTGCCTTTTTTCAGCTCGGCATAGACATTCGTGCTCTCCTGCACCAGTCCCTTTGCGGCCAGCGCCTGCCCGCACCAGAACATCTGGACGGCCAGCCCCAGCAGCGGGTGAAGCATCGCCGCGCCCCAGCAGACAAGGCCCGTGAGCAGCAGCGTCCCCACCGGCAGGCAGAACGCCAGCACCGCGCCGCCCAGCAGCTCGCCCTGAGGCGTTTTGGGCAGGCGGGCGCGGAGAAATTTTTCCAGCCGGGAGATGGCTTTGCCCATGTACACCACCGGGTGGGGCAGCCATGCCGGGTCGCCGAAAATGGCATCCAGCACGAAGCCTCCCAGCACAGCCCAGGCGGTCATCATACGCCGGCCTCCGCGTCTTTCGTGTACTGCACAGTCTTCACGAGGCGGAGCTGGCGCTTCTCGGCCCAGTCGGCGGCGTCCAGCACATAGCCGCCCGCGTTGGGGCCGCACCACGCATAATAATCGCGCCTGGGCAGGGCGTACCGCTCCATGGCCGCCATCTGGGTGCCGCCGTGGGCCAGGATGACCAGCAGCTCTTCGCCGTCGGCCAGCGCCTTGTCCACCAGCGCAGAGAAGGCGCTGCAGATGCGGTTCGAGAAGTCGTCCTTCCGCTCACCGTCGGGGCATTTGCTCTCGCAGTTGGCCTGCACCCACGCCTGATAATCGGCGTCGTGCTCCATCTCGACGTAGTTTTTGCCCTCGAAGCTGCCGAAGCACATCTCCTGCAGGTCCTTCACGACCACAAGCTCTGCCTCCGGGAAGAGCACCCGGGCCGTCTGGGCCGTCCGCTGCAGCGGGGTGATATAGACCACCTTCGGGTCGATGTCGGCCCGGCGCAGCTGGCTCAGGCCCTCCGCCGAGAGCGGGATGTCGCGCTGGCCCTGATAGCGCTTCTGGGCATTGCATTCGGTCAGGCCATGACGCAGCAGATAGATCAACATTGGGGTAATTCTCCTTTCAATACCGTCGGGATGCCGCAGAACATCTGCACCACGCAGTCGGCGCGCTCTGCCAGCAGGCAGGCCAGCCGTCCGGCGGCCTCCCGCCCGGCGCGCTCCTCAGCATCCATCGGGACAACACCGCCGCCGACCTCGGTGGCGATGACAATATCATATTCCGCCAGCTCCCGGGCCAGCGTTTCGAGCTGCTCCGGGGTCTGAGTCTCGGCGGCGGCGTCCTGCACATCGGCGATGACGCTGCCCCGGAAGTTTCGCGCAAAGGTGCGCTTGCCGCTGTAGAGCGGCCCTGTAATGAACATCATTTACAGCACTCCTCCCCACTGGCTGACGGCCAGCGCCGCCAGCATCCACAGCTCGGCCCGCTGTAAAAACCACCCGGCCAGGTCGCCGGTGATGCCGCCAAACTGCTTTTTTGCCACGGAATCATAGCGCCACAGCGCCAGAAGCGCTGCTGCCGCCAGCCCGCCGCCGCCCAGCGCCGTCAGCGCCAGAATGAGCAGAGCCGACAGGCCGCAGAGGAAACGGCGGACGGTCTGCTTGTCGGCCGCTGTGGCGAAGGTGTGGGCGAGGCCGGTGTCCTTCGCCAGCGGGAACGCCGCCACGGCAAAGCCCGACAGCGCCCGCTCCAGCACCAGCGCCAGCGTCCAGCACAGGCCCGCCCGGGGCGTGAACCGCACACTGCCGCAGAGGCCGAAGTAGGCCACAAAGTAGCAGCACAGCCGGATGACAGCAAAGGCCCCACAGTGGGAGTCTTTCAGGATCTCAAGCTTTTTTTCCCGGTCGCCGTAGCTCGAGAGGGCGTCGGAGGTGTCGGCATAGCCGTCGAGATGGATGCCGCCGGTGACGGCCACCGGCACGAGGCAGAACGCCGCTGCCCGGGCCAGCTCCGGCAGGGGCAGGACGCCGCAGAGGCACCACAGCCCGCCGCACACCAGCCCGATGAGGGGGAAGGCACACATGGCGTACCGCATATTTTTTTCGTTCCACTCGAACTGCGGCACCGGCAGGGCCGAAAACATCGCAAAGGCCACCGCGATGGTCTGCAAAACAGTCACAGCTTTTCTCCCCCTTTGTAGTACACCGGCAGGCCGCAGACCACCCGGCAGACGTTGTCTGCCCGGGCGGCGAAAGCGTTGTTCACCTGCGCCAGCGCCAGCAGATACTGGTCGGTGTCGCCCGCGTAGTCGGCACCGCCGCTGAACACCTCGTTCGATACGACGATAAGGTCATCGCACCCGGCGGCAAGGCGTTCCAGCCCGGCCAAAACAGCCTCGGCGGTATGCTTTCCTGCCCCGCCGGGGCTGTAAAGCTCGTTGGCGACGAGGTTGCCGAGGTCTTCCAGCAGGACGGTCCCCCGGCCGGGCAGAGCCAGACGGTCGAGGTGGAGCGGGCATTCCAGCGTTTCGAACTGCTTTTGCGCCCGCATTTTCCGGTGCTTTTCCACCCGGGCGGCGCACTCGGCATCCCAGACCTGCATGGTGGCGAGGTAATAGCGGGGCAGGCCGGTCTTGAGCACAAGGCTCTCGGCGTAGGCGCTCTTGCCGCTGGCCGCGCCGCCGAGCACCAGCGTCAGCATCCCGCACCCCCCTGCGGCGTGTAGGCTTCGATGCCGCCCTCTTCAAAGGAATAACAGCCATCGTAGACGGCCAGCGCCATGTCCCACAGCGGGATGGCGGCCACCGCGCCGGTGCCTTCGCCCAGATGCAGGCCCGCCGTAATAAGGGCTTTTTTGTTCAGCGCGTCCAGCACCAGTTTTGCGGCCGGCTCGGTGGAGCAATGGCTTGCAAAAACAGCCTTGGCCGCCGCCGGGCAGAGCCGGACAGCGCAGAGCGCCGCCACACAGCTGATGAAACCGTCGGCCAGCACCGGCACACCTTCCAGCGCCCCGCCGAGGAAGACGCCGCAGAGCCCGGCAATATCGAAACCGCCCAGCTTTGCCAGCACGTCCAGTGCATCGGCAGAGTCGGGCTGATTTTTTGCGATGCCGCGATGGATGGCGTCGATCTTCCGGGCAAGTCCCTCGTCCGAAAGGCCCGCGCCCCGGCCCGTCATCCCTTCGACGGGCTGGCCCAGCAGCACAGCGGCCACGGCGCTGGATGTCGTGGTGTTGCCGATGCCCATCTCACCGGTAGCCAGCAGGCCGACGCCCGCTTTCTTCTGCTCCTGCACCAGCCGGATGCCCCTGCCGATGGCCTCCACAGCCTCAGCCCTGCTCATAGCCGGGCCGAGGGTGAAGTCTGCTGTGCCGGGGGCGATGCGGCAGTCGAGGACGCCCGGGACCGGGTCGCCCGCGATGCCCATATCCACCGGCACCACCTCGCACCGGGCGGTCTGTGCCATCCGGCAGACGCTGGTGCGGCGGGCGGCGAGGTTCTCAGCCACGGCGCGGGTCACGCTGCTGTCGGTCTGGCTGACGCCCTGGGCCACCACACCGTTATCGGCGCAGAGCACCAGCACCGCCCGGCGGGAAATATCCAGCTTTGCGCTGCCGGTGAGGGCGGCGGCATCCTCGATGGTCGTTTCCAATCCGCCCAGCCCGCCCAGCGGCTTTGCAAGGCTGGCCCAGTGGGCGTGCGCCGCCGCCCGGGCGGCTTCGTCCGGCGGCGTGATGGCCGCACAGAGGGCGGCGAGTTCTGTCTCAGTCATGGTCTCTCCTGTAATTTTCAGCCGCGGCGGCAAAGCGCTGCGGCAGGGGCGTACCCGCCCAGTACAAATGCGGGAAGCCCGCATAGAAATGCTCGTTTACAAATCCGCACCGCCACGCTGCGCCGCCCACCGGCTTTTTTGCTGCGAGAGCCGCGCCGTTGGCGGTGGAATCCCAGTGGTGGAATTCGTGGATGGGAAAGCTCTCCCCGGCCCGGAAGAGCATACTGTCCGAGTCTGCGCTCAGCGCGGCGTAGCCGAAGCGGACGAGACGTCCGGCATCTTTTGCTTCGCCCGGCAGAACGCCCGCCATCGGCCAGCTCTGCCCCTCGGCGTCCGTGAGGCTCTGCCCCAGATAGAGGAAGCCTCCGCACTCTGCCGCCGTGGGCAGACCGGACTCGATTTTTTGCTTTATCTCGCGCAGAAGCGAGGTATTTTCACTCAATTCTCTTGCGTGAAGTTCCGGGTAGCCGCCGGGCAGATACAGCCCGCCGATGTTTTCCGGCAGAGCCGTGTCGCGGAGGGGGCTGAAAAAGACCACCTCTGCCCCGGCGTCCCGGAAGGCCTCCAGCATCTCGGCGTAGATAAAGCAGAACGCCTCGTCCTGCGCCACGGCGATGCGGACGCGGGCCGGAGGCTGGGGGGCTTTTTCCGGCAGGGCGGGCGGCTCCTTTTCGCAGAGGGCCAGCAGGCGGGGCCAGTCGATGTGCTCCTCTGCCGCGTCGGCCAGAAGGGCCAGCTTCTGCTGTAAATTTTCCACTTCCGCCGCCGTGTAGAGGCCCAGATGGCGGGAACCGATGACAGCCTCCGGGAGTTTCGGCAGAAAGCCCAGCACCGGCAGACCCGTCTCTTTTTCCAGCATCGGGGCCAGCAGAGCGTACATCCGTGCCGTGCAGTTGTTCAGCAGGATGCCTGCGATGTGGCTGGGGGTGCGGAAATTTTTCAGCCCGTTCAGCTCTGCGGCCAGCGTCAGGCTCTGACCCTTCGGCTCCACCACCAGCAGCACCGGCAGACCCAGCGTGTCGGCCAGATGCCACGCACTGGCCCTGTCGCTGACGCCCCCGAGGCCGTCGTAAAAGCCCATGGCCCCCTCGCACACCGCCGCACCGTGGCCGGCGGCACCTCTCGCGTAGAGGGTGCGCACCGTCTCGGGCGCAGAGAAAAAGAGGTCGAGGCTGCGGCTCTCCACCCCCAGCACGGCCCGGTGGAACATGGGGTCGATGTAGTCCGGCCCGCTCTTGAAGGCGCAGGGCGCACAGCCCCGCCGCTTCAGCGCCATGAGCAGGGCGCAGGTCATGGTGGTCTTGCCGCTGCCCGAGCGGGGCGCCGCCAGCAGAAACTGTATCATGTCATTCTCCTGTGATGAGGTAGATGGGGTTCTGGGCCATCATGAGGTGCAGCCCGCCCACGGCTTTTGCCCGGCTGACGGCGATCTGGCTCACCTGCACGGTCCGGCCTTTGGCCGTCAGCGCGGCCACCGCCGCCGAAAGGGTCTCAAGGGCGATGGCCGACACGCAGATGCGGGCGTCGGGGTTCTTATCCAGCACGGCGTCCACGATGGCGGCAAGGCTGCCCTTGCTGCCGCCGATGAAGACAGCGTCCGGCGCGGGCAGGTCCGAAAGGGCGGCGGGGGCAAGCCCCTCCACGAGGACGAGGTTCCGGGTCCTGAATTTTTCGCGGTTGGCTTTGATGAGCGCACAGCCCTCCGGCCTGCACTCCACCGCGTACACCCGGCCCCGGGGCGCGGCCAATGCCAGCTCCACGCTGACGCTGCCCGTCCCGGCCCCCACGTCCCACAGGATGTCTTCCGGGCGGACGGCCAGCTTCGCCAGCACAGCGGCCCGGACTTCCTGCTTGGTCATGGGAACGTCGCCCCGCTCGAAGGCTTCGTCCGGCAGGCCCGGGGCGCGGCGGGGCAGCACCTCCGCCGCCTCCACAAGAAGGACGCTCAGGCTGTTGAAGCGGCCTGCGGCCAGCTCCTTGACGCTGCCGCGGAAGAGCTTTTCTTCCGGCGTGCCGAGGCACTGGCCCACAACAGCCTGCACGTCCCCGAAGCCCTCTGCCGCCAGCTGGGCGCAGAGGGTGGCGGGGTCTTCGCTGCCGCCGGTGAGGAAGAAGGTGGGTCTGCCCTGCATACACTCGGCCACCGGGTCACAGGTGCGGCCATGGGCCGAAACAAGGTTCCACCCCTGCCACGGACGGCCCAGCGCCGCCGCCAGCAGCTGGATGCTGGAAAGGCCGGGCAGCACCCGGGCGCGGACGCCGAGGGCCTCCAGCTTTTCCATCATGGAGGACGCGCCGGAGTAAAAGCCGGTGTCGCCGCTGTAGACCAACACGGCATTCTCTGCGCCGGAAGTCTGCAGCAGCTCTGCCACCTCGTCGGGGCGGTAGGCGGCGGCGCGGTTCTCGGTGCAGCCGGCAGGCAGAACTGCCAGCAGACGCCGTGCGCCCAGGATGAGGTCGGCCTGCCGCAGTGCGGCCAGACCCTGAAGGGTCAGGTTCTCCGGCTGGCCGGAGCCCATGCCGATGAGTGTCACGTTCATCTTATCATCTCCTTGCAGCGTTTCAGCACCTCGGAAGCCGTCTCGCCCTGCTCGGGCGGGCGGCGGATGACCACCAGCTGCGCCCCGGCGGCAGAGGCGGCAGCGGCTTTTTCGTCGAAGCCTCCGGCTGCGCCGCCGTCCTTTGTGACGAGCCAGCGGATATGGAACTGCTCCATCATGGCCTGATTGAGGGCAAAGCTGAAGGGGCCCTGCATGGCGATGATGTTGCGGTGGGGGATGTTCGCCGCCTCACAGGCCGCGATGCTTTCCAGCGTGGGCAGGACGCGGGGGTAGAGCCGCTCGGGCGGGATGGCCGCAAACTGCGCCAGCTCCTTGGCCCCGGTGGCCAGCAGAAGATTCCCCTCTTCTGCGGCCAGCGCTTCTGCCGCCTGCTTTGCGCTCTCAAAGACGAGACAGTTTTCCGGCAGCGGACTGGCCGGGCGCAGCAGGCGGAGGTATCCTACCCCGGCCTTCTCTGCCGCTGCTTTGATGTTTTTGGTCGCCTCCACCGCGTAGGGGTGGGTGGCGTCGATGCAGAGGGCGGCATCCCCTAAGAGCGCGGCCATCTCACCGGGCAGGAGCCGCCCGCACTGGACGGTGACGCCGGGGGTGCGCCCCTGCTCTTCCTGCCCCAGCGGGGTGGCCACGCTGACGGTGACTTCGATGCCCAGCGCCGCCAGCTGGCGGGAAAGCTCCCGCCCCTCGGTGGTGCCGCTGAAAACGACAACGTTCATCGGCGGTACCCCCTCGGCGTGACCATCCGCCCGCTCAGCGCGCGGGTGGCGGCGTTGCCCACAAAGACGGTGGTGAACATATCCACCTCGGTATCCCGGAGCTGGCTGAGAGGCAGGATGTGCCTTTCCTGCCCTTTCCGGCCAATGTTCCGCACAGAGCCGCAGAGGGTGTCCGGGGCTTTGCCGTTCGCCAGCAGGATGTCCACGGCCCGGCGCAGATAATCCGGGCGGCCCTTGGACGAGGGATTGTACAGCGCCAGTGCGAAATCGCCCTGAGCGGCGCAGGCCAGCCGCTTTTCGATGACCTCCCACGGCGTGAGGCGGTCCGACAGCGAGATGACGCAGAAATCGTGGGCCAGCGGCGCACCCAGCACGGCCCCGCCGCTGAGGGCGGCGGTCAGGCCGGGGACGATCTCCACGTTGACGTCCGGGTATTCTTCGGCCAGCTCCAGCAGCGGGCTGGCCATGCCGTAGACCCCGGCGTCGCCGGAGCAGACCAGCGCCACGTCCCGACCCGCCCGGGCGGTGTCCAGCGCCCAGCGGCAGCGGTCGATTTCCCGGGTCATGCCGGTAGTGTAGCACTCTTTTTCCGGGTAGAGGGGGCGCACAAGGTCGATGTAGACCGTATAGCCGCACAACACCTCGGCCTGCTGCAAGGCGCTCTGCGCCTGCACGGTCAGAAACTGTCCGCCGCCGGGGCCAAGCCCCACGACGAACACGGTCTTTTTACTCTCACTCATTGCTCTGTCCTCCAATCGGGTGCAAAGGGGCGGACGGCCAGCGCCAGCGTCACGCCGCCGCCTGCCGTTTTGGGCAGAAGGAGCGTCCCGCCCGAGGCTTTTACCGCCGAGCGTTCACAGACGTTGTCCACGCCGGTGACACTTGCCACAAAGGCCGACGGGGTGAACTGTCCCGGCACGGCCCGCAGTTCGTCGGCCGGATAGAACGTGATGGGCCAGCCGTGGGCTTTGCAGAACGCTGCAAGCCCCGGCTCATCTTTTTTCAGGTCGATGCTGGCGGCGGCGCAGACCGCCGCCGGGCTGAGACCGGACGCGGCACAGAACGCCGCGAAGGCTTCTTCCAGCTGCTGCGCCGTCGTGCCGCGGCGGCACCCCACCCCCAGCACCCCGATGCGGGGGACGAGGTGGAGCGCCCCGCCCTGCGGCGTGAGGGTCAGGGCGAAGTCGGCGGCTTCGGGTGCATCAGCCTTTTTCACTCCGGCGGGGGGCTCCCCCGCCACCGGCCACGGCGACCCGTACCGGACCGTCTGCCCGGCCAGCAGGGCGCCGCTGACCCGCTTGATGCGCTCCGGCTCAAGGACAGCGCAGTTCTGGGCCTTGGCCCAGAGGTCCACGGCGAAGAGACCGTTGACGTCGGTGGCCGTCGTGATGACCGGCACCGCGCCGCACGCTTTTGCCAGCGCCCGGGCCAGCGCGTTGGCACCGCCCAGATGGCCCGACAGGAGCGGCACGGCGAAGTTCCCTCCCTCGTCCACGACCACCACCGCCGGGTCAGCGGCCTTGCTCCTGCAGTGGGGCGCGATGGCCCGCACCGCGATGCCCACAGCTCCCACAAAAATCAGGGCCTCGTCCTGTGCAAAATGCTCCGCCGTCCAGTCTTTCAGGGTCACGTCTCCGCCGCAGCGGCTCACGCTGCCGGGCAGAGCTTCCGCCAGCCGATGGGCCAGCGCTTCGCCTTTTGCGGTGAAGGCCAGATATGCCCGGCTCACTGCCCGGCCTCCGTCCCCTGCCGGAACTCGGTGGTAAAGGCGGGGTCATAGAGCTTGCTGCGCTCGTAATTTTCGCCCAGAAAGTCGCCTACGACGATGAGGGCGGTCTTGGTGATGCCGTTTTTGCGGGTCTCTGCGGCCAGTGTGGAGACGGTGCAGCGCACCACCTTCTGCTCGGGCCAGGTGGCCTTATAGACCACAGCGGCAGGGGTATCGGGGCGGTAGCCGCCGCTCCCGAGAAGGGCCTGCCGGACTTTGTCCACCAGCCCGATGGAGAGGAAGATGACCATGGTAGCCCCGTGAGCGGCTAGCTTTGCCAGCTGTTCGGCCTCAGGAACAGGAGTGCGGCCCTCCATCCGGGTGATGATGACGGTCTGGCTCACGTTGGGCAGGGTGTACTCGGCACAGAGTGCCGCCGCCGCGCCGCAGAAGCTGGACACGCCCGGGGTGTCATCGTAGGAGATGCCGTCGGCGTCCAGCGCGTCCATCTGCTCCCGGATGGCCCCGTAGAGGCAGGGGTCGCCGGTGTGGAGGCGGACCGTGGTGCCGCCGGCCTTTTCGGTGGCACGGATGGTGTCCAGCACCTGTTCCAGCGTCATTTCCGCGCTGTTGTAGATGGCACAGCCGGGCTTCGCCAGCCCCAGCAGGGCCGGGTTGACGAGACTACCCGCGTAGATGATGCAGTCGGCATCGGCCAGCAGGGCCGCGCCCCGCCGGGTGATGAGATCGGGCGCACCCGGCCCGGCTCCTACAAAATGGACCATATCTTACCCCTCCTTCACCAAAATCGTTGCGAAATAGCCCGCCGACCGGGCCGGGTCGTAATCGGTCAGGTCGGGCCAGACCTCCTCGTTCGGCAGGCCGCAGTTACAGACCATCGCGCTCCGGCTCAGAAGCCCGGCGTCGGCCAGCGCGGCCAGCGTCTCGGGCAGCTGACGGCCCGATTTCATCAGCACTTTCGCGCCCGGTGCGGCCAGCACCTCAGCGGCGCAGCGCCCCGGGGCGATGGTCAGCGGCTGCTCCATGCCGCCCGTCAGGGACTGGCCCAGCCGGGCCGCAGCGGCGCAGAAGCTCGTCACGCCGGGGAGCATCACGGTCTTGCAGCCCTCGGCCTCCAAGATCTCCTGCAGGTAGCCGAAGGTCGCGTAGACGGACACGTCGCCGAGGTTGAGCATGGCGACATCCTGCCCGGCGTCGAGATATTCTTTCACAGCCCGGGCCGCCTCGATGTGGGCGGCTTTCTGCACCGCCGGGTCAAGGCTCATGGCGAAGCGCAGCGGCAGGATGGTCTTGCCGCTCAGCTCCACCGCACCTTTTGCGATGTCCAGCGCCAGCATCCCGCCCTTTGGGGTCTGGGGCGCGGCGATGACCGGGCAGTTTTCGAGGCAGCGGACAGCCTGCAGGGTCATGAGCTCGGGGTCGCCCGGGCCGACGCTGACGCCGTAAAAAGTGCCTATCCGTTTTTCCATTCGTCCAGCAGCTCCTTTGCAGTCCTGGTCTGGCCCAACGGGCCGTATTGGTTCGAGAAGAGCACCGCGCCCACCCGGAACGCCCCGGCGGCGCGGCGGTCGAGGTGGAGCTGGATGGCGTCCAGCAGACTGGACAGCACCGGTTCTCTCATCTCTGCTCCGTCTAAGATCTCCATGCAGGCGTCGGTGGTGGCCGCGTTCATCAGGGCCGCGCAGACGTCCCGGGACGCGCCGCAGAGGGCGGCGTGGGCGCAGAGCAGCTCGGTGCGGCAGTCGGCCGTGCGGGAGTGGGTGTTCATGACGCCGCCCGCCAGCTTGACCAGCTTGCCGATGTGGCCCACCAGCACCACCTCTTCGAAGTGGGATGCCGCCGCCATATCCATCGTATCCCCGATGAAGTTCGAGGTCTTGACCACCGGGATATTCTTTAGGGCGGGCATCTTCTCGTGGAGATAGTCGAGGCCGTAGTTGCCCGGAGCAAGGATGAGCCGCCGAGGGCTTCCGGCCCGAAGCGCCGCCTGCCCCATTTCCAGCTGGATGGTGTCGAGGATGGCCTGCTGGCTCATGGGCTCGACGATGCCGCTGGTGCCGAGGACGCTGAGGCCCCCTTCCACGCCCATGTGGGGGTTGAAGGTGCGCTTCGCCGTCTCAGCCCCGCCCTCGATGGAGATGGTGACGTCAAAGCCGCCCGCGTATCCGGCAGATTCGGCCTCTTTTTCCAGCGCTTCTTTTATCATGGCCCGGGGGACGTGGTTGATGGCAGCTTCGCCCACGGGCTGGTCGAGACCGGGCTTTGTCACCCGGCCCACGCCCTCACCGCCGTGGATGCGCACCTCGCCGGACAGCTCGGGCCGGAGGGCGACACTGGCGATGACCGGCAGGCCGGTGGTCACGTCCACATCGTCGCCGCCGTCCTTCCGGATGGCGCACTCAGCTCCCTCGCCGGACAGGCGGCAGAAGATAGGCTCTACCTCCACCACGATGCCCTTCGGGGTGCGGAGGGCCACTGTCTCGGGGGTGCGGCCGGTGAGCAGCAACCGTGCCGCGCCCGCCGCGCCCAGCGCCGCACAGGTGCCGGTGGTATAGCCGCAGCGCAGGAGCTTCTGGCCGCTGCGGACGTAGTGCTCAAAGAGCGGGCGCTTTTCCTCCGGCGCTTTTGCCTCACCGTAGAGGAATGCGTACTGCTCATCGGTCAGAGCATAAATTTTGCAGATGTTTTCCCGGGCAAACGCCTCTTCCGGCGTCATAACGTCCGAGACGCCCGCCGCCGAGACGCAGACGACCTTGTCGGAAACTTTCTGCGCCAGCTCCAGCTCGTGGAGGCTCAGGATGACGGCCATCTTCTTGTCGCGGGCGAGGCTTTTCAGGATGGCCAGCAATTCGGCCTTTCCCTTGATGTCGAGGAAAGACGTAGGCTCGTCCAATAATATCAGCTCCGGCTGCTGGCAGATGGCCCGGGCCAGCAGGACGCGCTGGCGCTGGCCGTCGCTGATGCGGTTGAAGTCCCGGCCCGCCAGCGCCTCGGCCCCCACGAGGGCCAGCGCGGCATGGACCTGGCGCTTATCTTCCGCCGAGAGGACACCCAGCCGCCCCGTGTAGGGGTAGCGCCCGGCGGACGCCATCTCGAAGCAGGTGATCAGCTCGGTGCGGCGGGTGTGAGGCACCATCAGGGCCATTTTGCGGGCGCGCTCCGGGCCGGAGCAGTCCGCGAGATTTTTGCCGTCCAGCAGGACAGCGCCCCCTTGGGGGGCCAGCTGAGCTGCCAGCGTCTTGAGCAGGGTGGATTTTCCCGCGCCGTTGGGGCCGATGAGGGTGAGGATGCTCCCCTTCCCGACGCCGAGGCCGATGTGTTCCATCAGGGGCGTTTTGCCATAGCCGATGGCAAGGTCCTCGGCGCGGCAGTAGAATTTCGGATCGCTCATTCCCGGCCCTCCTGTGTCTGGCGGCGCACCAGCAGCCAGATGACCACCGGCGCGCCGAAAACCGCCGTCACCGAGCTGATGGACAGCTCAGTGGGCGCGAACAGGCTGCGGGCGATGAGGTCGCAGAGCAGGCAGAACGCTGCCCCGCCCAGACAGCAGCCCGGCAGGACATAAAGGGGCTTTGCGCTGCCCAGCAGGTTCTTGACCAGATGCGGCACCGCGATGCCCACAAAGGAGATGGGGCCTGCAAAGGCCGTCACGCAGGCGGAAAGCAGGCTGGAAAGCAGCACGAGGGCCGTCGAGAAGGCCCGCACCGGCACGCCGACGCTCCTGGCGTAGCTCTCGCCCATCTGGTAGGCCGCCATGGGCTTCGAGAGCAGGAACGCCGCCGCCAGCGCGGGCAGCACCACGCAGGCCGCTGCACCCACATTGGCCCAGGTCATGCCGGAAAAGCTGCCCATCGACCAGTTGTGGAGATTGACGATGTTGGAGTCCTGAGCGAAAGTCACCACGATGTCGGTGACAGCCGAACAGATATAACCGATCATGATGCCGCAGATGACGAGGATGCTCATCCGCGGCACCCGCCGGGCCACCACCAGCACAAAGGCCATAGCCGCCATCGAGCCTGCAAAAGCGGCGATGATGAGGGTGGCCGAGCCGGTGAGCAGCCCCTGCTGTAAAAACACCACCATCGTCAGGGCCACCGCCAGCTTTGCGCCGCTGGACACGCCCATGACGAAGGGGCCGGCGATGGGGTTGGCGAAGAAGGTCTGCAGGAGGTAGCCCGCCGCCGAGAGGGCCGCGCCCAGCAGCACGACCATGACCGCCCGGGGCAGACGGAGCTGGAGCACGATGCCCACGGCCAGCGCATCTTCGCCCCGGCCCAGCAGAGCCGCCGCCACCGCGCCGGGCGTCAGGGACACACTGCCCCAGAACAGGTTGAGTGCAAACAGCACAGCGACCCCCGCCGTGAGGGCGAGGTACGCGAGGCTGAGGCGGCGGGTGGTGGTCATGACAAAGCTCCTTTTATACGATGCGCTGTAAGAAACGGAGGGACGCCGGGTCGGGCGAGCCCTCAGTGAAGACGAGGTTCATATCCGAGATGAGGTCGGCCAGCTCCATGCTCTGCTGGAAGAGGCTCTGGGCCGTACACCAGCAGTCGCCGGACTGGACGGCCTTGAAATCCGCCAGCATCGGACATTTTTCGATGAGCTGGTCACGGGTCTCCACGACGCCCTCGATGGTGCTGTTGTAGATGAGGACGTCGGCGTCCCTGGCCCGGGCGTAGAACGTCTCCAGCGGCAGTTTGATGGTGGACTGGGCCGACGTCTCCCCCTCGAGGTCGTCGAAGATGTAGACGCCGCCGGCCATCTCCACCATCTGGGCCACATAGTCGCTGGTGCGGCGGACGGTGATGAGGTTATTTGTGGTGATGGAGAAGAAGGCCGCGGTCTTGCCCGTGTTCTCCTGCTCGAGGATAGGGGCCACCTGCTCCACCTTCTGGCGGAAGACCTCTTCCGCCATCTCAGTCTTATTCAGCAGGATGCCGTAGAGCTTGAGCCACTCCATCCGGGCCAGCGGGCCGCTCTCGTAGCTCGAGCGCTCCACGAGGACCGGCACGCCGAACTTTTCCAGCTGCTCCTTGACCTCGGGGTCGTGGAGCACCATGGTGTTCTCGATGGCGAGGGTGCAGCCGGCGGCAAGGATGCGCTCATAGTCCGGGGCGCTGTACTTGCCCGCGTAGGCGATGCGGCCCTCCTGCATGGCCTGTCTGGCCTCTTCCACATACCAGCCCTCGGCCTTCGTGCCGGAGAGGGCGATGCTGTCCAGCGCGTCCAGATGGACGAAGAGGTCCATCACCGAGGTGGAGACGAGATAAATATGATCCAGCGGCTGGCGCAGCAGAACGACGTCCTCGGGCAGGTCGTCCACCTCGGCGGCCCCCTCGGGGACGACGAGGAACCGCCCGGCGTCCGGGATGTCGATCATCACATAGCCGCCCTCATAGCAGTCGGCGGAAAACTGGGTGGCATAGTCCAGCGGATAGCTGTGGTCGAACACGAGGGATGCTGTATTGGCCGGGGCAGTCTTATTCTGCCCGCAGCCCGCAAGGGCAAGGGCGGCGGCAGGCAGGGCTTTCAGGAAATTGCGGCGTTTCATCGTTACTTTGCCTCGATCAGGGATGCAGAGGCGAAGGTCAGCGTATACTCGATCTCGTGCGGGGTGCTCATGGCGACGGTATCGCCCACCACATCCAGCGGGGTGTCGAGAGCCGCGACGGGGATTTCGAAGGTAGAGTTGCCCTCGGTGTTGGTGGGCAGATACTTCTCGCCGTCCACCAGCATATAGTCGTAGTTGGGGCTGGACCAGACGATGGTGGCGGTCATCCTGCCGTCGGCCACGGTCAGAGCCGCAGGGCTTTCCACGGTGGCGCGGCCAGAGCCGCCCTCGAGGGTCACGTCGCAGGTGTAGGTTCCGTCGGCAGGTGCTTCCGCTGCAGCAGGCTGGGCGTTGGCGACACGGACGGTATGGTCGTACCACTTGCCCTTGGAGCCGAGGATGGCCAGCTGGAAGTCCTCGTCCAGAGCCTTCACCGGGATGTCGAAGCCATACACCTCATCCGAGGTGCCGTCGGAGTAGGTGACGGTGTCGGTGGTGGGCTGGAGCCAGTCGGCCTCGTGGGAGGCTGCGTCCTCTGCCGTGCCGACGTAGAGGTTGACGATCTTCTTGGAGACGAGGCTGACGTGGAAGGTCATCTGACCGTCCTTCACGGTCAGAGTCCCCTTGCCGTCATTGGCCTCGTTGGCATGGAACATGGAGCTGTCGGTGTCAAAGTCGGCGGTGTAAACGCCGTCGGGCAGAGCGGCCTCTGCCGCCGGTTCGGAAGCTGCCTCGCTCACGGCAGAGGAGGCCGCAGCCTCGGAGGAAGCGGCAGAGCTGGCCGGGGCGCTGGATGCACCGCAGCCGGTGAGAGAACCAGCCAGCACAGCACCGGCCAGCAGAAGAGCAAATTTATGGTTCAGTTTCATGATGATATACCTCGAAGTATCTATTTTACAGAAAAGATTATAACACGCAATGGCCCGAATTCAAAGCAGGCCGAAAAAGAAATTGCCCGAAAAGGCACTCCTTTCCGGGCAATCATAGAGTCAGAAGCTGCTTTCGCAAGCAGGGTGCACCAAACGGCGAGGATTTTTGCCCGCAGGCAAGGCGATTTTCCGCAGCAATCCTGGGCGGATTGCAAGGGAAAGCAACGCAGTATGCGAGCAAAAAGACCGCCCGGGCGGTGTGCAATGATTACGAAAACGGCTTCCTAGCTCAGCCGTTCAGGGAATCGACAGCGGCCTTGGTGTGTGCGACGTAGAGCTGCTGGATGTCAGCGACCTCGCCCAGACCGGCGATCTGGCACTCGACAGAGTCGAATTCGCCGGATGCCTCGAACTGGCTCTTCCAGGAATCCTCGTCGCCGCCCGCCATATCGTTGTTGGCATGGTCGCCTGCAACGACCATCAGGGGACGCAGGACGACCTTGGTGTAACCGGCGGCCTTGACAGCCTCGATGACGTTCTCGCAGGCAGTCTCCTCCGGCTCACCCTCGACGGTGCCGATGAAGACATTCTTGTAGCCCAGAGCGTTCATCTGAGACTGCATCTGGCTGTAGCTCACCTTTGCGGTGTGAGAGGTGCCGTGGCCCATGAAGACGAAAGCGGTGCCGTCCTTAGCAGCGGCGTCCAGACTGTCGAAACCGGCGGTCTTGACGGCCTCAGCGGTGATGGCCTTGGCGACAGCTTCCTTGTCGGCGTTGATGACGGTGGCATCGCTGCCCACCTCGCCCAGCAGAGGCTCGGCGATGGCGACAGACTCGAACTTATCGCGGTAGCTGTCCACCATCTCCATCATCTCGTCGTACTCCGCGCCATGCATCAGGTGGGTGGGCTGGACGACCAGATCCTTCACGCCGTTGGCAACAGCGCGCTCCAGAGCCTGCTCCATGTTGTCGATCTTCTCGCCGTCACGGGCCTGGACATGGTTGATGATGATCTGTGCGGTGAAGGCACGGCGGACAGACCAGTCGGGATATGCGGCCTGGATGGCGTCCTCGATGCCCTTGATGTCCGCTGCGCGGCTGTCGTTGAAGGAGGTGCCGAAGCTGACGACCAGGATCTCCTTGTCGCCGATGTTGTCCTGGTTGCGGGCGTCGTCCTTAGAGGCGTCGCCGGTGTCGCGGCCAAAGTAATCGGGGTCAGCCTCTTCACCCTCGACCAGCTCCTTCTGAGCGTCGGTCAGAGCGTCCCATGCTGCCTTTGCAGCCTCGCACTGCGCGTCGGTGTTCTCGTTGCGCTCCTGCACATAGATGGCGTCGATGAGGTCTGCCACATTCTTTGCTGCCATTTCATCAGCCTCCTCGCTGCTCACTTCGCTGGCGGCAGCAGAGCTTGCAGCGGTGCTGCCGGCGGCAGTGGAAGAAGATGCACCGCAGCCGGTGAGGACACCGGCACACAGGGCCAGTGCGGCGGCAGCGGCGGTGACGCGCTGCCAGTTCTTGTTGGTTGCCTTACGCATTGTTTGAGTCCTTTCTGTTGTGTGGAATGTACGTTTCCGATAGAAAGGGTACGAAACGGGGGCCAGCTCAAACGAAAAAAGAGCCTTTTCACCGCGCGGAAGGCACAGCAAAAAGACCCTTTGAACTTTTGGGCTTTTTGGTACGACCAATTCCTCGTGATCCGGAGCCGGACGCTCCTGTACCAACAGCGGGCAGGTTTCCTGACTGAAAGCTCACCGCCCGCTGCCGCCTTCCCAGAGGCAAAGCCTCCAGTGACCGGCGCTGAGCGCCAAGGCAGCGGACTCCCTTATCACAGTGACGAGATCGCGCGGGACTCACACCCGCTTCCCTTTTACCCTCCCGGCCGGGGACGAGACCCCGGCGGCAGGCACCTGCTGTTTTCTATTCAGACGAGGTGAAGTATACCACACTCCGCCCTAAAATGCAATATCTCAGCCCTCCTGCGGCACGGTCCAGACCATGCCCAGCGCTTCGAGCTTTGCGATGCGCTCTGCCGTCAGCTTTTTCTCGGCACAGGCGTAGTTTTCGCGCATCCGGCGGACCCAGTCGCCGAGGCAGAAGCCGTCTTCGGTCTTATAGTTCACCGGCACCAGCAGATCGCCGTGGGCGGCGCAGTACTCTTCGGCACGGCGGAACGCCCCGGCCCACTTGGCCTCCCGGGCGTCCCACTGCATCCCGATGGCATCCAGCAGAGCGATATGCTCCGGCGTCACCTGGAACGAGCCGGGCCGGGCCTTGCGGGCAGCCCGGAGGTTCGAGATCCAGACGCCCAGACGGAAGCCGTTCTCGTCCACGTATCCGGCAGGCACGAGGAGGCTGCCCTTCTTCTCGGCGTAGAGCCTGGCGCTCTGGTAGTTGTCCAGCCAGTTCTGCTCCCGCACGCTGCACGCGGGCGGCACCGGGGCGCTGAGGCGTCGGCCTTTTTCGCCCTTGAACAGCTCTTTCAGGGCCGCGCGGCGCTCGGCGGAGAGCTTTTTTTTGCCCTCCCGCAGCATCTGCTTCTGACGGGACAGCCAGCTGCCCAGCCAGATGCCGTCCTCCGTCCGGTACTGGGCCGGAACGGCCAGACTGCCGTGCTCCTTTTTGTATTCCGCGGCCAGCTCGTAGCGGTGCTGCCACGAGTCGGTCTTTTCCCAGTTCATGCCCAGCTCGTCCAGCAGGGCTTTCCGCTCCGGCGTCACCCGGGCGCTGCTGCGCTCGGGGTTCTGCCATGCGTACCGCTGGCGGGACACCCACTTGCCCAGCAGGATGCCGTCTTCGTCGATGTACTCGGTGGGGACGTCGAGGTTCCCGTGGGCGGCGTGGTACTTCACAGCGGCCTCGTAGGCGGTCTGCCACTTGCGGTCGTTCCGGTTCGTCCAGTCCACTCCCAGCGCTTCCAGCTTTTCGATCTGGGCGTCGGTCAGCACACCTTCTTTATAAGCGGCACGCTGACTGCCCAGCCAGACGCCCAGCGCCATGCCGTCCGGCGTGACATACTTGACGGGAATTTCCAGCGTGTGATTTTCCAGATAATACTGGACGGCGGCGGCATAGCTCTTCTCCCAGAGGATGCTGCCGGTGTCCCACACCATGCCCAGTGCCTCGAGGCGCTCGACGCGGTCTGACGGCAGGTTCCCGCTCAGATAGCGCTGGCGGTTGTAGACGATCCACTCGCCCAGTGCAAAGCCGTCCTTATCCTTATAATGGACCGGCACCAGCAGGTCGCTGTGGCTGCCGCGGTACCGCCGGGCCGAAGCACAGCCGTTCTCCCACGCCAGCTCGAGCCGCTTTTTCCAGTTCATGCCGATTTTGTCCAGCCGGGCGGCCTGCTCGGCGGTGAGGCGTCCCTTTTTCTTTCCGGCCCGGACAAGGCGCTGGTTTTCCAGCCAGCGGCCCACGGCCACGCCCCCAAAGCGGTAGGAGCGAGGCACGTCCAGCGTCTTTCCCTCTGCCGTCATCTGCTTTGCGGCGGCATAATAGCGCTCCCAGTCGGAATCCAGCGCGCGGCGGAGCTGCCGGTAAGCCCGGCGGCAGGCAGAGAGAGGCTCTTCCAGCGGGAAGGCTTCTGCCCCCGCCGCGCTGCACTCCTTCCGCAGCTGCTGCACACAGGTCAGCGCCTCAAAGGCCGCGCTCAGCTCTGCCACCGGCACACTGCCGCAGGCTGCAAGGGCGCGTGCCAGCATCTGCCGGTATGCGGCCGGTCCAGCGCTGCGGCGCACCAGCACCACGCCCGAGATCCCGGCCAGAGGTGACTGCACCGCCGGGCCGTTGGCACAGACCAGCAGCCGGAGGGTGGCTGCTTCGTCGGCCGCAAAGCCTTCTGCATCCTTATAAATATGTGTTCCTGCACCAAACAGCTTCTCGGCCTGCTCTGCGGTCTGCGCCGCCGCTGCATCATCCTCGCAGAGGACAAGATACCGCCCGGCAGCATCCGGGAGCCACTGCGCCAGCAGCTGTTCCACCGGCGGAAGCTTCTCTACGGCGAGGCTCAGAGCCTGATATTTCTCGGCGTTGGGGTCAGGGCAGCCCGGCAGATGGAGGTTTTTCACCTCAGCACGGAGGCGGGCCATCGCATCTTCCAGCGGCCAGAGCAGAGCCGTATAGGAGGCCGGCATGGGCAGCAGGCCCTCGGCCATCGCCCCGCCCAGTGCCAGCGGCTCCACGATGGCGTCGGCCAGCATCTCCTCGGCAGCGCGGCAGCTGTCGCCCGGGGCGTCCGGCTCCCCCAGAGCCAGCAGCTTTGCCCCCGGGCAGAGGCGGAACAGGGGCTGGACACAGTCGGTCCAGTCCTTTGCGCTCATCTCCCTCCAGCCGTCCAGTACCAGCAGGCCGGGCCGGAACTCAGCCAGCGCCACCCAGCCCAGCGCATTCTGCACGACCAGCTGCTCGCAGCTCATCAGCCGCACCCGGCCGTCCAGCGTCCGGCCCAGCCGCTTTGTCAGGGCGCGGCGCAGCTCCAGACGGGCAACGCAGGACACCACCCAGAGCACGCGCATCTCGGGGTGGGCGTCCAGCAGCTCCCACACGATGCAGCCTTTGCCCGTACCCGCCGGGCGCACCAGCGCAGCACAGTTTTTCTGCTGCAGTCCAGCCTCCGCTGCACGGCAGGCTGTTTTATTTGAATCATCTACCAAAATCGACATATCTTATCCTTTCTGCCCCTTCCGAGGGTTCAGAAATTCGCTTTTTCTGCAAAAAAGAAACGCGCCTGCGCAAAGCCGGCTTTCCTGCCTGCGCTGCGCCTGCGTTTTTCTGCAAAAATGTTACTTTCATGCTCTATTTTTATCATAAAAGTTTATTTCTTGTCAAGATGATTTGCGCAGATTTTTCCAAATAATTTTACATTCCCTTTTTCCGGAAATTCCGGGACCGTTCCCTGCTGGCCGTTGACGGCGGAGACAGTTGGTGGTAGACTTTTTTCATCGGCTCCCCTTTTGGCGGGAGACTCCCCTATTTATGATATGTGAGGTAATCGATATGAACATCATCCGCACCGAAAAAGCTCCCGGCGCCATCGGCCCCTACTCTCAGGGCTACACCGTGGGCGGTCTCGTCTTCACCTCCGGCCAGATCCCGGTAGACCCCGCTACCGGCGCAGTCGCCGAGGGCATCGCCGCACAGGCTGACCAGAGCTGCCGCAATGTGGGCGCTATCCTCGAAGCTGCCGGCGTGGGCTTTGACAAGGTGGTCAAGACCACCTGCTTCCTGGCCGACATCGCCGACTTTGCCGCTTTCAATGAGGTGTACGCCAGGTATTTCACCTCCAAGCCCGCCCGCAGCTGCGTGGCCGTGAAAGACCTGCCCAAGGGCGTGCTCTGCGAGATCGAAGCCATCGCTGAGGCCTGAGCCGCCTTTTCAGCACAAGAGGGGCCGTCTGCACTCCATTCCGGGTGCGGACGGCCCCTCTTGTCTGTCTTCGATTCCAGTTTTTCATGCTGGCCAGCTTTCTTAGCCGGAGAAATTGACTTCGTTTTTCGCTTTTGTTACAATAGAATCAACCTGTTGTAAAAGATTTCCGGTCAAGTTTGAAAGAGAGGTCCCTGCCCATGTCCAATTCCCGTGTTGAAAGCCACAGCCGCGCCGAATTGCGCAACAAGATCATCAGCGCAGCCACCCTGCTCGAGATCCTGTTGTCCGGCCTCGTCCTCATCGGCCTGCTGCTGTCGATGGTGCCGCTGCTGCAGTGGATGCCCGGCCTGCTGTTCGACGGCAACGACGTCGAGGTGAGCATCTTCTTACAGCGGGCGCTGGACATCGTCATCGGCATCGAGTTTATCAAGATGCTGGCCAAGCACAGCCCCGGCTCCAGCCTCGAAGTGCTGCTCTACGCCATCGCCCGCCACATGGTGGTGGGTCACGAATCCGCACTGGAGAACCTGCTGAGCGTGGGCGCCATCGCCCTCATCTTCATCGTGCGGAAGTTCTTCTTCGTGCCGGCCTTCGGCGCTCACCTGCCCGACGGCCACCCCGCACCCGACCTCACCCCTTCCCAGAGCGGCATCCCGGAAGATGAATTTGCCGCCCGGCTGCGCAAACACCTCAGCCGTAAGTCTGCTGAACGGGAAGAGACCATTGCCATCGAAGACCCCGCGTATGAGGACAACACCGATACCCTCTTGGAGACCGACGCGAAATAACTTCTGCCAAACAGCAAAATGCCCCGCAGGACGCTCGTCGAGAGCTGCCTGCGGGGCATCTTTTTATGCTTAGTTGCTCTTGTGCTTCTGGCCGAAACGGTACTCCTTGCCGTCCCGGATGCGCTGGATGTTGGAACGGTGCATCCAGATGACCATGCCGCCCATGATAGCAGCGCCGACGGTGCAGACCACCACGTCCCGGGTCGGCAGGCCGCGCATGAGGCTGTACACCAGCGTCAGGACCGGGTAGGCCGCGGCCATGGTGATGCTGCCCAGCGACACCATGCCGGTGGGGACCAGGCAGACGAGGAAGATGACCGCCAGCACCGGCAACAGCACCGGCTGGACTGCCAGAATGGCACCGGCAGCCACCAGCACGCCCTTGCCGCCCTTGAAGCCGAAGTAGATGGGCTTGGAGTGGCCCACCACGGCGAGGATGGCGGCGAGGTAGACGCCCAGATAGGGCGAGACGGCAGCGTCAGCGGGCAGATGACCGAACAGCCACCGGCCAAGGCAGACGGCCACGACGCCCTTGAGCACATCGCCCACCGCCGTGAGGGCAGCGGCCTTCTTACCGAAGGTGCGCAGCATATTGGTCATACCGGCAGCGCCCGAGCCGTGGGTGCGGACGTCGTCATGGTACAGGTATTTGCTGACGAGGATGCCGGTGTCCACGCTGCCCAGCAGATAGGCTTCGGCAGCGACCGCCAGCACAATGAGAAATGCGGTCATAGAACCAGTCTCCCTTCCTTATACGTCCTTCGCGCCCACCTCGCCGGAGCCGCGCTCACGCACGACAAGGCGGATGGGGGTGTGCTCCAGGCCGAAGTTCTCGCGGATCTGGTTGATGATATACCGCTGATAGCTGAAGTGGAACAGGTGCTTTGCGTTGACGAAGGCCACGAACGTCGGAGGCCGGGTGGAAGCCTGGGTCAGGTAGAAGATCTTCAGGCGGCGGCCCTTGTCGCTGGGCGGCTGCATCCGGGCGGTGGCACGGGCCAGCATCTCATTCAGCACACCGGTGGGTACGCGGGCACCGTTCTGGCTGTCCACGTCGCGGATGAGCTGCATCAGCTTGTTGACGTTGTAGCCGGTCTGGGCCGAGATGAAGATGATGGGAGCGTAGCCCATGAAGCTGAAGCACTCG
>ENA-UEQQ01000012-UEQQ01000012.1-human-gut-metagenome-genome-assembly--contig:-NODE-12-length-51348-cov-33.582786_pt1 | contig 51348 bp, 45 predicted proteins | sample MGYA00242956_ERZ507956 | MGnify/ENA primary metagenome ERZ507956 (study PRJEB26167, sample SAMN06115407) | human gut metagenome | host: Homo sapiens | place: China:Hubei | collected 2016-07-12 | study... | reverse complement strand
TACTACATCCCCGAGGCTGACGCTTCCGATGAGGACCGCGAGACCATGATCCGTCAGGCTGTCAACGACGGCGCTGACGTCATCGTCTGCGTCGGCTACCTGTACGGCGCTTCTCTGGCATGGGCTGCTGACCAGTACCCCGATGTCAAATTCATCGCCATCGATGTCACCCAGGGCGACATCGGCACCGACGCCATCCCCGCAAACTGCTACTGCATCACCTTCAAGGAGGAGCAGGCAGGTTATCTGGCTGGCTACGCTGTCGTTAAGGACGGCAAGACCAAGCTGGGCTTCCTCGGCGGCATGGCTGTCCCCGCTGTCATCCGTTACGGCTACGGCTACGTGCAGGGCGCTGACGCTGCTGCTCAGGAGCTGGGCACCAACATCGACATCAACTACTTCTACGGCGGCCAGTTCTACGGCGATGCAAACATCACCTCCCGTATGGAGGGCTGGTACTCCAACGGCACCCAGGTCGTCTTTGCCTGCGGCGGCGGCATCTACACCTCCGCTGTTGAGGCTGCTCTGAAGAGCAACGGCTATGTCGTCGGCGTTGACGTTGACCAGAACTACATCGGTGTCAACGGCGTGGCAGACGGCTCCTTCGCTTACAACCCCTTCATCACCTCTGCAATGAAGGGCCTGACCGAGGCTGTCAACACCGCTCTGTCCGACATCGAGGCAGGCGATTGGAGCGACATCGCTGCTTCCAACGGCAACTTCGGTCTGGAGGACGGCGACTACGTCGGCCTGCCCACCGATGCTGACAGCTGGAACTTCGAGACCTTCACCACCGACGAGTACGAGGCACTGAAGGAGAAGATCAAGAGCGGCGAGATCGCTGTGGACAACAGCTCTGACGACAGCACCAAGCCCACCGTCAGCGAGTTCACCACCGTCAACTACATCCAGTAATCAGAAACTTCCCGGGCGGGACGCTTTGCAAAGGGCGTCCCGCCTTTTTTGTATGCTTTTTTCAAGACGATGAAGGAATGCCTGTCAAAATGCACAAAAGTAATACTTATGATATGGCAAAACACTAAATTTTCAAAAAGAAGTGTGCAAAACAGCAAAAATACGGTATAATGGGCATTACAATAGTATAAGTGTCGTTTGGACACGAAAGGAGAGTGAGCAGATTGGCAGAGGATTTTGTGATCGAGATGCTCCATATCACCAAGGAGTTCCCGGGCATCAAGGCAAACGACGACATTACCCTGCAGCTGCGCAAAGGTGAGGTCCATGCCCTGTTGGGCGAGAACGGCGCAGGCAAAAGCACCCTGATGAGCGTGCTGTTCGGTCTGTATCAGCCGGAGGAGGGTAAGATCCTCAAAAACGGCAAAGAGGTCGCCATCCGCAACCCCAACGATGCAAATGCACTGGGCATCGGTATGGTCCACCAGCACTTCAAGCTGGTGGAGTGCTTCAGCGTGCTGGACAACATCATTCTGGGCGTGGAGCCCAACAAGCTGGGCTTTTTGCAGAAGGCCGAGGCCCGCAAGAAGGTCGTGGCCCTGAGCGAGAAGTACGGCCTGCGTGTTGACCCCGATGCGCTCATCAGTGATATTTCGGTCGGTATGCAGCAGCGTGTGGAGATTTTGAAGATGCTCTACCGCGACAATGAGATCCTCATCTTCGACGAACCCACCGCTGTGCTGACCCCGCAGGAGATCGACGAGCTGATGGAGATCATGCGCGGGTTCAAGAAGGAGGGCAAGTCCATCCTCTTTATTACCCACAAGCTCAACGAGATCATGGCGGTCGCCGACCGCTGCACCGTCCTGCGCAAGGGCAAGTATATGGGTACCGTGGACATCAAGGACACCACCAAGGAAGAGCTTTCCCGCATGATGGTCGGCCGTGACGTCCAGCTTCAGGTCGATAAAAAGCCCGCTCACCCGGGCGATGTCGTGCTGGACGTGGAGGGTGTCACCATCCACAACGACCAGCGCAAGAAGGACTCCGTCAAGGACGTCACCTTCCAGGTCCACGCAGGCGAGATCGTCTGTCTGGCGGGCATCGAGGGCAACGGCCAGACCGAGCTCGTCTACGGCCTCACCGGCCTCGAAAAACTGTCGGGCGGCAAGATCACGCTGGACGGCAAGGACATCACCCGCGAGAGCATCCGTCAGCGCTCGAAGGACGGCATGAGCCACATCCCCGAAGACCGCCACAAGCACGGTCTGGTGCTGGATTACAGCCTCGAGAACAACATGGTGCTCCAGCGCTACTGGCAGCCCGAGTTCCAGAAGGGCGGCTTCATCCAGTCCGATAAAGTCCGCGAGTACTCCGATAAGCTCATCGCTCAGTACGACGTCCGCAGCGGTCAGGGCAGCTCCACCATCGTGCGCAGCATGTCCGGCGGCAACCAGCAGAAGGCCATCATCGCCCGCGAGATCGACAAAGACCCCAAGCTGCTGGTGGCTGTTCAGCCCACCCGCGGCCTGGATGTCGGCGCGATCGAATACATCCACCGCCAGATCGTCGCCGAGCGCGACAAGGGCAAAGCTGTCCTGCTGGTCAGCCTCGAGCTGGATGAGGTCATGAACCTGTCCGACCGCATCCTCGTCATGTACGAGGGCGAGATCGTGGGCGAGTTCGACCCCAAGACCACCACTGTGCAGGAGCTGGGCCTCTACATGGCCGGCGCACGCAAGCAGGGAAAGGAGAGCAAATAAATGAACAAGAAAAAACTTTCCCACAGCAACCTCAACAGCTCCATCACCAGTGTGCTGGCCGCGCTGCTGTGCATCGTCATCGGCATGGCTGTGGGCTTCCTCGTGCTGCTGGCCATCAACCCGGCCCATGCATGGGGCGACGGCTTTGTCCGCATCATTAAGGGCGGCTTCCATGACGCCCCCTACGGCGTCGGCAAGGAGCTGGCCAACGCAGCACCCCTCATCATGACCGGTCTGTCCGTGGCCTTCGCCTTCAAGACCGGCCTGTTCAACATCGGCGCTGCCGGTCAGTACACGCTGGGCGCTTACGGCGCTCTCTACTGTGCCATCATGCTCAAGATGCCCTGGTATGTCTGCCTGATCGCCGCCACCATCCTCGGCGGCATCTGGGGCGCTATCCCCGGCTTCTTCAAGGCTTACTTCAACATCAACGAGGTCATCACCTCCATCATGTTCAACTGGATCGGCCTGTATCTGGTCAATGAGCTTATCTACCAGAACGGCACCGGCCCCATGTACGACGTGCGCAACACCCGTACCCTGAACCTCGGAAAGAGCGCCGAACTGTCCCAGTCCCTCATCCCGGACTTCGGCCTGAACAAGATGTTCCAGACCAACAGCACCACCATCGCGATCTTCCTCGCTGCGGCAGTCGCCGTTCTGATCTGGGTCATCCTGAACAAGACCACCTTTGGCTATGAGCTGAAGGCCGTCGGCCTGAACAAGAGCGCCGCCCGCTACGCCGGCATCAACGAGAAGAAGAACATCATCCTCTCCATGGCCATTGCAGGCGCTCTGGCAGGCTTCGGCGCCGGACTCTACTACCTGTCCAACGTCTCTCAGTGGAACCCGCTGAACTCCACCAGCCTGCCGGCCATGGGCTTCAACGGCATCTCTGTGGCCCTGCTGGCAAGCTCCAACCCCATCGGCACCATCTTCTCCGCTCTCTTCATCTCCCACATCTCGGTCGGCGGCTCTTTCCTGTCCACCAAGTATTACCCCACCGAGATCTCCGACCTGATCAGTGGTATCATCATCTACCTGTGCGCATTCTCCATGCTGTTCCGTGGCAAGATCCACTCCATGCTGTTCAAGAATGCGGACAAGACCAACGTGAATGCAGAGCCTGCCCCTGCTAAGACCGAAACCAAGAAGGAGGGCAAGTGATATGCTGCTTCTCATCAAGTATACTCTGCTGTATGGCATCGTGCTGATGCTGGTCGCTCTGGGCGGTATGTTCAGTGAGCACTCCGGCATCATCAACATCGCACTGGAAGGCATCATGGTCATCGGCGGTGTGGCGGGTGTCCTCACCCTCACCATGCTGCCCGCGAGCATGCCGGCTTTCGCCACCGTGCTCATCGCTGTGCTGGTGGCTGCTATCGCCGGTATGATCTACAGCCTGCTGCTGGCCTTCGCGTCCATCAACCTGAAAGCGGATCAGACCATCGGCGGCACGGCCCTGAACCTGCTGGCAACGGCGGTGGCTGTGGTCATCTCCAAGAACTTCAGCGACAGCGGCAGCGCCAAGCTGAACTACTCCAACAAGCCTTTCCTGTTCAGCATCGGCGGCCTGGAGCTGAGCATCTTTGTCCCGCTGGGCATCGCACTGCTCATCATCAGCTACATCGTGCTGTACAAGACCCGCTTCGGCCTGCGTCTGCGCGCCTGCGGCGAGCATCCTCAGGCTGCGGACTCTGTGGGCATCAACGTCTACAAGATGCGCTATGCCGGTGTCATCATCTCGGGCGCTCTGGGTGCGATCGGCGGTCTGGCCTATATCGTGCCTCCCGTCCAGACCTGGAACTTCGAGGTCGGCGTGGCCGGTGCAGGCTTCCTTGCCATGGCTGTTATGATCTTCGGTCAGTGGAAGCCCTTCAACATCTGCGGCGCAGCCATGTTCTTTGCCGTGTTCAAGAGTCTGGCCAACATCGCCGACTCCACCTTCCTCGCACAGCTCCACTGGTCCAGCAACATCTACAACATGATGCCCTTCGTGGCATCCATGGTCATTCTGGCCTTCACCTCCAAGAACAGCATGGCTCCCAAGGCCGAGGGCATCCCCTACGACAAGGGTTCCCGCTGATTCGAGCGTTTTTCCGGGCGCAGCTGCTTTTTCGGGCGGCTGCGCCCTTTTTGCTTCTTTTTCAACAGATTCCACAAAACGGCGCTTGCTTTTGCGGGAAAATTTGCTATACTTGAATTACAATGTCATACTATTGCCGGAGGCGGGGCAGTGCGGCCCGGGCCGTCGGCGGAGAATACGATTTAGGAGCGTGACCTTATGCGCATTTACGATTTGATCGCCAAGAAGCGGGACGGCGGCACCCACAGCCGCGAGGAGCTGGAAGCCATCGTCAACGGCTTCGTCAGCGGCGAGGTGGCCGATTACCAGATGGCGGCCTGGATGATGGCAGTTTATCTGCGCGGCATGACCGACGAGGAGACTGCCGAGCTGACCGACGTGATGGCCCACAGCGGCGTCATGGTAGATCTTTCGCCCATCCCGGGCATCAAGGTGGACAAGCACTCCACCGGCGGCGTGGGCGACAAGACCACGCTGGTCATCGCGCCCATCGTCGCGGCCTGCGGCGTCAAAATCGCCAAGATGAGTGGCCGCGGCCTCGGCCACACCGGCGGCACCATCGACAAGATGGAGAGCGTCCCCGGCACAAAGACCGCCCTCTCGCAGGAGGAGTTCTTTGCACAGGTGAACAAGATCGGCCTGTCGGTCATTGGCCAGAGCGAGGGCATCGCCGTGGCAGATAAGAAGATGTACGCCCTCCGCGATGTCACCGCGACCGTCAGCTGCATCCCCCTCATCGCGTCCAGCATCATGTCCAAGAAGCTGGCCTCCGGCTCCGACGCCATCCTGCTGGACGTCACCACCGGTACCGGTGCGTTCATGAAGACCGTGGACCAGAGCATCGAACTGGCCAAGCTGATGGTCTCCATCGGCACCCATCATGGCCGCCGCGTCGCTGCGATGATCACCGACATGGACACCCCGCTGGGCCACAACATCGGCAACAGCCTTGAGGTCATGGAGAGCATGGACGTGCTCAAGGGCCGCGGCCCCGCCGACCTGACCGAGGTCTGCCTGCAGCTGGCTGCGAATATGCTGGTGCTGGCCGATCAGGGATCCCCCGCCGAGTGCCGCGCCATGGCCGAGGCTGTCATCGCAGACGGTTCTGCCTATGCAAAGTGCAAGGAGATGTTCGCGGCCCAGGGCGGCGATACCCGCGTTCTGGACGACTACAGCCTCTTCGAGAAGCCCGCCGCCAGCTATGAGCTGCTGGCCGAGGAAGACGGCTACATCGTCGCCAACGACGCCGAGAAGATCGGTTCTGCCAGCGTTCTGCTGGGCGCAGGCCGTCAGAAGAAGGGCGACCCGCTGGACTTCGCCGCCGGCATCACCCTCCACAAGAAGCGCGGCGACTACGTTCACAAGGGCGAGAGCCTCGCCACCTTCTACGGCGCGGCGGATAAGTTCGACGCTGCCGCCGCCGAGTACCGCAGCGGCCTCGTCTACGGCCCCGAAAAGCCCGAAGAAGCCCCGCTGGTCTACGCCCTCGTCACCAAGGACGGCGTGGAGCGGTACTGAAATACCTGAATCGCTGAGAACGGCCCCGGGATCTGTGTGTTCCGGGGCCGTTTTTCCGCCGGAATAGCGCTTTGCAGTGGATAAAGCCGACAGAAGGGCTGATTTTGTAGATGTTTTGCCCGAGATGTGGTATAATCTATTCAATAGCGCCCAGACGGCGCAGGAGAAGAGAAAGGGTTATTCTATGAAGATCGTTTTGGTGGGCGGCGGCAAGGTCGGCACAGCGCTGGCGCGGCAGCTCAGTGAAGAGGGTCACAACGTGACCGTTATCGACACGAACAAGGCCCGTGTGGAGCATATCGGGGAGTCCTACGATGTGATGAGCATTCTCGGCAACGGTTCATCCATCACCACCCTGTCGGAGGCGGGCGTGGAGGAAGCGGACGTGTTCATCGCAGTCACCGGTTCGGACGAGCTGAACCTGCTGTGCTGCATGTTCGCCAAAAAGGCGGGCCACTGCCACGCCATCGCCCGTGTGCGCAACCCGTCTTACAGCCATGAGCTGGACTTTATCAAGAAGCAGATCGGCATCTCGGCCATCATCAACCCCGAAATGGCAGCGGCCAAGGAAATCTCCCACCTGCTGCGGTTCCCGGGCGCAAGCAAGATCGATACCTTCGCGGGCGGACGTGTGCGGCTCATCAAGTTTGCGCTGACCGAACAGCAGGGGCTGGACGGCGTGGCGATCCACGAGATCCCCACCCGCCTCAAGAGCGACATTCTGGTCTGCGCGGTGGAGCGTGACGGCGGGGTCATCATCCCCAACGGTAACTTTGTGCTGAAGAACGGCGACCAGGTCACCTTCCTCGCCACGCAGGAGAAGGCCCATGAGTTCTTCCAGCGTATCAATATGCCGGTGCGGCCGGTGCGCAACGCCCTCATCGTGGGCGGCGGCGCCATCGCCTATTATCTGAGTCAGGAGCTGCTGGAAAATCACGTCCGCGTCCGCATCGTCGAGCGGGACCCGGCCCGCTGCAATGTTCTGGCTGAGTCCCTGCCCGAGGCACAGATCCTGAACGAGGACGGCTCCAACCGCGACTTCCTGCTCTCGGAAGGTCTGGAATCCACCGAAGCCTTCGTGGCGCTGACCAACATCGACGAAGAAAACGTGCTGCTGACCCTGTTTGCGAAAAAGCACTCCAAGGGCAAGCTGGTCACGAAGATCAACCGCCTCGAGTTCGACGATATTCTGGCCGGGCTCGATCTGGGCAGCATCGTCTACCCCAAGTACATGACCTGCGACTATATCGTGCAGTACGTCCGCGCCCTGCAGAACGAGGCCGGCAACAACATCAAGACCCTTTACCGCATCCTCGACGACCGCGTGGAAGCGCTGGAATTCACGGTCCATGAGGAGAGCCGGGCCACCGGCGTGCCGCTGAGCCAGCTGCATCTGAAAAAGAATCTGCTGCTCTGCTGCATCACCCGCGGCGACAACATCCTCATCCCCCGCGGCGGCGACCAGATCCAGGTGGGCGACAACGTCATCGTCGTCACGCTGGAACACGGCCTGCATGACCTGCGGGACATCGTGGAAGAGTAACGGGGGACAGAACGTATGAATTATGCGATCGTCTTTCGTCTGCTGGGCTACATCCTGATGATAGAGGGTACACTGCTGCTGCTCCCGGCGGTGACGAGCCTCATCTACGCCGAGTGGGCCGTCATGGGCGTGTTCCTGCTGACGGCGGCCATCAGTGGGGCGCTGGGCTTTGCCCTGCAGACCATCAAGCCCCGCAGCAAGGTGTTCTATATGCGGGAGGGCTTTGCGGCCACCGCCCTGAGCTGGATCACCATCAGTATCATGGGCGCAGTGCCGTTCGTCCTCACCGGCTGCATCCCGAACCCCGTGGACGCCATGTTTGAGACCGTTTCGGGCTTCACCACCACCGGTGCCAGCATCCTGCCCGGTGTGGAGGGCCTGCCCAACGGCATCCTGTTCTGGCGCAGCTTCACCCATTGGATCGGCGGCATGGGCGTTCTGGTGTTCCTGCTCTCCCTGCTGCCCCTGACCGGCGGCTCCCACGTCAACCTGATGAAGGCGGAAAGCCCCGGCCCGCAGGTGGACAAGCTGGTGCCGAAGGTGCAGTCTACGGCCAAGATCCTGTACGGCATCTATTTCGCGCTCACGGTGGTGGAGGTCTGCTTCCTGCTGGCGGGCGGAATGAATGTGTTCGACTCTCTGCTCACGGCCTTTGGCACGGCGGGTACTGGAGGCTTCGGCTTCAAGAACGACAGCTTTGCCAGCTTCTCGCCCTACATCCAGTGGGTCGTGACCATCTTTATGATCCTCTTCGGCGTCAACTTCAACGCGTATTTCCTGCTGCTGCTGCGCCGGTTCCGCCGCGCAGCGTCCAGCGAGGAAGTCCGCGCCTATTTTGCCATCATTCTGGCGGCGGTGGCCGTCATCACGGTGAACATCCGCAGTCTCTACGGCACCTTCGGCGAGGCGCTGCGCCATGCGGCCTTCCAGGTCGGCTCCATCATCACCACCACCGGCTTTTCCAGCTGTGATTTCGACCTCTGGCCCACGCTGGCAAAAGAGGTGCTGGTGCTGCTGATGTTCGTGGGTGCCTGCGCGGGCAGCACCGGCGGCGGCATCAAGGTGAGCCGCTTCCTCCTGATGGGAAAGACGCTGGGCAAGGAGCTGAAGCAGGCCCTCCACCCGCAGGTGGTGGCCCCCGTCCGGATGGACGGCAAGCTGGTCAATCATGAGACCATCCGCACCACCAACGTCTTTCTGGCGGCCTACATCTTCATCTTTGCGGCGAGTTTCATGCTTGTCAGTCTGGACGGCTTTGACATGGTGACGAACTTCACCTCCATCGCCGCCACCCTGAACAACATCGGCCCCGGCCTCAATCAGGTGGGTCCCATGATGAACTTCGGGGCCTACTCCAACTTTGCAAAGCTGGTGCTCATCTTCGATATGCTGGCCGGTCGTCTGGAAATTTTCCCGATGCTGGTGCTCTTCCTGCCCGATGCGTGGAGAAGATTCTAAAAGTTTTATAACGAAAAAATCCCCCGGTCCAGCCGGGGGATTTTTGTCTGTATCAGAACGTCAGCTCGACCTTTTCCTGCGCACGGTATTGCAGAGCCTCGAGCAGCGAATCCTCGTCGAGGAGGCGCTTGCCGGAGAGGTCGGCAATGGTGCGGGCCACCCGGAGGATGCGGTCGTGGGCGCGGGCCGAAAGGCCCAGCGTCTCGTAGGAGGCCCGCAGGAGCTGTTCAGCGGCGGGGGTCATCCGGCAGATGCGCCGCACCTGCCCGGCGGTGAGCTGGGCGTTGCAGCGCACAGCCTCGTAGCCGGGAGCAGCGTACCGCTGGGCCTGGATGGCCCGGGCAGCAAGGACCTGTTTCCGCAGCTCGGCGCTGCTCTCGGAAGGGGCAGCGCCATGCAGTTCATCGAAGGCCACCGGGTCCATCTCGACGCAGAGGTCGATGCGGTCCAGCAGCGGGCCGGACACCCGGCTGCGGTACTGCCGCACCGCGCTGGGCGAACAGGTGCAGGCCCGGGTGGGGTGGCCGTAGTAGCCGCATTTGCAGGGGTTCATGGCGGCGACAAGCTGGAAACGGCTGGGATAAGTGGCGCTTCCGGCGGCCCGGCTGACCGTGATGCAGCCGTCCTCGAGGGGCTGGCGCAGCACTTCGAGACTCTCGCGGGAGAACTCGGGCAGCTCGTCGAGGAAGAGGACGCCGCAGTTGGCCAGACTGCACTCGCCGGGGCGGAACAGCGCCCCGCCGCCTGCCAGCGCAGCCGAACTGGCCGAGTGGTGGGGGCTGCGGAAAGGCCGTGCCGTCACGAGACCCCGGCCTGCGGGCATCTGCCCGGCGATGGAGTAAATTTTCGTCGTCTCCACGGCTTCTTCCCGGGTCAGGGGAGGCAGGATGCCGGGCAGGCGGCGGGCCAGCATGGATTTGCCGGTGCCGGGCGCACCGACGAGCAGGACGTTGTGTCCGCCCGCAGCCGCGATGACCATCGCCCGGCGGGCCAGCGGCTGGCCGCAGACGTCAGCGAAATCGGGAACATGGTTCCACGCATCGGCAGGGTCGAAGGGGACAGGCATCGTAGGCAGGATGGGCTGGATGCCCCGCAGCGCATCCACGACCTGACGGGCCGTTGCGGCAGGGTAGACCTGCATCTCGCTGCCGCAGGCTTCAGCGGCTTCGGCAGCGTTCTCGGCAGGGACATAGAGCGCCCGCACACCGCCGGCAGCAGCTTCCAGCGCCATGGGCAGGACGCCGGACACCGGGCGGAGACTGCCGTCCAGTGCCAGCTCCCCCAGAAAGGCCGTGTCCTTCGGCGGCGGCTCCAGCTGCCCGGAAGCGGCCAGCACCGCCAGCAGCAGGGGCAGGTCATACACCGGGCCGGTCTTGCGGACGTCGGCGGGAGCGAGGTTGATGGTGATGCGGCGGTCAGGCCACTTGAAGCCCAGATTTTTCAGGGCTGCGTGGACGCGGTCGCCGCTCTCCCGGACGGCGGAGTCCGGCAGGCCGACGATGGAGAGGGCGGGCATCCCGCCCGAGATGTCGGCCTCGACTTCCACGGGGAAGCCGTTGAGGCCCTTGAGGCCGAAGCTCTTGAGGACTGCGTACATGGGCGCTCCTTTCTGCCCGATGGGGCGGCAGAGACCATCCATAAAAGGGGATGACGAAATTTTGCGGTGCTTCGAAACTTCTTCTGAGATGACAGACAAAAGACATGGAATGGTTGGCTAAGAACTGACTAAGAAATGGGAAAGACAGGGCGCAGACGCCCAAGTTCGACACAATTTTCTGTTTGAATCTATTATATTAAAGGGCATGTGAGATGTCAACGAAACGCGGGCGATCTGCGATTGGAGGAAGAATCTTATGGTTGCGAAAGAGTACTGCTGTTACACCAGGCCCTATTCCAGGATCGAAGGCTTTCAGCTTGCACACACGCTGTACTACAGCGCAAGCGTAGAGGAAGAGGGAGTTGTACTGGCAGTGCGGCAACAGCAGGGAGAAGAGTGTGTCACGGAGCAGGTCATCTGCCCGGTGGGCGACTTCGGGCGGCTGATGTCCCTGATGCGGTATCTGTGCGAAAATGGAGTAGGGCTGGGCCACTGGCTGGATGTACTGGACGACGCAGGGCAGGTGTACTGGCCCTGCACGGCTGCAAATGGGCAGCAGGAGGGCGGAAAGCCTGCACGATTTGTGGCATTTGCTGGTTTTGAGGGGGCAAACTTGGTACATAATCCTGAATTGACACAAAGCGTATAAAAGCTTATATTATAAGTAGACTTGGATGAATTTGTCCATTATGGTCAAAAATTATAAAGGTAAGGTGTGCAATATGTATCAGGATGAGTATAAGCGCTGGTTGGCAGCGGATCTGGAGGACGCAGATCTGAAGCCGGAGCTGGCCAGGATCGAGGGAAACGACGACGAGATCAAGGACCGCTTTGCCGTTGCACTGAAGTTCGGTACCGCCGGCCTGCGCGGCGTGCTGGGCGCTGGCACCAACCGCATGAACATCTACGTCGTGCGTCAGGCCACCCAGGGCCTGGCAAACTGGGTCAAGACCCAGGGCGGCAATCAGACCGTGGCCATCAGCTACGACAGCCGCCTGAAGAGCGACGTCTTTGCCAAAACTGCCGCCGGCGTTCTGGCCGCAAACGGCATCAAGGTGCGCATTTATGATGCTCTGATGCCTGTCCCGGCCCTGAGCTTTGCCACCCGTTACTATGAGTGCAATGCGGGCATCATGGTCACCGCTTCTCATAACCCCGCCAAGTACAACGGCTACAAGGCCTACGGCCCCGACGGCTGCCAGATGACCGATGATGCCGCCGCCATCGTCTACGACGAGATCCAGAAGACCGATGTCCTGACCGGCGCAAAGTACATCTCCTTTGCCGAAGGCGTCGAGCAGGGCCTCATCCGCTTTGTGGGCGACGACTGCAAGAACGCCCTCTACGCCGCCATTGAGGCACGTCAGGTGCGCCCGGGCCTGTGCAAGACCGCCGGCCTGAAGCTGGTCTACAGCCCGCTGAACGGCTCCGGTCTGGTGCCGGTCACCCACGTCCTGAACGACATGGGCGTCACCGACATCACCGTCGTGCCGGAGCAGGAGTACCCCAACGGCTACTTCACCACCTGCTCCTACCCCAACCCCGAGATCTTCGAGGCTCTGAAGCTAGGCCTCGACCTCGCCACCAAGACCGGCGCCGACCTGATGCTGGCCACCGACCCCGACGCCGACCGCGTGGGTATCGCCATGAAGTGTCCGGACGGCAGCTATGAGCTGGTCTCCGGCAACGAGATGGGCGCTCTGCTGCTGGATTACATCTGCGCAGGCCGCATCGAGAAGGGTACCATGCCCAAGGACCCCGTCGCCGTCAAGTCCATCGTCTCCACCCCGCTGGCCGATGCCATCGCCGCCCACTACGGCGTGGAGATGCGCAGCGTGCTGACCGGCTTCAAGTGGATCGGCGACCAGATCGCAAATCTGGAAGCTGCCGGTGAAGTGGACCGCTTCATCTTCGGCTTCGAGGAGAGCTACGGCTATCTGGCCGGCCCCTATGTCCGCGATAAGGACGCTGTCATCGGCTCCATGCTCATCTGCGAGATGGCCGCTTACTACCGCAGCATCGGTTCCTCCATCAAGGAGCGTCTGGAAGAGATCTACAAGGAGTATGGCCGCTACCTGAACAAGGTGGACAGCTTCGAGTTCCCCGGCCTGACCGGCATGGAGAAGATGGCCTCCATCATGCAGAAGCTGCGTGACGAGCCCCTCACCGAGCTGGCCGGCCACAAGGTGGTCAAGATCACCGACTACAAGAAGCCCGAAGAGACCGGCCTGCCCGCCGCAAACGTCCTCATCTACACTCTGGACAACGGCGCTACCGTGGTCGTCCGTCCCTCCGGCACTGAGCCGAAGATCAAGACCTACTTCACCACTCTGGGCAAAGACCTGGCCGAGGCACAGGCTCAGAAGGATGCGCTGGCCGCTGCCATCGAGCCCATCCTCGCATAACGCAGAAATTTCATAAAAAATTTATGCCCCCGTACAGCGCCAAAAGTGCTGCACGGGGGCATTTTTGATGGGCGAGGGCTGTTGCAGTTTGTGGGTGGATACGCTATAATATTCAATGAATAATAATACGCTCTGTGCAGTGCGGCGCAGGGCAGGAATAAAATGGGGCAGGTGTAAGAAATTGGAATGTCGTGTGACGGCAGTCCTGGTGGCGGCTGGTTCTTCCACCCGGATGGGATTTGATAAACTGAGCTTCGATCTGGGCGGTGAGACCGTCCTGGAGCGGAGCGTCCGGGCCTTTGACGAGTGTCCGGAGGTGGACGAGCTGGTGATCGTGACCGGCGCGTCCGATGAGAATGCCCAGCGGGCCGCTGCCCGCTGCAAAAAGCCGGTGCGGCTGGTGAAGGGCGGCTCGACCCGCGCCGAGAGCGCCCGCAGCGGTGTGGCCGCTGCCCACGGCAGACTGGTGGCCGTCCACGACGCGGCCCGGCCCTTCGTGAGCCAGAGCGTTATCGCCGATACGATAGCGGCCGCTGCCCGCTGCGGTGCCGCCGCCCCGGCGGTGCCGGTGAAGGACACCATCAAGCAGGCGAAGGGCGGCGGCGGCAAGACTGTGCCGGAAGGCTGCATGGTGGAGAACACCCCCGACCGCAGCACCCTTTATGCGGTGCAGACGCCCCAGTGCTTCGACCGGGCCGCCTATCTGGCGGCGCTGGATGAACTGGACGAGGCCAGCGCCCGCCTCGTCACCGATGATTGCAGCCTGTTCGAGCTGACGGGCCGTCCGGTGGAGCTGGTACAGGGCGACTACGCAAACATCAAGATCACCACCCGGGAGGACCTGCCCCGGGCCGAGAACGGAGGAAAGAAAATGCGCATTGGTCATGGTTACGACGTCCACCGTCTGGTGGAGGGCCGCAAGCTCATCCTGGGCGGCGTGGAAGTGCCGTATGAAAAGGGTCTGCTGGGCCACTCGGACGCCGACGTGCTGGCCCACGCGGTCATGGATGCCGTGCTGGGCGCAGCGGCGCTGGGCGACATCGGCCAGCACTTCCCCGATACGGCGGAAGAGTACGCCGGGGCCGACAGCCTCATGCTGGCCCGCCGTGTGGCAGAAATCGTGACCGAGCACGGCTGGCGCATCGAGAACATCGACGCCACCATCCTCTGCCAGCGCCCGAAGCTGGCCCCCCACATCCCGGCCATGCGGGCAAAGCTGGCCGAGGCTTTCGGGATGCCGGTGGACGCCGTGAGCGTCAAAGCCACCACCGAGGAGCATCTGGGCTTTACCGGCGAGGGGCTGGGCATCGCAGCCCACGCCGTCGCCCTCATCGAAGCAGTGTGAACGGGAGAATGTGACCCATGACTCTGAACTCTATCGTAGCAAATTTCCAGACCTTCAAGCTGGTAGACCTGCTGGACATCCTCATCATCGCGTTCCTCATCTACCAGCTGCTGGGCTTCGTCAACCGCACCCGCGCCGGCCAGCTGGCCAAGGGCGCGCTCATCGTGATGGCGGTCTATCTGGTGGCCAACATCCTGAATATGCGCACCGTCACCTGGCTGCTCAACTCGCTGCTGCAAGTCGGTCTGCTGACGCTGGTGGTGCTGTTCCAGCCCGAGATACGGCGTGCGCTGGAGCGGATGGGCCAGACCGACCAGTGGGCCTATCGCTTCTTCAATAAAAACCGCTACAACGACACCAGCCTCAAGGGCGCATGGCGCAGCGCCATCATCGCCATCTGCGACGCGGCAGAGCGCTTTTCGGAGACCAAGACCGGCGCGCTCATCGTGCTGGAACGGAACACCAACCTTTCTGAGATCGTCCGCACTGGTACGCCCGTGAACAGCGCAGTCAACCTCGAGGTGCTGGGTACTATCTTCTACGAGGGTACCCCCCTCCACGACGGCGCAGCCATCATCGAGAATGGCCGCATCAAGGCGGCAGGCTGTGTGCTGCCCCTTTCCAACAACCTGGACCTGGGCAAGGACATGGGTACCCGCCACCGCGCCTGCCTCGGCATCGCCGAGAACTCCGACGCCATCGCCATCGTGGTCAGCGAGGAGACGGGCATCATCTCGATGGCGAAAAACGGTGTGCTCATGCGCCACTTTGACCGTCAGACCCTTTACACCCGGCTGGTGGATGAGATGATACCCAAGGAGACCGCCAGCGAGAAGAGCGCTGCCGAGGGCTGGAAGGCCCGGGGCAAGCGCCTGCTGAACTGGGTGAACAACAAGGAGGAGGATGAGCAGCAATGAGCACTGAGCAGAACAACGGCAAGCCTGCCGTACCCCCCAAGCGCAATCTGCTGAACGACCGCCGCATCCGGCTCCTGCTTTCTTTGCTGGGTGCAGTCATCGCGTGGATGGCTGTCACCATCGTCGTGCAGCCCGGCACCACCACCACCATCTATAATGTTCCGGTGGACTTCAGCTATGATTCGGCTGCCTACACTTCCCGGGGCCTGAGCATCGTCAATGCAGAGGAAAAAACGGTCAACCTGAAGCTTTCCGGCGACGGCTACACCATCGGCAGCCTGTCAGCCAACGACTTTGTCGTCTACCCCGACTGGTCCAGCGTCCGCGACAGCGGCGAAAAGAGCCTGCGCCTTCAGGTGCGGAGCCAGAGCACCCTGCTCACCGGTGTGTCCGTCTCCATCGACGGCGACAACACCGTGGACGTGGTGTTCGATGTGGTGGAAGAAAAGACCCTGCCCATCCAGGTGACGACGAATTACCTGAAGATAGCAGACGGCTATATCCTCTACGGCACCGACATCTCGAAAGAGACGGTGACTCTCTCCGGCCCCAGCACCGAGCTGAGCAAGGTAGAGACCTGCACCGCCGAGGTGACCTACAGCGGCGAGCTGACCAGTCCTGTCACTCTGGACACCGGCCTGCGTTTTTACACCCGCAGCGGCGGAGAGGTGAAATTTGAGTATACTACTCTGGAAACGGACAGCGTCGAGGTCACGCTGCAGGTGTATAAGCTGGCCACCCTGCCGGTGGAAGTCAGCTTTATCAACGCGCCCCGCGACTTTGACCCCTCGGTGCTGGTCTACTCCCTGAGCAAAAAGACCCTCAATGTGGCCGGCCCGGAGTCCCAGATCGACCGTCTGTCCACCCTGTCGGTGGGTACCATCGACCTTTCCACCTTTGCACTGGATAAGGTGTACGAAATGCCCATCGAACTGCCCAGCGGCATCCGCCTGCTGGACAACATCTCCACCATCACGGTCAGCTTCGACAGCTCCCGTCTGGAGACCAAGACCATGAACCTGCCCGCCAGCTGTGTGCGGGTCATCAACCTGCCCTCCACCTACACCCTGACCGTGGAGACGGAGCGGCTGATGAACGTCACCCTCTGCGGCCCGGCCGGTTCGCTGGAAGCACTGAATCCGGAACAGGTGGTCATTGAGATCGACGCCGACGACTTCTATGTCGCCATCGGCCAGCAGAACATCGCCTGCCGCCTCTATGTGCCGGCCAACGACAAAATTTTTGCGCTGGGCAGCTATGTGGTGCAGTGCAAGATAGAAAGTAACTGAGTATATGATCCTGATCCATGATATTCGCCTGCCCCTCTCCGCCGGGGAGCCGCAGGCCTACGAAAAAGCCCTCCGCCTCGCCCGCATCCCCCGGGGAAAGGTGAGCCATCTGGGCATCGCCCGGCTCTCGGTGGACGCCCGCCACGGCCAGCCCAAGCTGGTGTACACCGTGGCCGTGACCCTGAAAGAGGAGGGGGAAGAGGCCGCCTGTGCGGGTGCTTCCCGCAGCGTCACCGTCCGGGGCAAGACCGATCTCTCGGTGCAGAACGGCACTCTGCCGCTGACGCACCGGCCTGTGGTCTGCGGCCTCGGCCCGGCGGGCCTCTTTGCGGCGCTGCTGCTGGCCCGTCAGGGCTACCGGCCCATCGTGCTGGAACGCGGCCCTGCGCTGGACGAGCGTGTCAAGGCTGTGGAGCATTTCTCCGCCACCGGTGAGCTGGACGAGAACGCCAACATCCAGTTCGGCGAGGGCGGCGCCGGCACCTTCTCGGACGGCAAGCTCACCACCCGCATCGGCGACGAGCTCTGCGGCTTCGTGACCGAAGTGTTCCTCGAGCACGGCGCGCCGAAGGAGATTGCATGGCAGCAGAAGCCCCATGTCGGCACCGACCTGCTGCGGGGCGTCATCACTTCGATCCGAAAAGAGATCGAGTCGCTGGGCGGCGAGGTCCACTTCAACACAGCCCTCACCGGCTTCGAGCGGCGGGACGGCCAGCTCGTCGGCATCCAGACCACGGACGGTGCGTTCCCCTGTGAGGCGCTGGTGTTCGCGGTGGGCCACTCGGCCCGCGACACCTTCGGGATGCTGATGGACAGCGGCCTCGTGCTGGAGTGCAAGCCCTTCAGCGTCGGTTTCCGGGCAGAGCATCTCCAATCGGAGATCGAAAAGAGCCTCTACCACGAGGCGGCGGGCCATCCGGCCCTGCCGCGCGGCGAATATCAGCTTTCGCAGCACGTTGAAAAACGGTGCGTTTATACGTTCTGTATGTGTCCGGGCGGCCAGGTGGTGGCTTCGGCCAGCGAAAAGGGCCGCGTCGTGACCAACGGCATGAGCTATCACGCCCGCAGCGGCAGGAATGCCAACGCGGCCGTGGTGGTCAGCGTGGGCGGCGAAGACTTCGGCAACGACCCCCGGAAGGCCATCGCCTTCCAGCGGGAGCTGGAAGCCCGGGCCTATGCGGCAGGCCGTCCCGGCGGAGAGTATGCCGCCCCGGCGGAGAACATCCAGAGCTTTTTGGAGGGCAGGGGCCGGCTGAACATTGGCCGCGTCCAGCCCACCTATGACCGGGGCGTCGTCGCTGCGGACCTCGGCGCGCTGCTGCCGACCGAACTGGCCGACACTCTGCGGGCCGGTCTGCGGGCTTACGAGCGGAAAATTGCGGGTTACACCGCCCCCGAGGCCATTCTGACCGGCCTCGAGACCCGTACCAGCAGCCCGGTGCGGCTGAAACGGGAAGAAAATTTTGAATGCGCCCAGCTGGCAGGATTGTATCCCTGCGGCGAGGGTGCCGGATATGCGGGCGGCATCATGAGTGCCGCCGTCGATGGCCTGCGGGTGGCCCGCGCCATCATCAGCCGGTACAGCCCGGCAGAAGGGTGAGAAGTTGAATGACTGATCGTGAAGACGATTTTGACCGCACGGCGAAGGACAGCGAAGGCCGTAAGGTGCAGCAGGAGCTGGAACGCCAGCTCCGCGAGCTGGGCGACACCATGTCCGACTCCTTCCGCCACGGCTTTGAGGGCCGGGGCGAGGAGATCGGCGACCGTGTGTGGGATGTGGGCCGCGCCGCGGTGAATGCCGCCGGTTATGGCATCTCGGAGGCAGGCCGGGCCTTTCAGGCCGGAAAACAGGAGTACCAGAAGCGGGCTGAGGAGGCCAGAAGCAGCGCCAGCGCCAGCGGGATGCCGGGCTGGGCGCGCAATTTCTTTGCAAAGAAGCCGGAACCGACGGCCATCGAGAATATCCGCACCAGCGCAAAAAAGCGCCACAGTGCAGGCGTCGCCATGCTGGCGACCGGCATCACCTTCGCCGTCCTCTTCGGCATCACGGCCATCGCTTGCTTTGGCACGGCAGAGGCGTTCACGTCCGGCGGCGCGGCGGTGGCGGCTGATATGACGGTCCTCAGCGCCATCGGCGATTTTGCACTGGGTGCGATCGCGGTGACGGGGTGGTGCTCTGCCGCTGTGACCGCTGTGTTCGGCTGGCTGACCGCAGCGGGTGCGTCCCGTATGAAGGCCGCCAAGACCCTGGAGCTCTACGCCGATACCGCCGAGGGCTTCGACTGGCACAAGGGCCTGTCCCTCTCCATGCTGGCCGACCTGACGCATAAAAAGAAGACCAAGGCTCTCAAGATGCTGCGGAAATTCATCCACAAGGGCTGGCTCAGTGCCTGGCTGGACGAGAAAAACGACAAGCTCTACCTGACGGCAGAGGACTACCGCGCCGCACAGGAAAATCAGCCCCAGCCCGAACCGGAAAAAGCGCCGGAACAGGCCGGAGAAGTCCCCCTGAACCTCGAGACGACCCGCCGCTTTGCGCAGGTGCTCGAGAAGGAGCAGGAACTCATGGAGGATGAGCGGGCTGTGGAGGAGCTGCAGCATATGCAGAAGACCACCGAGTCCATCTGTGCCTGGCTGGAAGCCCACCCCGAGAGCCTGCCCAAGGCCCGCCGCTTTGCGGAGTACTATATCCCCACCACCCTCAAGCTCCTGCACACCTACAACGACGTGCAGAGCCAGCAGGGCGAGAACGCGGAGGCCATCCGCCGGGATATTGCGGGCATCCTGCACACCCTGAATCAGGCTTATGATAACCTCTACGATAAGCTTTTGTCGGACGTGGCGCTGGACGTTTCCAGCGAGATCGCTGCGCTGCAGGGGATGCTGGCGAACGATGGTCTGGCCGGGGAGGGATTGCGATGACCTACCGGGCCTGGAACACCAAGACCGTTGACCGCGCCGCCCTGAAAGAGCTGACAGCGGCCATCGCCCAGCAGAACACCGAAGAGCTGGAATACCAGAACATGGACGAAGAGTGGAGCGAGGAAAAGTACCGCTCTGTCCTCGCGGCCCAGCAGAAAGAAGCCGGCCTGCTGGCCGGCATCCTCGCTGCCCGGGGCATCACCGACCCCGCCGAGGCGCTGACCCTTCTGGCGGGCGAAGAAGAGCTGAGCGACCCCATGCTCCTGACCGATATGGATAAAGCCTGTGAGCGCATCCTGCGGGCCATCGACGAGGGGGAGACGATCGTCGTCTTCGGCGACTACGACGTGGACGGTGTGACCGCCACGGCCCTGCTCTATCAGCACCTGAAAGGGATGGGTGCCGCCGTCAAGTGTATGCTGCCCAGCCGGGAGGGCGACGGCTACGGCCTCTCGAAGAACGCGATCCAGTCGATCTACGATAAGGGCTGCCGCCTCATCGTCACGGTGGACAACGGCATCTCTGCCGTAGAGGAAGCCGCATTCGCGGCCAGCCTCGGCGTCGACCTCATCATCACAGACCACCATCTGCCCCACGACACCCTGCCCCAGGCAGTGGCCATCGTGGACCCCCGCCGTGCCGACGACCACAGCCCCTTCAAGGGCCTGTGCGGCGCGGGCGTGGCCTTCAAGCTCTGCGCCGCGCTGGATGGCTGCCCGCCGGAAGAGATGCTGGAATACTGCGGCGACCTCGCCGCTGTTGGCACCGTGGCCGACGTCATGCCCCTGACAGGGGAGAACCGCACCATCGTCAAAGCCGGTCTGCGCCAGCTGCAAAATACGGACAGACCCGGCTTCTGCGCCCTTTTGGAAGAAGTGGGCCTTGCAGGCAAGCCGGTGACGGCAGAGAACATCAGCTACGCCATCGCACCCCGCATCAATGCGGCGGGCCGGATGGACAGCGCTGTCACCGCTTTGCAGCTGGTGCTCTGTGAGGACGAAGACCGGGCGGTCGAACTGGCGCATAAGCTGAGCGACATCAACATCCAGCGGCAGGAGACGGAGATGGAGATCGTCAAAGCCGCGCAGGAGCTGCTGGACGCTGAGCCGGAACGCCTCGAAGACCGGGTCATCCTGCTCTGGGGCAGAGACTGGCACCCCGGCGTCATCGGCATCGTGGCCTCCCGCCTTGTGGAAAAGACCGGACGCCCGGTCATCGTGGTGTCGGTAGATGAGCACGGCGAGGGCAAGGGCAGCGGCCGCAGCGTGCAGGGCTTCAACCTGCACGAGTGCATCGCCTCCTGCGCCGACATCCTGCTCCGCTTCGGCGGCCACGCCATGGCAGCGGGCCTCTCGGTGCGGGAAGAGGATCTGCAGACGCTCCGCCAGCGGCTCAACGACTGGGCGGCCCGGGAGTGTCCCGTGCTGCGCACCCCGCCGCTGGAATGCGATCTGTCCGTCCACCTCGACCGCCTGACGGTGGAGAGCGTCCGCCGCCTCGACCAGCTGGCACCCTACGGTGCCGACAACCCCAGCCCGGTCTTCGTGCTGGAAAGGGCTGTCGTGGAGGGCGTCTACGCCGTCTCGGAGGGTAAACACTGCCGCCTGCGTCTGCGGCAGGGCAGTTCCAGCATCTACGCCGTCTGGTTCGGGATGCACCCGGAACAGGTGCCTTACTCGACGGGCGACGTCGTGGACGCAGCCATCAGCCTTTCGGTCTACGATTCGCCCCGGGGCGCACAGCTGTCGGGCCGCATCATCGAGCTGCACCCGGCGGGCCTCGGCAACACAGCTGCAGAGCAGGCCGCGCTGGTGCAGGCGCTGCGCCGGGGTACGCCCCTGACGCCGGAGCAGAAGGAGAGCATCGCCCCGGAGCGCAGCCATATCATCACCGTTTATCGGGAGCTGCAGGCGCGGCGCTGGCACGCCGAAGACCTGCAGCCCCTGTTTGCAAAACTCGGCGAGGAGAACACCGGCCGGACGCTGGTGGCCATCTCTGCGCTGGAACAGGTCGGCCTCATCACAGCGGCTGACCGGGGCGGGGCAAAGTTCTGGGAACTCGTGCCTGCCACCGGCAAGAAGAACCTTGCCGATGCGCCCATCCTGAAATGTCTGGAGGAACGATAAAGATGCCTGAGGGAAAGAAACCTGTCGTCCCCGCGCCCGCAGCATCGGCTGCGGCGAAAGAGGACAGCTATTCTGCAAAGACCCATCTCCATCAGCCCGTGCCGGTGACGGAGATGGCTACCGTGGCCGCAACGGCTCTGCCGGCCAACGCCCCTGAGGGGACCCTCCCCTCGGAGGTGCGGCCCGAGATCGTGACCTGGGAGAAGCTGGTGGAGGCCATCAAGGCCAGCGGCAAGGCCTACAACATGGCCATGATCGAAAAAGCCTACAATATGGCCAACGACGCCCACAAGGGGGTCTGCCGCCGCAGCGGTGAGCCCTATATCTGCCACCCGCTGGCCGTGGCCCGCCTCGTGCTGGACCTCGGCATGGACAGCGAGAGCATCGCTGCCGCCCTGCTCCACGACGTGGTGGAGGACACCCCCACCACACTGACCGACCTGACCGCCGCTTTCGGCGAAGAGGTGGCCGCGCTGGTGGACGGCGTCACCAAGCTGACCAAGATCCAATTTTCCAATATCGAAGAGCTGCAGGCCGAGAACCTGCGCAAGATGCTGCTGGCCATGAGCCGTGACGTCCGCGTCATGATCATCAAGCTCTGTGACCGCCTGCACAATATGCGCACCGGCGACGCATGGCCGGAGCAGAAGCGCCGCGACAAGGCCCGTGAGACCATGGAGGTCTACGCCCCCATCGCCAACCGTCTGGGCATCCTGAACGTCAAGGAGGAGCTGGAAGACCGCAGCCTCCACTACCTCGACCCCGTGGGCTACGAGGAGATCAACAAGATGCTCAGCGAGCGCGCAGGCGACGAGTTCCTGGCCAGCGTGTCGGGCGTCATCAAGAGCCGCCTCGAGGAGAGCGGCATCGAGGGCGCGACCATCAAGCGGAGAGTCAAGAGCATCTACGGCATCTACCGCAAGACCATCATGCAGAACAAGTCCTTCGATGAAATTTACGACATCTACGCGGTGCGCATCATCCTGGACACCCTGGCTGAGTGCTACAGCACCCTGGGCCTCATCCACGATATGTACCACCCGCTGCCCAACCGCTTCAAGGACTATATCTCGACCCCCAAGCCCAACGGCTACCAGAGCCTCCACACCACCGTCATCGGCCACGAGGGCATCCCCTTTGAGGTGCAGATACGCACCCGCACCATGGACGAGCAGGCCGAGTACGGCGTTGCCGCCCACTGGAAGTATAAAGAGGGCCTCGAGGGCCACGATAAACTGGACGAGCGGCTGGCATGGGTCAGCCAGCTGCTGGAAAACCAGCGCGTCAGCGAGGATTCCGGCAACCTGCTCCACGATTTGAAGAGCGACCTGCTGCCGGAGGAGGTCTTTGCCTTCACCCCGAAGGGCGACGTCATCAACCTGCCTGCGGGCGCCAACTGCATCGACTTTGCCTACGCCATCCACTCTGCCGTCGGCAACCGGATGGTGGGCTGCAAGGTCAACAACCGCATCGTCCCCATCGACCACGTTGTGGCGACAGGCGAGATCATTGAAGTCATCCTCGGCCCGGCGGACAAAGGCCCCAGCCGCGACTGGCTCAAGATCGTGCGCACCAGCGAGGCCAAGAGCAAGATACGCAACTGGTTCAAGAAGATGCGCCGCGAAGAGAACATCCAGCAGGGCCGCGACGCGCTGGCCAAAGAGCTGCGCCGGGAGATGATCTTCATCCCCGACGACCAGCTGGATGAGTTCGTGGGCAGCTGCAGCCGTCGTCTGCGCCAGAACAACGCGGAGGAGATTTACGCCGCCATCGGCTACGGCGGCATGACCATCGCCAACTGCCTGCCCAAGCTCAAAGAGGAGTGGCAGAAGCTCAAGGCCGCCGAGGCTGCTGAGAACAAGTCGGTGGAGGACCTGCCGAAGGTCGATCTGAGCCGCGTCCACGCCACCGACGGCGTGGTGGTGGAGGGCTTCGATAACACCCCCATCAAGTTTGCAAAGTGCTGCTCGCCCCTGCCCGGCGACCCCATCGTGGGCTTCATCACCCGGGGCTTCGGCGTCTCCATCCACAAGCAGAGCTGCGCCAACGCGGTGTCCAGCATGAAAGACCCCTCCAACGCCCCCCGCTGGGTCAAGGCGTACTGGGCCGACAGCGTCAAGGACAGCTACAAGGCCGGTCTGGAGATCATCGCCCTCAACCGCAACGAGCTGCTGTCCGATGTGCTGGCCGCACTGGCTGACATCCGCGTCCCCATCTACGCCATGAACGCCCGTCAGGTGGAGAACAACTGTGCCGTCATCAGCCTGACCATCGGCATCAACAATACAGAGCACCTCAACCGGGTCGTGGCCCGTCTGTCCAAAGTCAAGGACGTGCTCAAGGTAACAAGGAGCTAATATGCGTGCAGTCATTCAGGCCGTATCCTCGGCCAGCGTCCGGGTCAACGGCGGCGAGCCGCGCCCCATCGGCCCCGGCCTCGTCATCCTGCTGGGCGTCAAGGACACCGATACTCTCGACATCGTGCCGAAGCTGGCTGAAAAATGCGCGGGCCTGCGCATTTTCAAGGACGAAAACGACAAGCTGAACCTCAGCGCAAAGGACCTTGGGTACTCTGCACTGGTGGTGAGTCAGTTCACCCTCTACGGCGACACGAAGAAGGGCTTCCGCCCCAGCTTCATCAAGGCGGCAAGACCGCCGCTGGCTGTGGACGCCTACGAGCTGTTCCTCGCCGAGATGAACAGGCAGGGCCTCAAGGATGTCCAGCACGGCGAGTTCGGCGCGGATATGCAGGTGTCGCTGGTCAACGAAGGCCCCTGCACCATCGTCATCGACACCGACGAGTGGCATAAAGGAGAAAAATAAACCATGAAGGCATTTCATCTGGTCGGCCCTGCGCCGTTTTATACCAACAGTTTCCTGCTCATCTCGGACGCAGGCAGCGCGGTGGTCATCGACCCCGCCGCCGAGGTGCAGGAGTACGATAAGATCTTAAAGGAGCACGGCGGCAGGCTGAGCCTCATCCTCTGCACCCACGGCCACTACGACCATGTGGGCAGTGCGGGGGTCCTGAGCCGCGAGTGGGGCGCAAAGCTCTACTGTGAGCCCGTCGACTGTCGGGGAACCCAGCTGCTGCCCCTCAAGGGCTCGGACAGCGGCTACGAGGAAGGCGAGGTCATCCCCCTCGACGAGCTGAGCTTCACCGTCTGGCACACCCCCGGTCACACCGAGGGCAGCGTGGTGCTGCTGTGCGAAAACTATCTCTTCGTGGGCGACACGGTCTTTCAGGGCAGCATCGGCCGCACCGACCTCGAGGGCGGCGACAGCCGGAAGATGGACGAGAGCCTGCGCAAGTTCGCGGCCCTGCCCGTCCCGGCCGAGGCGCAGGTGCTGCCCGGCCACGGCGATTTCTCCACCTTCGGGCAGGAGGCTGCCACCAACTTCTATATCAAAAATGCGCTGAGAAACGCATAAAAAGGCGGGATTTCACATGAATATCTATATCACGGGCCTCGGCTCGGGCTACGAGGTGGAGCACCTCGTCCGCCTGTTCTACCCAATGGCCCCGCTCACCCTCACCCCGCCCGAGGACGGCGCAGACTGCGTCTGGGCCGAGAAGCGGCCTGATAAGCTCTGGGCCATGGTGCGGCAGGGCGGCAAGAGCCGGACCGCCGAAGCACCTCTGCCCATTCCCGTGGAAGAGGGCGGCGAGACGCCGGAATTTGCGCTGGCCAGCCTGACCTATGACCTGCTGCGCAGCTGGACGGGCATCCGCCCGCCCTGGGGCAAGATGACCGGCGTCCGCCCGGTGCGCCTCGTCCACGACAAGCGGGCCGCAGGCTGGACGGAAGAGGAGATCGACGATTTCTTTTTGAAGCGCTTCGACTGCTCGCCCGAAAAATACGGCATGGCCAAGGCCATCGCGGACTTGCAGGAGCCGATCCTGAAAGCAGGCAGTGCGCCCAAGACCTACAGCCTCTATATCGGCATCCCGTTCTGCCCCTCCCGGTGCAGCTATTGCAGCTTCGTCAGCTGCAACCTCGACCGTGACCGCAAACTGGTGCAGCCCTATGTGGACTGCCTGTGCAAAGAGGTCGAGGCCATCCGGGACGAGGCAGACAAGGCCGGGCTGAAGCTCTGCAGCATCTACATCGGCGGCGGCACCCCCACCAGCCTCTCGGCAGCGCAGCTGCGCCAGCTCATGGGGACGGTGCGGGACTGCTTCGACCTTTCCGCCATCGTGGAATACACGGTGGAAGCCGGACGCCCCGACTGCACCGACGCCGAAAAGCTGGCCATCATCCGAGAATACGGCGCGACCCGCATCTCCATCAATCCGCAGACCTTCTCGGATGAAGTATTGGCGAACATTGGCCGCAGGCACTCGGCCCAGGACATCCTCGACTGCTATGCCGAGGCCCGGGCAGCAGGCCACGACGACATCAACATGGACCTCATCGCGGGCCTGCCCGGCGACACGGTGGAAGGGTTCGAAAAGAGCCTGCGTCAGGCCATCGCCCTCGACCCTGAGAACATCACCGTCCACACCCTGACCCTCAAGCGGGCCTCCCGCATCGTCATCGAGGACCAGAAGGAGAACGACTACGCCAATGTGGCCGCCATGCTGGAAAAGTGCCATCTGCTGGCCGAGGCGGGCTATCGGCCCTACTACCTCTATCGTCAGAAAAATACCCTCCAAAACCTGGAAAACGTGGGCTGGTGCAAGCCGGGCCACGAGGGGTATTATAATATCTATATCATGGAAGAAGTCCAGACCATCCTCTCGGCCGGCGCAGGCGGCAGCACCAAGCTGGTGGCCGACGGCGGCAAGCGGATGCAGCGCATCTTTAATTTCAAGTATCCGACAGAATACATCCAGCGTTTCGACGAAGTGCTGGAACGGAAAAAAGGAGTGGCGGTTTTTTATGATCACGATTTGGGTACCGAAACGTCTGGTTGAGATAGACCTGTACAATGTCGCCGCCCAGAGCCCGGCGGCGCTGGCGGAGATGAGCGAGAAGAGCTACCGCCAGCGGGTGGCCTATGCTGCCCAGAAGATCAGGGACTCCCGCGCCAAGATCGTCATGCTCACCGGCCCGTCGGCCAGCGGCAAGACGACTTCGGCTCATAAGGTGGCGGAGGCTCTGGAAGCCTCCGGCACCCCGGCCCATGTCATCAGTCTGGATAATTTCTTCAAGGGCGCTCAGTATTACCCCCGCCTGCCCGACGGTACGCTGGACTACGAGAACCCCGACACGCTGGATATGCCCCTCATCCGCCAGTGCCTCAGCGATCTGAGCACCACCGGAAAGACTGTGCTGCCCATCTACGACTTCACCACCGAGTCCCGCTCCTCCGAGACGGAGACGCTGGACCTCAAGGGCGGCGTCTGCATCGTGGAGGGCATCCACGCCCTGAACCCTGAGCTGACCGGCCTTGTGAAGGGCGACGACGTCTACCGCATTTACGCCGGCCTGCGGGAGGAATACTGCATTGATGGCCGCCGTGTCATCAACACCCAGGACATCCGCCTCTGCCGCCGCACCCTGCGGGATGCCGCAGCCCGGGGCCGCAGCCCCGCCAAGACCCTCGCCATGTGGGACCGGGTCCTCGACGGCGAGACCCGGTATATCAAGGGCTTTAAGACTACGGCAGACTTTTTGCTGGACACTTCCTTCACCTACGAGCTGGGCCTCATCGCAAAGCTCCTGCGCCCGGTGAGCCAGCGCTTCACGCTGGAAGGCCACAACGCGGAGCTCTGGGACGAGACGGCCCGCCGCTTCGAGCATGTGGCTCCGGTGGAGCTGGAGCTTCTGCCCGCCGACAGCATGCTGCGCGAGTTCTACGCAGGCGAAGTGTAAAAAACATCAGAACGCGGAAAGTGTGCAAATTGCGAAAAAACTGTTTCCAAATCCGCACGATTCTGTAAAACTTGGGTGGGATTCGTTGCATTCCCCCCGGGAGTGCGCTATAATGAAAATAATCTCCGGCGGCACAGGGACAGCCTGAGCAGAAAACGCAGAGGAGTGCTGCCCACCCCGGGCATAGACAAGTGAGGTGTCTTTTATGGACTTCAATAAGATCAAGGAAATGGGCCTCGAGTATGCCGAGAAAGGCAAGAATGCCGCGCTGGACCTGGCCGAAAAGGGCCGCACCCAGGCAAAGATCGTGAACGCGCAGAGCAAGCTGTACAAGGCGCAGCGCCAGCTGGGCGCTCTGGTGTATAGTCTGGCCAAGGGCAACGAGGAGAACCAGCCCCTTGTGGACAAATACATCGAGATGATCGCCAACATCGAGCAGGAGCTCTCCGACCTGAAAGCCTCTCTCGAGCCGGATACTGTCATTGAGACGACGTTCGAGGAGACGGAAGAGGCCGCCGATGTGACGGCTGACGCTGCCGCAGAGCCCGCCGAGGCAAAGCCCGAGGACGACGAGGCCAAGACCTGCCCCCAGTGCGGCGCACCCGTCTCGGACGACGCGCTGTTCTGCAACAAGTGCGGCGCACAGCTGTAAGCGAAAAAGCCCACGCAGGGCGGTGTCCCCCGGGGGATGCCGCCTTTTGTTGTGAATGAAATGAAAATTTTGCCGCAAAAAGCCGGAAAATGCGCTTGTACCCTTGCATTTCGGCAGATTCTGCGGTACAATTTGAATCTGTTCGCAGATGTTTTCGGAATGCGGAAAGGAGACGCCCCATGCAGGACTGGACGCCGAGGGAACACTATACGGCGGAAGACCTCGTGGAGATCATCCGCATCCTGAGAGACGGGGAGAACGGCTGTCCGTGGGACAAAGTCCAGACCCACGCTTCCATCCGGAAAAACTTTCTGGAAGAAACGTGCGAGGCGCTGGAAGCCATCGACGCCGACGACCCTGTCATGATGCAGGAAGAGCTGGGCGACGTCCTGATGCAGGTGGTGTTCCACACCGTCATCGAGGAGGAGCGGGGCCGTTTCGACATGGAAAAGGTCTGCCGCGAGGTGTGCGAGAAGCTGGTCTTCCGCCACCCGAACATCTTTGCTTCCTCGGCGGCGGAAAATGCTGGTATAAACAGCTGGGATGCGCTCAAAAATAAGGAAAAGGGCCGCACGACCCTGGCCGATGAGCTGGACACCGTCCCGGCCACCCTGCCCGCCCTGATGCGCGCCCAGAAGCTCCAGAAGCGGGCCGCGCGGTTCGGCTGCGGGCCGGAGGATGCCGCCGGTGCGGCCAGGACTCTGGACAGCGCCAAGGCCGCGTGGGACGCACAGCAGACGGCAGAGAACGCCGGTGAGCTGCTGCTGGCCGCCGCCGATGCCATGCGTCTGGCCGGTGTGGACGCCGAAGAGGCCCTGACCTTTGCGGCAAAGCGCTTCACCCGGAGGCTGGAAGCGGACGAAACGTAAACGGGTACCAGACGGTCAGACCGTCTGCTCGAATAGAAAATGTTGAAAATATTGTGGAGGCTTTTATTATGACCAAGACCGATCTGATCGCACAGGTTGCGGCAAACACTGAGATGAGCAAGAAGAGCGCCGAGATGGCTGTCAACGCTGCATTCGAGGCACTGGGCAAGGCTATGGCCGAGGGTGAGAAGATCTCCATCTCCGGCTTCGGCACCTTCGAGGTGCGTGAGCGCGCTGAGCGTCAGGGCATCAACCCCCGCACCCGCGAGGCCATCACCATCGCTGCTTCCAAGAGCATCGTGTTCAAGCCGGGCAAGGCTCTGAAGGACACCCTGTAAGAGAAAACCCATCGCCGCCGGAACCTTTAGGCCCGGCGGCTTTTTTAATAGAGGAACAACCTCTCCGTCACGCCTACGGCGTGCCACCTCCCCTAATAGGGGAGGCTTTGGCATATCGTAAAGCTTTGCCTCTTCGCCAGAGGCTCCCCTACTAGGGGAGCTGTCGAGCGACAGCGAGACTGAGAGGTTGATACAAGGAGTTTAGAAATGCGTTTAGACAAATATCTGAAAGTTTCGCGGCTCATCAAGCGCCGCACGGTGGCAAACGAGGTGGCCGACGCGGGCCGCATCCTCATCAACGGCAAGACCGCCAAGGCCAGCCAGGCCGTCAAGGCCGGCGACATCATCGAGGTCACCTTCGGCAACCGGCCCATCAAGGTGAAGGTCCTCTCCGACGTGGAGCCCCGCACCAAGGACGTGGCCCGCGAGATGTACGAGATCATCGAGCAGGACAACGTGCTGGCAGCCGCCCACGACGTCCCGAAAGCCGAGTAAATCCGGTATGACCCCGCCCCACCCTGCATAAGATGGCAGAAAAGGGGAGGGGAATGTCATGAAACAACAGGACGCAAAGCCGGAGCAGGCTCTGCCGCACGACCTCATCCTGGAGGGGCGGAACAAGCTGACCGTCACCGGTGTGCGGCGGGTCATCCGCTGCGACGCCGAGGGGGCAGCACTGCTCACCTCGAAAGGGACGCTGGAACTCACCGGGGCCGAGCTGAGCGTCACCAGCCTCGACCTCGACAAGGGCGAAGTCAAGCTTACAGGCCGGGTGGACACGCTGGAATACACCGCAGAGCGTACGCCGGGCGGCTTTCTGCGCCGTCTCGTCCGGTGATGGGCCCGGCGCTTTCGCCCGGGGCGGTGGCGCAGGAGATGGCGGCCTGCGCGGTGCTGGGCGGTGTGCTGGGCGCGGCGCGGGCCGTTCTGCCCACCCGGGGCAGGGCCGCATTCCTGCCGGATATGCTTTTTGTGGGAGCCGTGCTGATGGCTTTGCAGAGCTATGCCGTCTCCCAGAGTCAGGCCGGGCAGCTGCGGGGCTATATGGCGCTGGCGGCGTTCTGTGCTGCCGGGGCGGTGCAGGCAGCGCTGCGGCCTCTGTGCGCCGCTGCCGAAGCCTTTGCGGGGAAACTGCTGCTGGGGCCGGTGCGGCTCGCCGTCCGGTGCATCGCCCCGTGGAAAGCCGCCCGCGCCGCCGCCAAAGTACGGCGGAACGAAAAAAGACTTGCAAAAAAACAGAAAAAGAGCTTGCCAACACCACGGCGTATGTTGTATAATTCAAACGTATCAAAGTGAGAGTACAGGCGCATCGGGCCTGCTGTCCGAAAACGGGAGGCACTGTGTTATGGCAAATCCGAGCCGGAAAAAGCGGAAGAGAAAGGCGTCCGTCGTGGGCGCTGTGCTGAAACTGCTCTTCCTTCTGCTTTTGCTGAGTATGCTGGCGGCGTACATCGCAAATCAGGTGGCGCTCAGCTCCAAGAAAGCGGAGCTGGACACCCTGCAGGAGCAGATCGACCAGCAGAAGACCCAGAACGAGGAGATGCAGCGCATCCTCAGCGGCGACTCGGACGACGTGACCGAGTGGGTCGCGCGGGACTCTTACAATTATGCGGCGGCCAACGAGCGCATCTTTGTGGATGTGACGGGCAACTGATGCCGCGCCCCGGGCGGCTTGCGGCCGGCGGGAAACACATTAGTCAACAAGGAGTATTGAGTTTTGGCGATTGAGGTAGGGAATATTTTTGAAGGCCGTGTCACCGGAGTAAAACCGTTTGGCGCATTCGTTGCGCTGCCGGAGGGCCGCGTGGGCATGGTCCACATTTCTGAGGTGTCCAACGAGTATGTGCAGGACATTGCAGCCGTGCTGCATGACGGCGACACCGTGAAGGTGCAGGTCATCAACGTGGCACCGGACGGCAAGATCGCGCTGTCCATCAAGCGGCTGCTGCCGCCGGCACCCCGCGCTCCGCGTGAAGGCCGCGGCCCCCGCCCCAACAACAACGGCCCGCGGGAAGGCGGCTTCCGCCGCAACGGTCAGGGCGGCCGTCCCCAGGGCGGACGCGGCCCGGCACGGGACGCAGCGCCCCGCGTCTGGCAGCCCAAGGCCCCGGCCAAGAGCGACAACCTGAGCTTTGAGGACATGATGAGCCGCTTCAAGAGCCAGAGCGAAGAGAAGATGGCCGACCTCGACCACGAGACCAACAACCGCCGGGGCGGCGGCTACGCACCCCGGGGACGCCGCGGCAGCCGCTGAGCCGTCCGCACAAGACGAAGAAGCTTTGGGCCTGCCCCCAGCGGGGCGGGCCTGTTTTTTGGTGCGGCACGCCGCACCCGACAGGAAAGGAAACCAGAATGCCTGCAAAATTTGAACTCATCGCCCCCTGCTTTTTCGGGTGCGAGTCCACGGCTAACTTTGAGCTGCGCCGCATCGGCGCCGAGGACATCCGGGTCAGCGACGGCCGTCTGACCTTCAGGGGCGGCGCGGATATGATCGCCGCCGCCAACCTCAACCTCCGCACCGTGGAGCGCGTGATGCTGCTCCTGAACACCTACACAGCCACCACCTTCGACGAGCTGTTCGACGGCGTCTACTCCATCCACTGGGAAGAGCTGCTGCCCGCCGACGCGGCCTTCCCGGTCACCGGCTCTTCGCTGAACAGCCAGCTGTCCAGCGTGCCGGCCTGCCAGAGCATCATCAAGAAGGCCGTGGTCAAGCGCCTGATGCAGGGCCACCGCACCACCAGCCTGCCCGAGACCGGCGCGGAGTATAAGATCCGCTTCATGCTCCGCAAGAATGTCTGCGAGATCATGCTGGATACCACCGGCGACGGCCTGCACAAGCGCGGCTACCGCCGCAACTCCATGGAGGCCCCCATCCGTGAGACGCTGGCCGCTACCATCGCCGACCTGGGCCGCGTCCGCCGCGACAGCCTTGTGGAAGACCCCTTCTGCGGCAGCGGCACCCTCCTCATCGAGGCCGCTCAGAAGGCCATGAACATCGCCCCCGGCCTCAAGCGCCGCTTTGCCGCCGAGCGCTACAGCTTCGTGCCTGCCGCCATCTGGGCCGAGCAGCGCCAGAAGGCTCTGGCCGACTCCAAGCTGGACGTGGGCTTTGAGGCCTTCGGCTACGACATCGACCCCGCCGCCGTGGCTCTGGCCAACGCCAACGCCAAGCTGGCCGGCGTGGAGAAGCGCTGCCACTTCGAGGTGGCCGACGTGGCCGATTTCGCCGCCAGAAGCGAGGCCATCGTCCTGACCAACCCCCCGTACGGCGAGCGCATGAGCACCATCGAGGGCGCCGCCAAGCTGGCCCGTACCCTCGGCCAGCAGATGGAGGCCCACCCCTGCGCCGGTGTCTATGCCATCACTGCCGATATGGATTTTGAACACCACTACGGCAAGCGGGCCAACAAGCGCCGCAAGATGTACAACGGCATGATCCCCTGCCAGCTGTATATGTACTACAACGCCCCCAAGTTCGAGAACCGCCCCGCAAAGCCCATGCCCAAGAGCGGCTTTGACGGCAAGCGCACCCAGCCCGGCCACACGGGCCGTTTCGAAAAGAAATAAGATGAACCAGAAGGCCGCACTGAAATCGATTCCAGTGCGGCCTTTTCTAATTAAATTTACAAAAGAACGGTTGAACGCTGACGAAAAATAGATTATACTAGTCTATAGCTGTGGGGGAAGCGGTCTTCCCCTGCAAGAAAGGCTGCGCCCGGCGCGGCCCGCGAAAGGAATGAACAGAATGAAGGGACGTATGCGGCCCTATCTGCCGGAACTGACCATCCGGGATTACAACACCTATCAGTGGTATCAGCGCGGCGTCCGCCGCCAGCTCTACACCACCTATGGGCTGTATTCCTGCTATGGTCTGCGTTACAACGGCGTCCTGTTCGCGGTACTGGCTGACAGTCTGGCGGGCCGTCCGGCCACCTGTAAGCGGATGCGGGAGCCGGGTACGCTGGTCTGGCGGCAGATGATGTGCCAGACCCAGGGCATCCGGCTGGCTGCACAGGTGGAAGTCCTGCTGAGCTGGCACCGCATCCAGGATGCCCAGTGGGCCGATCTGCCCTTCTATAAAAAGGTACGGCGGGTGGTGGACACCGTCCTGCTGCGGCAAGCCTACCGGAAGGCTGCCGCCGAGAACCCGGCACTGGAGCGCATCTTCGTGCAGGAGCGGGACCAGGCCAACGTCCAGATGACCCTGAACGCCAAGAACTATCTGCTGGCCGCAGAGCCGAAGGGCAACCTCTACGGTGCGCTCTACTCGGTGCTGGCCACCGACGACCCCAATCAGCGCAAAAGTATGCACTACATCGGCAGCTGCATCGGCCGGGCCGCTTATCTGCTGGACAAAGCGGAGAGCTTTTCCCGGGACAAAGATAAGGGCCGCTACAATGTCTTCCTCCTCAACGGCATCAACGACAGGAACGCCGCCCGGGAAAACGCCCGGCGGCAGGCCCTCGCTGCGGTCAACGACCTCGTCCGCGCCTACGGGATGCTGGACGTCAAGCTGAACCGCACCCTGCTGGACAACATCATGATCTTGGGCCTCCGCCACGCCATCGAGCCGCTGGACGCTGAGAGCCAGCCGGTACAATGGGAGCTGCCATGAAGGGACGCAAAAGTAAAAGCTGGGCCATGGCCTACTGCGGCATGGCCGCAGCGCTCAGCGTGGCCCTGATGCTGCTGGGGGCTGTGTTTCCCATTGCGATGTTCATCGCTCCGGCGGTGGCCAGCTTCCTCATCGCCACGGTCTGCGTGGAGTGCGGAAAGACCATGGCTCTGACGGCCTATGGCGCGGTGAGCCTGCTGAGTCTGCTCTTCGTGCCGGACAAGGAAGTGGCCCTCACCTTTGTGTTCCTGCTGGGGTACTATCCGTTGGCAAAGCCTTATTTCGAGCGGATACGCCCGGCCCTGCTGCGGGCTGTCTGCAAGCTGCTGCTCTGCAACGGCGGGATCCTGGCGATGTACGGGCTGGTGCTGCTGCTGGTCCCGGCGGGCAGCATCGCCGAAGAGCTGCGCACTACGGCGCTGGCCGTCTCGCTGGTGACGCTGGCCATGGGCAATGCAGCCTTCCTGCTCTATGACCGGGCGCTCCACAATATGCTGATGCTCTATAAAGTGGTCTGGCAGCCGAGGCTCCACAAAATGCTGGGCGTCCATTGACGGATGTGGGACTTTATGATACAATACCGCTGACCTTTTCCGCCGGCGTCTGACAGCTCCGAAAGGAGCTGTTTTTGTTTTCAGGAAAGCAGCGGAAAGAGCAGAAAGAGGGGATAGACCACTTCAGTTGACGAAAAAGCGCCGGGCCACGCGGGTGACAGCCGTGAGGGTGACGAGGAGAGGGATCATCGAAAGTTTCGGCGGGTGTTCCTCCGGTTGAAACGGGAGCAAAAGCTTCCGGGGCTTATACCAGCCGCAGAGAAGGGCAAAAAACGGCAGCAATACCGCAACAGAACCCTTTCAAAGAAAGCCATACAAGAACATAGACTGATTGTAAGAGGCTGACAGCTGCCGTGTGCGTTCGCGCCGGGCTGTCGGCATGGAGGTGTTTTGTATGTGTGGCATCGTAGGTTATTCGGGTAAGCGCAGCGCCCAGGAAGTGCTGCTGAACGGTCTGGAAAAGCTGGAATACCGCGGCTATGACTCTGCCGGCGTCGCGCTGGCGCTGGAAGGCGGCATCCACGTCGTCAAGAGCAAGGGGCGGCTGGAAGTGCTCCGCCGCAAGCTGGAGGCAGAAAACCTGCCCGAGAGCTTCTGCGGCATCGGACACACCCGCTGGGCCACCCACGGCGAACCCAGCGACGTCAACAGCCATCCCCACTCCACCCCCCGCGTGAGCATCGTCCACAACGGCATCATCGAGAACTACGGCCCTTTGAAGGCCGACCTGCTGGCCAGGGGCATCACCTTTGAGAGCGAGACGGACACCGAGGTGCTGGTCAAGCTCATCGACTACTTCTGCTGCGCCCAGCCCAAACAGAGCCCGCTGGCAGCCCTGCGGGAGGCGCTGGCGCTGGTGCGGGGCAGCTATGCACTGGGCGTGCTGTTCCGGGATGAGCCGGACACCATCTACGCCGTCAAGAAGGAGAGCCCCCTCATCGTGGGCTGGGGCGAGGGCGAGAACTTCGTGGCCTCCGATATTCCGGCCCTGCTCAAGTACACCCGCCGCTACAGCGTCCTCGAGGAGGGCGACATGGCGGTGGTCAAGGCCGACGGCATCCGGTTCTACGACGCCTTCGGCAAGCCGGTGGAGCGGGAAGTGCTGACCGCCGACTGGGACGAAGAAGCCGCTGAGAAGGGCGGCTACCCCCACTTCATGCTGAAAGAGATCCATGAGCAGCCTGCCGCCATCACGGCCACCGTCAGCCCCCGCGTGGAGGACGGTATGCCCGACCTCCGCATCCCGGAGCTGAGCGACGAGAAGCTGCGCAGCATCAAGAACATCCACCTTGTGGCCTGCGGCACGGCCATGCACGCCGGTATGGTGGGCAAGACTGTCATCGAGCGGCTGGCCCGTGTCCCTGCCGAGGTGGACATCGCCAGCGAGTTCCGCTATCGTGATCCCATCCTCGACCCCGACGACCTCGTCATCATCATCAGCCAGTCGGGCGAGACCAGCGACACGCTGGCCGCCCTCCGCCTCGCCAAGAGCAGGGGCGTGCCGGTGCTGGCTGTCGTCAATGTGGTGGGCAGCTCCATCGCCCGCGCAGCGGACTACGTCCTCTACACCTACGCCGGCCCAGAGATCGCCGTAGCGTCCACCAAAGCCTATATGGTGCAGCTCTGCACCCTCTACCTCTTCGCGTTCCGCCTGGCCTACGCCAGAGGCCGTCTGAGTGAGGCAGAGACCCGCCGCCTGACCGCCGAGCTGCTCCGCGCCGGTGAGGTCATCCAGCCCCGTCTGGCCGACTGTGAGCAGATAAAGTACCTCGCCAGCCGCTTCGTCAACACCCAGAGCTGCTTCTTCATCGGGCGCGGCTTCGACTACGCCCTCTCGCTGGAAGGCAGCCTGAAGCTCAAGGAGATCAGCTACGTCCACTCGGACGCCTACGCTGCCGGTGAGCTCAAGCACGGCACCATCAGCCTCATCACCGACGGTGTGCCGGTCATCGCGCTGGCCACCCAGAAGCTGGTGTACGAAAAGACCATCTCCAACGCCAAGGAGACCAAGAGCCGCGGTGCGCGGGTCATCCTCTTCACGACGAAGGATGCCGTCGTCCCGGAGGGCGTGGCGGACTATGTGGTACGTCTGGACGACTACGACGAGCTGCTGATGCCCCTGCAGCTCATCGTGCCGCTGCAGCTGTTCGCCTACTATATGGCCGTCCTGCGCGGCTGTGACGTCGATAAGCCCCGCAATCTGGCCAAGAGCGTGACGGTGGAGTAAATAGAACAAAAAAGGAAAGCCTCCCCGGCTGGGGAGGCTTTCCTTTTTATCTGAGATCCAGAGAGTTACCAGAACCAATAGCGTTTCTTGATGACGATGTAGGCGATGATGATGCCCACGATGACCACAAGGCCCGCGATGAAGAAGGTCATGTCCACATGGGCGAAGCGGAGATTCTGGGTGGTCAGCAGGTATTCGCCCGCCGTGTCTGCCTCGAGGACATGGTCCTTGTAGCTGTTGAGGAACTGCCACTTGCCCTTGAGGGCATTGTGCAGGTAGACGCGGGTGTAGGCGGCGTTGTCGCCGGTCATCTCGACCTGAACGACGCCCGGCAGAGCCTCGCCGCCGTTGAGGGTGAAGGTGACACCATACTCAGAGGGGGCAAAGCTCAGGGCTGTGCTCACCTGCGCGGAGGTGTTCTTTACATCGCGGCCCGCGATGCGGATGGTGTAGTTATCGGCCTCGACCACGAGGGTCTTGCCGTTCAGACGGAGGGCATTCAGCATCTCGCCGGTGATGGTGGGGAGCTCCCGCTGTGCGAAGGTCACTTCGTCGGTGCCGTCGGCCTCGATGGCCTCCACGACGGGGTCGGTGATGACCTCACCGTTGCTGTCGTCGGTGCTGCCGCCGCCGTTGCCGGAGCTGGAAGCGTTCCGGTTGACGATGACCGTCACCGAGGCGGACGCCGTGCCGTTGGAGACGACGATGGAGGTCGCGCCCGTACCCACGGCGGTGATGACGCCCTTGGCGCTCACAGTGGCCACCTTGGTGTCATTGGACTTGAAGGTGAGGGACTGGGAGGCAGAAGACGGGGTCACTTTGCCGGTGATGGTGCGGCTGGCGCCCGGCTTGAGGACGACATAGCTCGTGTTCAGGTCGATGGACTGACGGTCTGCGCCGCTGTTGACGACCTTGACCGTGGCCGAAGCGCTCACATCGCCGCAGGTGGCGGTGATGGTGGCGGTGCCGGGGGCGACACCGGTCACTTTGCCGAAGTTGTTGACGGTAGCCACAGCGGGATCGGAGGAGCTGAGGCTCACGTTGGCATAATTCGACGCGCTGGAAGGCAGCACGCCCAGCGACAGGGAAGTGGTCTCGCCGACAGCGATGGTGCCGGAGGCCAGCGTGATGTCCATCTCCTTGACGATCATGGATTCGTCCAGCTCGGTGGTGATGGTGTAGACGCAGCTCACGCCGTCTGCGCTGGCGACGACCTGCGCCGTGCCGACGCCCACCGCCTGCGCCACGCCCTCAGACGTCACGTTCACGATGGTGCTGTCGTTGGACATAAAAGTTACCGTGGCTTTGCGTGCGGCCTTGGCGGGCAGAATGACCGGCGAGAGCTGCTGCTGCGTCCCCACCGTCATGGTGGAGGCGTAAGTGCCGGTCTCGACGCTCTCCACAGCCGCAGCGGACCAGGGCAGAGAGAGGGCAGCGGCCGCGTTCAGGGGACCGGCTGCAGAGGCCGGAAGCGCAGCGCCGGCGGCCAGCAGGCCCAGCAGAGCGGCGCTCACGGCCAGCAATTTCAGGTTCAGTTTCATTCTTTCGTACCTCTTTGGGCGTTGATGTGAGCGCTTAGCGGAACAGAACGCCCAGAGCTTCCATCGCGTATTCGAAATAGGTCAGCTTGTCGTACTCCACGCGGGCGGTGACGCTCATACCGTTGGACAGATCGACCTTGTCGCCGCTGTTGCTGATGACGTAGGTGCTGTCCGGGGTGATGGTCATTTTGTAGTAGGAGCCGGAGGAGCTGGCGGTCACATCGCTGTCGATGGAGGTCACGGTGCCGGTCAGGGTGCCGTAGGAATACTCCGACAGGCCGGTGATGGCGATCTTGCAGGGGTCGCCCACATGGAGCAGCGGCCGGTCGTTGAGGGTGACGTAAGCCACCACCTCGAGGTCGCTGTTCTCGCTGGCGACGGTGGCCAGCGGGGTGCCGGCGCTGAGCACCATGCCCACCTTATAGGGCGTGTCCATGTGGATGACGCCGGAGGTGGGGGCATAGATGTAATAGTCGTTGGCGCCGGTGTTCAGGGCGTCCAGCTGGCTCTGCAGATTGTCGATGTTGCTCTGCACGCTGGTCAGGCTGGCGGAGATGGACTGCAGGGTGGAGTAATACAGGGCCTCCACCTCGCTCTGGTTCTGCTCCATCAGGGCCTTGATCTGCTCGTCGGAGTAGCCTGCGGCCTGATAGGGCGAGGCGTCGAAGGCCTTCTGGGCAACCTGGCTCTTGTAGGTCTCGTACTGGTAGTAGTAGGGCTGGTCGTCGATGTCCGTCTCGCTGAAGTAGTTCTTGTCGTCCTGAATGGACTTGACCAGCTTCTCGTACTGGCTCTTCTGCTTTTTGTAGATGTCCAGCTGGCTCTGGATGCTGTCCTGCTGCATATCGAGGTCGGTGCTCTTGATGTGAGCGATGAGGTCGCCCTCGTTGACGTAGGCACCCTCGGCGATGTTCAGCTCGGTGATGGAGCCGGAGTAGCTGGACATGATGTAGGTCTTGTTGGCGGCCTGCACCGAGCCGCTGGACTGGCTGACGTAGGTGCGGTAGTTTTTGGTGCTCCACACCACGAGGAAGAGGATGAGGGCAGCCGTCAGGAGAATGAGCGCGTAGCCGAAAGGCGGCAGCTTTTTCTCCATCATGATGCGGCGGTCCTGCAGCTCGTTGATGTCGCGGATGGTCGTCGTCATATTACTTCGTCTCCATAAAGGTATCCACAACGCCCTCGTCCTCATCCTGATTGACGAAGATGGTGTAGACAGTGCCGGTCAGCTCGAGCTCGTGCTCAAACGCCATGATGTTCAGCTTCTGGGAGGCGAGGCCGCTCTGGCTCATGGGGCCGACGTAGTGGGCGTACAGGCAGTTGCGCACGCGGAGCACAGCGTCCATGGAGTAGCCGGCCTCCATGCGGGGGATGAGCTGGGTGGCCTGCTGCATCATATAGACTTCGGGCTGGGGGTTGGGGCCGGCGGGCAGTTTGATGCACTGCACGAGGGGGCCGAGGGGCTGTGCGCCGTTGCTCTTGATAAAGTTGTGCATCTGGGTCAGCACGATCTGCATATTGTTGAACTCTTCGGGCTGGATGCGGCGGCTGACCACGTTGGTCAGCTTGAGGGTCTTGTTTTCTGCGGTCTGGATCTCTCTCATGATTTTATACCACCTGTTCTTGGTTTCATTGCTTGTAATAGGCAATGGTAAAATGTAACGTATCACTCTGCTGTGTTAAGACGCTGTTGAATCGTGCGGTCGATTTGAGCGCAGACCGCTTCAAATTGCCGATTTACTTCGCGGTTGGAAAACCGCAGTACCTCAATTCCATACTGCTCGATGATACAGCTTCGTTCGTGGTCGTAAAGCTGTCCTTGTTCTGTATAGTGTTGAGAACCGTCCAGCTCAATGACCAGTTTCGCTTCTGCGCAATAAAAGTCAACGATAAAAAATTCTATCACACGCTGGTTATAGATTTTTATCGGATAATCACGCAGAAAGCCAAACCAGAGCTTGCGCTCCTGCGGAGTCATCTCGTGGCGCAAATGCTTTGCACGAGAATTTAAGCGGCGGTCATAGGGCAGATTATGTACAGGCATACAGCATCTCCTGTTTCGCTATGGCCGAAAGTCAGTGGCTTGCGGTCAGGCTATCCTTCGTCCAACCTCTCAGTCTCACTTCGTTCGACAGCTCCCCTAGTAGGGGAGCCTCTGGCGAGGAGGCGAAGCTTTGCGGAATGCCAAGGCCTCCCCTCGGTAGGGGAGGTGGCACGGCGTCAGCCGTGACGGAGAGGTTGAGTTCAGCAAGAGCTTCCCGGTCAGGCTGTCCTTCGTCCAACCTCTCAGTCTGCTTCGCAGACAGCTCCCCTAGTAGGGGAGCCTCTGGCGAGGAGGCAAGGCTTTGCGGAATGCCAAGGCCTCCCCTCGGTAGGGGAGGTGGCACGGCGTCAGCCGTGACGGAGAGGTTGAGTCCAGCAAGAGCTTCCCGGTCAGGCTGTCCTTCGTCCAACCTCTCAGTCTCACTTCGTTCACCAAGGCCGGGTTGCGGCACCCAGCGTCTGCTGCGCTGTCGCTTGCATCCTGCTGGCCGCGGCCCCAACAGCGACTCCCTGTTTCCGCCGCTGGCGGCGGTCGTCGCCGTTGCCCCTGATAGGGGAGCCTCTGGCGAGGAGGCGAGGCTTTGCGGAATGCCAAGGCCTCCCCTCGGTAGGGGAGGTGGCATCGCGTAAGCGATGACGGAGAGGTTGAGTTTAGCAAGAGCTTCCCGGTCAGGCTGTCCTTCGTACAACCTCTCAGTCGGGCTTGCGCCCGACAGCTCCCCTGGTAGGGGAGCCTCTGGCGAGAAGGCAAAGCTTTGCGGAATGCCAAGGCCTCCCCTCGGTAGGGGAGGTGGCATCGCGTAAGCCGTGACGGAGAGGTTGAGCCCTTCGGATAAGTCTACATCTTACCATCACCTATTACCCATCCCATGATGAATATAGGCATCAATTTATTATAACGGTTTGGCGGTGCGGAATAAAGAGCCAAACTGTAAATTTTATAAAAAAATAAGGTATGCCCGGAGGCAGGTGCCTCCGGGCATACCATTACGAGGCATTATCATCCGGCGGCCCGAGAGCCGCCGGACGAAACACACTTCAGATTCTAGGGGTTACTGATTAGAGAGAGGTGCCGTCAATCTTCATGACCTTGTCGTTGAAGAGGACCTTGGCATCGGAGGTGCCCAGGGTGTAAGCGACAGAAACCATGCCCAGAGTACGCATGACCTTGTTGCCGAAGGTCATCTCGTTGCCATTGACATCACCGTAGATGTTCTTCTTCAGCTCGCCGTCGTCGCCGAAGATCTTGACGCCGTCGTCGCCGCCCCAGTTGCCGCCGAACATCACGCCCAGGGTGCTCTTGACGGTATCAGCGAAGAAGGAGTTGCTGACCAGGGTGATCAGGTTGGTGTTGAACTTCTTGACGTTAGCAGCGTTCCAGACAGGAGCGGTGGTGTCAGCCAGGATGGAGAACAGGTCAGCGCCGCCGTAGACGACCTCAGAGTTAACAGCAGTAAAGTTTGCAGGCATCATCATAATGAATTACTCCCTTCAAATGATTGAAAAACAAATTTAGTCGGCTCAGTTTCCGGATGCGCATCCAGCCAAAAAGCCATTTATGTAACTGCGTGCGCACGCAGCTGCAACGAATTAGTAGGTGATGGACTCGCCATCCTCCTCGTCCTCCACCACCTTGGCGGCAGAGACAGGGGCGGGCTTCTCCCCGCGTTTCTGATCGCGGAAGATGCCCTGCTGCAGGCTCCAGAGCTCGTAATACTTGCCCTGCTTTTCCAGCAGCTCTTCGTGGGTACCGCGCTCTACGATCTCGCCGTGGTCCATGACCAGGATGAGGTCACAATCACGGATGGTGGAGAGGCGGTGGGCGACGATCAGCATCGAGCGGTCTGCAAGCTGGTTGTAGATCATATCAAAGATGGTATTCTCTGTGCCAAAGTCCAGACTGCTGGTGGATTCGTCCAGGATATAGAGGTTCGCATCCTTCAGGAAGGCCCGGGCCAGTGCAAGGCGCTGCTTCTCACCGCCCGAGAGGCCGTTGCCGGCTTCTTCCAGATAGGTGTTGTACTGCAGCGGCAGCTTGCGGATGAACTCGTGGGCATCTGCCTTCTTGGCAGCGGCCTTGACCTCATCGAGGCTGGCTTCCGGTCGGGAAATGCGGATGTTGTCGTAGATGGTCTTGCTGAACAGCTCGACGTTCTGGGGGACATAGGCGATGGCACGGCGGACGGATGCATTGCTGTACTCGTCCAGATCGACGCCGCCTACGCTGATGGTACCGCTTTCCGGCTCATAATACTTGAGCAGGAGCTTGGTGATGGTGGATTTGCCGCTGCCGCTGCTGCCCACGAGGGCCACCTTCTTGCCGTATGGGATGGTGAAGGAGACGTGGCTCAGGGCCGGGGAACGGCTGCCGTAGCGGAAGGAGACATCCTTGAACTCAATGTCACCGTCGATCTTTTCCATCTCGGTGTATTCGCGGGTCTCGTCCTGCTCGGACTCGTAATCCATGATCTCGGTCAGACGCTTGATGGAGATCTGGGCCTGCTGGATGGACATCTGCAGGCTGACCAGCTCGCTGACCGGAGAAGTAAAGTAAGAGGAAAGGGTGCTGAAGGCCATATAGCCGCCCAGCGTCATCTCACCGTTCAGCACCTGCATGATGCCCACATAAGAGGTGACCATGCCGAGGATGGTGGTGATGAGGGTGGAGATCAGGGACTGCACCGTGCTGATCTTGCTGGAGCGCAGGCTGATCTTCAGGCTCTTGATGTATTCCCGCTCCAGAGCTTCCAGCTCACGGTCCTCTTCGGCGTTGCACTTGACGGTCTCGATGCCCCGGAGGCTCTCGATCATCTGGCTGTTGAGGATAGCAGACTGCTGCATGGTCTCTTCGTTGATCCGCTTGAAGGGCTGCTTGAAGATGAACACCAGCAGGATGCTCAGCAGGGTGGTGAAGATCGAAATGGAGAAGAGGGTGGCGTTCATCCGGAAGAGGATGACGCCGGTGACGCAGGCCATCACAATATCCATCACGACGCTCAGCGCGATGCTGGTGAACACCGATTTGATGGTGCTGGCGTCGGAGTAGCGGGTGGTGATCTCGCCGGTCTTGCGGGTGGCGAAGAACTTCATGGGCAGTTTGAAAACATGCCCGAAGTAGCCCAGCATCAGGGGAATATCGACCTTGATGGACAGATAGATGAGCACCCACTGCCGCACCATACTGATGAGTGCGCTGGTGACGCTCACGATGCTGAACACCAGAATGACGGCCACCAACAGGCTCTTCAGCCCGTAGGGGAGGATCTCATCCATCAGGATCTTGTTGTACATCGAGGATGCGATACCCAGAACGGTCATGATGACCGAGCTGAGGATGGCGTAGAAGAAAAGCTTCTTCTGGGGCCACAGCAGGTCGAGGAAACGCTTGACCATGCTGCCCTGCTTCTGCTTGCCTGTCTTGAACTCCGAGGTGGGGGTCATCAGGAGCAGAACGCCGGTAAAGTTCTTGTAGAACTCATCGAGGGAGATCTTTTTCAGCTCTTTTGCCGGGTCGCCGATGATGACGTAGTCGCGGCATCGGAACTTCTTGCCTTCGTCAGCGCACTTCTTCCGCTCCTCTTCCTGCCGGACCATGTGCCGACGCCGCTCGCCATCGTCTTTGATGGTGGTCTTCTTGAAGACCGTCACAAAGTGGGCCAGACCCTCGTCGGTGATGACCTGTGCAATACAGGGAGTGGTGAATTCGCTGAGGAAGTTTTCCCGGTCTACCCGGACGGCGGCGGTGCTGAATCCCAGCTCCTGCGCCGCCTTTTCCATACCGGTCAGGTTTGTGCCTTTTAAGTCGGTACCCATCATGTCCCGCAGGCGGGTGATGGTGATCTCCTTTTTGTAATGGAGGCACACCATTGCGAGACAGGCGGCAGCGCAGTCTGTGGTGTCGTGCTGCCGGACATAGGTATAACGCATAGATGCTTCCTTTGTGGTTTCTATTTCAAAACGCCCGCCTTGTGGCTGAGGACGATTTGGCGAAGAAGAAAGGGCTTCCATTTCGGACGCTTCATCTGCTTCTTAAATAAAGCAGCATACAGCTCTCTGCCTCGCCCCGCCCTGCGGCCAGACGGAGCAGAGAGCAGCTGCTATCAAAAGAAGGGAGCGCCTACCCTTTGATCATTTTGACCGGCCCGGAGAGGGGATTTTGACGTACCGTCTCCTAAACCTTGGGCATAGTATAACACATTCTGTCGGCTTCTTCAAGAGGACAATTTTTAATAAACCCTTAAATTTTGAAAAAAATGTGAAAAAAGTCTCAGTTTGGTAACAAGGGAGCAGCAAAAAAGAGCGGCGAATCTTTCGATTCGCCGCTCTTTCAATGGCCCTTTGGTAAAACCTCAGATAATGAGATTAGACGGTGGGAGTCCAGGCACCATCCTTAAAAGTCTGGCCCTTGGTGTTGGTGACATTCTTGACGGTAAAGACAGCAGCGTCCTTCATGCCCAGAGTGTAAACAACAGAAGCCAGACCCAGAGTGGTCATGATCTTGTTGCCGAAGTTCTGGTCGGCACCAGCAGCAGCATGGCCGACCTTGTACAGAGCGGAGAGGCTGCCCTCGTCGCCGAAGATCTTGTCCTCGCCCCAGTTGCCGCCGAACATAACGCCCAGAGTAGCCTTCAGCAGCTCGCTGGTGAAGCTGTTGCTGACCAGGGTGATAATGTTGCTGTTGAAACGCTTGACGCTCTCAGCAGTCCATGCGCTGGGCAGGTAGTCAGCCACAGCGCCGCCGTAGACGACCTCTGCGTTCACAGCAGAGAAGTTTGCAGGCATCATCATAATGAATTACTCCCTTCAAATGAATAAAACGAATATAATCGGTCTCCTCCCGGTTGCGCAACCGGGAAAACCTATGCAACCGAGTGCGCACTCGGCAACATCACGAGATAAGTGGGCTGTAGCCTTTGAGGCTGAACCTCTCCGTCATTGCTTCGCAATGCCACCTCCCCTACCGAGGGGAGGCCTTGGCATTCCGCAAAGCTTTGCCTCTTCGCCAGAGGCTCCCCTACTAGGGGAGCTGGCGGGCGCAAGCCCGACTGAGAGGTTGGACGAAGGACGGCCTGACCGGATAGCTTTTGCTGGACTTAACCTCTCCGTCACGCCTGCGGCGTGCCACCTCCCCTACCGAGGGGAGGCCTTGGCATTCCGCAAAGCTTTGCCTCTTCGCCAGAGGCTCCCCCTCTAGGGGAGCTGGCGGGCGCAAGCCCGCCTGAGAGGGTTCGACCCTTTTCCCCCCGCCCCTCTGCTACCCTAGAGAGAGGGGGGTGGGGCTTGTGCGGACGGTCATCTATCTCGATGTGCTGCTTCTGGTGAATTTCGTGGTGGGGGCGGCGTTCCTGCTGGCGGCGGGGCTGCTGTGCGGGGCGTGCTGTTCGCCGCTGCGGCTGGTGGGCGGCGCGGGGGCGGCGGCGGTGTCGTCGCTGGCCCTGCTGGCCCCCACCGCCCCCTGGCCGCTGGCCCTTACTTATAAAGGTATGTCCGCCGCCCTCTGCGTAGCCGCTGCCTACGGCTGGCAGGGGGTGCGGAACACCGCCCGGCTCACGGCGTGGTTCGTCCTGCTTAATCTGACCCTCACGGGGGCGCTTTTCCTGCCCGGCGCGGCCTGCAACAACCTCAGCTTCTATCTGCCGGTGTCGCCGGGGCTGCTGCTGGCGTCCACGGCGGGGGTCTGCGGCGTGGTGGAGGGGGTGCTGCACGTTCTGGGCCGCAGCGGCCCGGCCTGCTTTGGGGCGGAGCTGTCGGTGGCCGGGCGGGTCGTCCCGCTGAGCGTCTTCCGCGACACCGGCTTCCATCTGCAGGAGCCGCTTTCGGGCCGGGCGGTGGTGCTGGTGCGGCTGGATGCTGTGTCTCTGCCCACTGAGCTGAGGGCATATCTGGACGCCTGCCTCGCGGGCGTCGGCGCAGAGCCTCGCCCGGAGTGGGGCGTGCGGTTCGTACCCTGTCAGACCGTCGCGGGACACTGTCTGCTGCCCGCCCTGCCTGCCGCACTTGGGTCAAACGGTAGAAAACAGGACGGAATATACGCAGCGTTTTGCGATATGCCGCCTCCGCCGGGGGGATGGACGGCTCTCGTCAGCGCGGAAACGGCGGCGCTTTTGGGGAAATGACAATACAGTGGGAGGAATGCACCTGTGTTTCAACGATTTGTAGATTTTTTGCAGCGCCTCTGGGCCAGACTGAGCTGGACAGGCGGCGCACATTATCTGAACGGCGGGCCGGGTCTGCCGCCGCCCCTGACCCCGGAGGAGGAGAAAGTCCTTCTGGCCCGGATGGCCGACGGCGACCCCGCCGCCCGGGATGAGCTCATCACCCATAACCTGCGGCTGGTGGTGTACCTTGCGAAGAAATACGAGGGCAGCGGCGTCCCCTCGGAGGACATGGTGTCCATCGGCACCATCGGGCTCATCAAAGCGGTGAACACCTTCACGCCCGAGCGGAGCATCAAGCTGGCGACTTACGCCAGCCGCTGCATCGGCAACGAGATCCTGATGTATCTGCGCAAAAGCTCCAACCGGCGGCAGGAGGCCAGCATCGACGAGCCGCTGAACATCGACGGCGACGGCAACGAGCTGCTGCTGTCGGACGTGCTGAGCAGCGAGGAAAATCAGGTGGGCCAGCGTCTTGAGCAGGACGCCGAGCGGGCCAGCCTCCGCCGGTCGGTGGAGCAGCTCTCGCCCCGGGAGCGGCAGATCATGGAGCTGCGCTTCGGCCTGCTGGACGGCGTGGAGCGGACCCAGAAGGAGGTGGCAGACGCCATCGGAATCAGCCAGAGCTATATTTCGAGGCTGGAGAAAAGGATCATACGGCAGCTGAGAGAACAATTAGGGGAGTGAAGAAGATTAAACCTCTCAGTCTGCTTCGCAGACAGCTCCCCTACCGAGGGGAGCCTCTGGCGAAGAGATGAAGTTTTCCGGTATGCCAAAGCCTCCCCTCGTTAGGGGAGGTGGCACGCCGAAGGCGTGACGGAGAGGTTATCCCCTAAATTTGGAATGAATGTTATCCTGCCCCTGCGGCCATACTTCCGGTGAAACTGAAACGAAACCGGAGGGTAGGGGATGTACAACAAGGTGGAGCTGTGCGGCGTGAACACCGCCGAACTGCCGATACTGTCCGAGCAGGAGAAGCGCGACCTGCTCACCCGGGCGCGGGCCGGGGACAAAAAGGCCCGCCAGAGCATGATAGAGGGCAATCTGCGGCTGGTGCTCAGCGTGGTGCAGCGCTTTTCGCAGCGGGGCGAGAACATGGACGACCTGTTTCAGGTGGGGTGCATCGGGCTCATCAAGGCCATCGACAACTTCGACCCGGCCCAGCAGGTGCGGTTCTCTACCTACGGCGTGCCGATGATCATTGGCGAGATACGGCGGTTCCTGCGGGACAACAACGCCCTGCGGGTGAGCCGCAGCCTCCGGGACACGGCCTACCGGGCCATGCAGTCCCGCGAGGAACTGGAAAAGCAGCTGGGCCGTGAACCCACCGTGGATGAGATCGCCCGGAAGACCGGTCTGTCCCGCCGCGAGGTGTCGGCGGCGCTGGAATCGGTGGTGGAGCCGCTGAGCCTTGAGGAACCGGTCTACGCCGACGGCGGCGATGCGGTGTACGTCATCGACCAGGTGCGCGACCCCGACGGCGAGGACAGCTGGATCAGCGGCCTGCAGTTCCGCCAGACCGTGGCGGGCCTCACCCCGCGCGAAAAGCGCATCATGGAACTGCGCTACCTCAAAGGCAAGACCCAGATGGAGGTGGCCCGGGAGATCGGCATCAGCCAGGCACAGGTGAGCCGACTGGAAAAGGCGGCGCTGGAACAGTTCCACCAGATGACATGACAAAGCGGCGGTGCCTGGACACCGCCGCTTTCCGCTAACGAGGCTTGTGGTATTTTTCCCGGGTGGCCGCGCCGCCCCGCAGATGGCGCTCGGCCTTGTTTCGGGCCAGCACCATCTGCACCTGCCGGAACAGCTCCGGACCTACCGTCCGCAGCCGCACCGATACGTCTTTGTGTACGGTGGACTTGCTGCAGCCGAAGGCCCGCGCTGCCGCCCGCACGGTGGCCCCATGCTCCACGATGTACTCTCCCAGCAGCAGCGCCCGCTGTTCCGGATCACCTTTCATGACTGCTCCCTCCCGCCAAAGTGTGCTTGTTCCAGAATATGTGACCCGGCGGGCCGATATACCGCCGGGGGCTTGACTTTTGGCGGAGAGCGGCTATACTGAAAGCGGACATGAAAACAGGGGCGCCGTGAGGCTGAGATCTGCTGGAAGCAGAGACCCTTGAACCTGATCCGGGTAATGCCGGCGTAGGTAGTTTGCGGAAAGGTCCCGATTTTCACAAACAGCCCGTGCGCCTGCCAGCAAAAGCAGGCGCATTTTTGTTTTTGTGTACTATTATTACGAGAAGAGGAATCCTCATGTCGAAATCCTACTCCAAGACCCGGGTGCTGGTGGAGTGCGCGCTGATGGTGGCGATCGGTACCGTGCTGGCCAACATCAAGATCTTCACCATGCCCAACGGCGGCAGCGTCACTCTGCTGAGTATGCTGCCCTTCGTGCTCGTCTCCTTCCGCCACGGCGTCAAGTGGGGCCTGTTCACCGGTCTGGTGAACGGCTGCCTGCAGATGCTGCTGGGCTTCTGGGCTCCCCCGACGCCCACCTTCATCTACTTCCTCGGTGAGATCCTGCTGGACTATCTGGTGGCCTTTATGGTTCTGGGTACCGCAGAGTTCTTCGCCCGTCCCTTCAAGAACCGGATGGTCGGCGTGGCCGTCGGTACGGCCATCGCAGGCTTCCTGCGCTTCATGTGCAGCTTCCTGTCCGGCGTCCTCGTCTGGGGCAACCTGAATGAGGGTCTGAGCGCCTGGACCTACAGCCTCGTGTACAACGCCAGCTACATGCTGCCGGAGACGCTCATCACTGTGGTGGGCGCTGTGCTGCTCATCAAGGCAGCACCCCAGATCTTCGACCGTCAGTACACCAAAGCCTGAGTTCTCCTGGACGCAAGTCCCGCCGGAGGCAGAAATGCACCCGGCGGGACTTTTTTGCACGAATTTGAAAAAAGCTGTTGACAACTCTCCTTTCAGCTGGTATAATAACATACGTCGTCAGGGACGACGCACCAGCTATGGGGGATTAGCTCAGCTGGGAGAGCGCTTGCATGGCATGCAAGAGGTCAGCGGTTCGATCCCGCTATTCTCCACCAAAAAAGCACTGTACTTCGTTTGAAGTACGGTGCTTTTCTTTTTGCTTTCTTGGAGGTCGCACTGAAAATCATCCAAATGCCTGATTTTGCAGGCACATGGACGGCAACCCCCAATTCTTGCTGTTTCGTTGTTTCTGAAAATGCTTGTTCGATGCCCGACTGTTTTGCAGGCGGACGTATCACTCCCCCTCAATGTAAGGAGTGAGATCGAAGTTAAACGAGATGTTGATCTGATAGCCACGATAAACGTCTACCCTGCGGATTAGCTGGTTGACAACCATCTTCTTCGCTTCAAAGTTGGCACTGTCGTACAGGTCAGCATAGGAAATCAGCTCATCATAGAGCCTCGACACTTTATCCATCAGCTCTGCTGTTCTCTCCAGTTCCTCACTGGCAGATTCACAAAGGTCTTCCAGTTCCTTGAGTTTCTCTTCTTGCTCTGTAATCATTTCGGCAAGGGTTTCTCTCGGCAACACACTTTCGCCTTTGATGCAGGCTAAAATTTCGGCTTTCAGAGAAAGCAGGTCTTTCTCGGCCTTGTCTCGCTGCGTTTGCAGGTCTTGCAGATGGTTTTTGCGCTCCGTAGTTTCTTTTTCGTAGCGTTTTGTAACGATCTGCTCTTTCGGGATACCCCTCATTTTGGAAAAAATCTGGCGCACCGCCTTATCAATGATCTCATCCAGAATGTGGACGGTATATCCCGTCTGCCCGGTGCAGTTGGTCTGCTTGCGGAGCTTTCCGTAACAGGTATAGCGAATACGCAGCGTATCGTCTAACGAACCATCTGCCATTTTTCGCCATTTACGGCTGCTGGTCAGTTCCAGCTTTGCACCGCAGTGTCCGCAGTAAGCGTTGCCGGCAAGCAGCGACTTCCCATGGATGTTCAAAGGAAGACGATTTTCGGCTTCCGCAGTTGAGCGTACAGAACGTTCATTCCGAATGCGCTGTGCGTTTTCAAACTGTTCCTGCGGGACAATCTGCAAATCCGGCATCAATTCTGACCGTGCATCCCCACAACGGAGAACGCCGGTGTAGGTCAGGTTTTGTACCATCCCCCGAATACTTGACGGGTGCCAGCATTTACCAGACCTTGCACGATAGCCAGAATTGTTCAGATAGGTGGCGATGTGCTGCGGACCATAGCCCTCATACACATACTTGTCAAAGACGATCCGCACTACGGCAGCTTCCTGTTCGTTGATGTGCAGTTCGTACAGTTCATGCTTGCGCTTGTTGATACGCCCACTCCGTACAAGGTCATAGCCATAAGGCGCATTTCCGCCCTTGAAGTGACCTTCTTCTACAAGCTGGCGCAGACTGGTGCGGGTACGGACGGAAGTCTTTTCGCTTTCTCCGTCCGCCTGCCAGAATCGGATGTAGTTCAGCAGTTTGTCAGTGTGGTTGTCGAAACGCTGCTCACCCTCTTGGGTACTCCATACCCGGATGCCGTTCCGTACAAACCATTCCACAACAAAGGGAGTTTCATCTGCGATACGACCGATACGGTCGAACATGAACACCAGCAGGATGTCAAACTTGCCCTCCATCGCGGCCTGTTGAATTTTCTGGAGTTCGTCACGCTCTTTGGCAGATTTTTTGAA